>ENA-OPRK01001150-OPRK01001150.1-human-gut-metagenome-genome-assembly--contig:-NODE-1150-length-10370-cov-2.199224_pt1 | contig 10370 bp, 7 predicted proteins | sample MGYA00241793_ERZ501877 | MGnify/ENA primary metagenome ERZ501877 (study PRJEB25962, sample SAMEA1966253) | human gut metagenome | biome: human gut; feature: human-associated habitat; material: faeces... | reverse complement strand
TATCTGCATCGGGTACACTGGGAGATTTCAATACGGAAGAAGATGTGACGGTATCCGGCTCTGCATCCGTACAGGTTGTCGCAAGACCGACAGAGACTCCGAAAAACGAGACACCTCAGAAACAGGAGACACAAAAGCCGGAGGAAAAAAAGCAGGAAGAAAAGAAGCTGTCCAGCAATGCCAATCTGGCAAGTCTTAGTATCTCACAGGGAACTCTGAGTCCAAAATTTTCCGCCTCTAAAACACAGTATACCGTAAATCTGAACGGGGATGTTTCCAGTATCAAGGTGAATGCAACAGCTGCCGACAGCAAGGCTGTGGTATATGGAACAGGCACAAAGAGCCTGAAGCCCGGAAAAAACACGATATCCGTCAGTGTTGCGGCAGAGGATGGAAGCACAAAGGAATACACGATTACAGTCAATGTCGATGAAACACCGCTTGTATACGTAAGCTACAATGGAGCGAAGCTCGGCTTTGTCCGCAGTCTGGATGGCGTCGATAAGCCTGCGAAATCCTTTGAAGCTGTGAAAATCAAGGTGGACGGCAAGGAAGTAAAGGCATGGAAAAGCAACCTGCTGAAGAAGACGGTTGTCTATCTGCAGGATGATAAAACAAAGGAAAAGAATTACTATATCTATAATACGGATACCAATACAGTCGAGACTATGCTGCGTCCGATGGCTCTGCTGGGAAACAATGTGTTTGTCGTTGATGTGCCGAAGAATCTCCAGACGCGTGAAGGGATGAATTTCACAACGGTGAAAATCGATAACTATGAACTCAACGGCTGGACCTTCAAGGATACGGCTTTTGAGAATTACGCTTTGATCTATGTCATGGATGAAAAAGGCAACATGGTGTATTACCAGTACGAAGCTACGGAAAAAACGCTGCAGCTGTATTCCGGTGCCGCAACGATACCGCAGAGTGCCTATGATCAGTATCGTAAGGATGTAGATGCGTCGCTGAAGAAGCATAAGCTGGTCATCTATGGCTTGGCCGGCGGCTGTGTGGTACTTGCGGGATTGAGTGCATTTCTCTTCTTCCGCAGGAAAAAGACGGTGAAATATCAGAAGCGGACAATCTCTGATTCAAGAAGAGATGCGGAGGCGGACGCTTTGAGAAACATATCCGATGACAATTAAGAGAGGGAAAACCTCTCTTTATTTTAACCTTTGTGCACCTCTTTGAAAAAAAAGAAAAAATTTATGAGAAATCCTTGGAAATGGTTTTTAAACCGCTTAAATTATGATATCATATATGAGTATAAATGTACGCCGAAGGCTGGCTTAGCCAGTGTGGGTAAGGAGGTAACCTTATGAACAAAAAGGAAATATATGCCTCGATAGAAGTAGCGGATCATGAAGTTCGACTGGTTGTCGGTGAATTTTATGAAACGCGGTTTAATATTCTAAGAGTGGAAAAAGCTCCCATACAGGGAATTGAAAAACAGAAAATCATGGATGAACAGAATGTTGTAAACGGCATTATCAAGGCCAAGAAGCAGGCTGAGGATGCACTTGGATATCACATTGAGCGGGTTCTTGCGGCAATCCCTTCCGTCAACGTACAGCGTCATAACAAAAAGGTAAGCGTTGTTCCGGAAGCAAGCAGTAAACGCATTCGTTTAAGTGACATTCAAAAGGGGTTGAATGAAGCGGTCAGCTTTAAACCGGATCCACAGCTGGAACTGGTAAATATCGGCTGCGTCAAATACATAACAAACGGTATCACTTCCAGAAAAATGCCAATTGATGAAACAGCAGAGGTTCTGATCATGAATGTGGATCTGCTGTATGCGGATAAAGAGGTAGTATATGCCTATGCACGCTGCATTGAGAAGGCCGGACTGGAAATTCTGGATGTATGTCTGGATTCCTATGCCATGGCCAATGAAGCAGCGGTATTTGAACAAACAGTTGATAAATATGTCATACAGATTGACCTTGCGAGAGATCATACAACGCTTTCCCTGTTTACACATGGCAAGCTCGTGAATTGTGAAGTTATTGAAGATGGATATGGGGTATGGCTGCAGGATTTGATCGAACAGTATCATCTGAGCAGCAATGTGAGCTATCGGCTGGCACAGAATACCTGTACCTTTGATGCGGACTCCGCAAAGGATCAGATTATCTATATCTGGTCAAAATCGGGTGAGCAGAAGCAGATCAGCGAGAAGCAGGCATGTGAAGCCATTGTTCCTTATGTGAAAAGCTGGCTGAATATGATCAATGAAACCTGTGCTCCGATTATTGAGAGTGGAGATGTGCGCTACCTGTTGAGCGGAGAGGGCTGTGAAATACCTTCCCTGCAGGAGCTGCTGCGCTATCTAAATGCACCTGCACAGATTTATGTTCCGCAGACCATTGGTGTCCGCGACTGTTCCTATGTAACCTGTCTGGGTCTGTTCTACAGCTGGAGGGAGCAGATGGCAATCCGCAGGGATGAGCGTATATGCTGCAATCCGCAGGAAGTGGAAGAAACCATGGATACGGTTACGAAGAAAAGCTCCGTCGATGAAGAGGGCGGATTTACAAGAAAACTGAAAAGCATTCTGTTAAGCGATAAATAAAAAGAGAGAGCGAGGAATAACGATGAGCGATTTACAGTTTGAACAGGTAGCAAATATTAAAGTGTTTGGTATTGGCGGAGGCGGCTGCAATGCCGTAAACCGCATGGTTTCCGAAGGTGTCAAGGGTGTGGAGTTTTATGTTGCCAACACAGATCTTCAGGCACTGAATATTTCTCCTGTTGAAAATAAAATTGTCCTTGGACGGGAAGTGACCAAGGGGCTGGGTGCCGGGGCGAATCCGGAAATGGGAAGACGTGCTGCCCAGGAAAATGAAAATGAAATCCGGGAAGCGATTAAGGGAAGCGATATGGTGTTTATCACCACAGGACTTGGCGGCGGAACCGGAACCGGTGCTGCACCGATGTTTGCAAAAATTGCAAAGGAAGAAGGGGCATTGACGGTAGGTATCGTTACAAAGCCGTTCACCTTTGAAGGAAAGAAGAGAATGAAATCCGCAGAGGACGGTCTTGCCGAGCTGAAGCAATATGTGGATTCCCTGATTATCGTATCCAACAATAATCTGATTGAAGTCATCGGCCGTCGTCCGCTGACAGAGGCATTCCAGGCGGCGGACAATGTGCTGCGGCAGGGTGTACAGACGATTACCGATCTGATTGCTGTTCCTGCACTGATCAACCTGGACTTCGCGGATGTGCGCACCATCATGGAAAATCAGGGCTCTGCACTGATTGGAATCGGTATGGCAGAGGGCGAAGACAAAGCCCGTGCTGCAGCCGAAAAAGCAATACAGTCTCCACTGCTGGAAGCGCAGATTACCGGAGCGAGCAATGCCATCGTTAATATCACCGGTGGAGAATCGATTACACTGTTTGACGCAGAGGATGCCATGGCGCTTGTACGGGAAGCTGCAGGCAATGACATCGATGCGATTTTCGGTGTTGCTATCAATGAAAAGCTTGGAGACTCCATCATCGTAACCGTTATTGCGACCGGTTTTGACAAGGAAGAGGAAGAAGAGGAAGAAATTCCAGCGGCATCCGCATTTACTCAGCCGGTTTCCCGGCCAAGTGCAAGAGTGCAGACAGAGGAAAAGCCGCGGTATCAGGAACTGGAAGAAGATGACCGTGAAGGTATTCCATCCTTTTTCTCCCGTCGTTAACCATCATGATATTTTATTATATTGATGACAGTATGCTGGCAAGAAATGAGTTTGCTACAGCTGTTCTGCATCGTTTTGAATGCTGGATGGAGCATCATCCGGCAGACCTTGTGCTGGTAAGTACAGCACAAAAGAATCATCCGCAGTTAGAGCACTTTGTGGATGCCATGAAGCGTACGACCGTGCTTGCCAGCCCGGCTCAGTTTGAATTTCAGGGTGTTCGCGGAGATCTTCGCAACGGCTTTCTCTGCGTAGAGGGCTTTCCCGAAATGCAGAGCTTCAGCGGTTCCTTTGTAGCCTATGATACCAAGCGTGCTGCCTGCGAGCGTATCTATCTGGAGCTGTTTATGGAGCATGATGCATCCGATATGGACAGCTTTGTAGAGGAGCTGGAAGAGATGCTCAGTGAGAAGCTGCAGATGCTGCAGAAAAAGAAATCAATCCTGAGCTGAATACGAGGACATGTCATTGCGGCTGTCCTTTTTTTCTTATGCAGAAGCTTTCAGGGCAGATAAAGCTAGTGGTGAGTACAATCGAAGGCCTATAAGCCAAATGGCTTTCTGCTTTCGGATATGAACATAGGATAAAGCAGACTGGTTTAGATGATGCTCGTATCCCTTCTTGAAAAGTCCCAAAGCTATGAGCTTACTTTTTTCTGTCTGTTTCACGGAGGTTTTGTCGAAGCACACATATATCCTGTACGGGCACATACATTGTGGTAGTGAAGGAGGGTGTATATGCCTTATCGAATGAACATACAGGAGGTAGTTCAGGAAACCTACAGTGATCTGGATAAGGGGCTGAGTGAACAGGAAGCTGCCGCCAGACTCCGGGATCAGGGAAAAAATGAGCTGCTGAAGAAGAAAAAGGAAACTGTCTTCCAGATGTTTCTGGAACAATTTCAGGATCCGATGGTAATTATATTGATTATCGGAGCAATCGTATCCATATTTTTAAAGGAGTATATTGATGCATCCATCATTCTGACTGTGATTATCCTGAATGCCATCATCGGCGTTGTACAGGAATTCAAGGCGGAGAAAGCAATTGATGCACTGGACAAGCTGTCTACACCGAAGGCTTTTGTTGTCAGAGAGGGTTTTCTCAAGGAAATCGACTCCAAGGAGCTGGTTGTTGGCGATCTGGTGGAGCTGGAAGTGGGGGGATACATACCGGCCGATATGCGTCTGGTGTCATCCGTCAATCTGAAGGTGGAGGAAAGTACACTGACTGGAGAAAGTGAAGCGGTGGAAAAGGATGCGGCCCTTGTATATGATGAGGAAATCAATATCTCCGATCAGAGAAACATGGTCTTTATGTCCACCTATGTTACATATGGAAAGGCCAGAGGCATTGTTGTACGCACCGGCATGAGCAGTGAGGTCGGTAAAATTGCGCGGATGCTGGATGAAACCAAAGAGGACATGACACCGCTGCAGGTGCGTCTTGCCCATCTGTCTAAAATATTGGGAATCGGTTCCGTCGGTATCTGTATTGCGATGTTTGTAGTTGCTGTATTGCAGGGACGAGACCTCTTTGATATGCTGCTGCTTTCAATTTCTCTCGCTGTCGCTGCCATACCGGAGGGACTTCCTGCAGTCGTTACCATTGTACTTGCACTGGGTGTTCAGGTCATGAGCCGCAACAATGCTATTATCCGTAAGCTGCATGCTGTGGAAACACTTGGTTCCGTAAGTGTCATCTGTTCCGATAAGACAGGAACATTGACACAGAATAAAATGCATGTGGTTTCCTCCTATGCAAACGGTGCCTTGCAGAACCGCAGTGAGGAGCTGCTGCGCGGCTTCTGTTTATGCAACAATGCAACCGTGCAGAAGGAGGAAATCCTCGGAGAGCCTACCGAAGCCGCTTTGATGGCGTTCTGTGAAGAAAACGGGATGCATAAGGACGCAGAAGACCTGTCCTACGTGAGAGTGAATGAGATCAGCTTCGATTCCACACGTAAGCTCATGACAACGATTCATCAGCATGGAAAAGAGTATGTGGCATTCACCAAGGGAGCCCTGGAAAAGGTGCTGGATTTGTGCACACAGGTTCGTATGGATGGCACAACCGTGCGGATGAGCAGCTATGAGAAAAACCGCATACTGGAAGCAAGCAAAAAGGTAAGCAGTGATGCGCAGCGTGTTCTCGCTTTAGCAATGCGCTCCCTGAAAAGTCCGCATGAAAGTGCTGTGGAGAGTAAAATGACGTTTATCGGCTTTGCCGGCTTAATCGATCCGCCTCGCGAGGAGGTACGGTATTCCATCAGGCTGTGCCACAAGGCTGGAATACAGGTTGTTATGATTACAGGAGATCATCCGCTCACTGCATTTGCCATTGCCCGCAATCTGGGAATCGCAAAAACGGAGCAGCAGGTGATCACCGGAAAAGAGCTGGATGAAATGAATGAGGAAACACTGGCGCAGCATGTACAAAGCTATTGTGTATATGCCCGTGTAACACCGGAGCATAAGGTGCGAATCGTCAACGCATTTAAAAAGCATCAGCTTGTCGTTGCCATGTCAGGAGACGGCGTGAACGATGCACCGAGTTTAAAGAATGCCGATATCGGTATCGCTATGGGAAAGACGGGAACTGATGTATGCAAGCAGGCCTCCGATATGATTCTTGCGGATGATAACTTCGCAACGATCGTTGAGGCAGTGGAGCAGGGAAGAAATATATATCTGAATATTCAGAAGGCTGTGCTTTATCTTCTAAGCTGCAATCTCGGTGAAATCATGTCGCTGTTTCTTGCCATTGTCTTTATGCCGCATGTTGTCTCCACCCTATCTGCCATACAGATACTGTGGGTCAATCTTGTGACAGATGCCTTTCCGGCACTGGCGCTTGGCGTGGATCCGATGGATAAATTCATCATGGAAGAAAAACCGCGGGATCGAAGAGAAAGTCTGTTTGCGCACGGCGGTATGATATTCACGATTATGAACGGTATGTTCATCGGTACCATTACTCTGGTTGCCTTCCGTAACGGTCTGGATGTCAGCCCTGCCAAGGCACAGACCATGGCCTTCATGGTATTATCGATTTCCCAGCTGTTCCATGCATTGAACCTGCGCTCCCGTACACATTCCATACTGGAGGTTGGAATCATGCGCAATAAGTGGCTGATTCTGACAATGGTGTTTGGAATCACACTGCAGATTGCAGTCTGCCAGCTGCCAATCTTCAATATGCTGCTGAAAACCGTTCCGCTGGATATGTCCTCGTGGACAATGGTTCTCGGCATGTCCTTCAGTATTATCCTTATCAATGAAATCAGTAAATGGATAGCCAAAGAGAGGTAGCATGTAGCCATAAAAATATGGTATACTACTCCTGTTGACCATTGGCAGGTACATATGACTCTGGTCCTGTGTGCCTGCTTTTTCTATGGTCTTTTTGAAAAGGAGTAGATGTATGAAGCATTTTGAAGAACATGTTGAGGATGTTTCTCTCATACTGGATGAAGAGGAATGTTCTGATACAAAACAAACGGATATGATTCTGGATGTCGGGGATCGCCCGCCGCTTCTGCAATGGCTGTTTCTGAGCTTTCAGCACGTATTTGCAATGTTTGGGGCAACGATCCTGGTGCCTACCCTGACGGGCTTACCCGTTTCGGTGGCACTTTTTGCAAGCGGTGTGGGAACGCTGATTTATACGTTTGTGACAAAGCGCAAAGTACCCGTATATCTGGGAAGCTCATTTGCCTATATCAGCGCAGTGGTAATTGCAATCAAGGCGATGGGTGGCAGTGTGGATGCTGCACAGACAGGACTGATGCTGGTTGGTGTGATCTATGTAGTTGTTGCATTGATTGTACGTGTTATCGGAAAGGAATGGATCGATAAGCTCCTTCCACCCATCGTAATCGGACCGATGATAGCGGTTATCGGATTGGGTCTTGCCGCGAATGCTGTCAGCAATGCCCAGTTCATTAAGGATGGAGATCCCCGTGCCATGATCGTCGCTATCGTCACCTTTCTGATTGCGGCCCTGATTTCCACAAAAGCAAAGGGATTTTTCAAAATTATTCCCTTTCTGATTGCCATTCTTGGCGGTTATGTGTTGTCACTATGCCTGGGACTGGTTGATTTTCAGGCGGTTGTGAATGCCAAATGGCTGTCCTTTCCTGATTTTATCCTGCCCTTTAAAATTGGAAATTTCCGCACCTATAACCTGTATTTCGGTCCGGAAACGCTTGCGATTTTACCGGTTGCACTGGTTACGATTTCCGAGCATATCGGCGATCATACGGTACTTGGAAAAATCTGCGGACGCAATTTCTTAAAGGATCCCGGTCTGGAGCGTACGCTGATGGGAGACGGTATCGCAACCGCAGTTTCTGCCTTCCTTGGAGGTCCGGCGAATACGACCTACGGAGAAAATACCGGTGTGATCGGTATGACAAAAATAAGCAGTGTTTATGTAACAGGCGGTGCTGCGTGCATTGCCATTCTGCTATCCTGCGTTGGAAAGATTTCCGCCTTTATCTCAACGATTCCCGCCTGTGTACTGGGAGGCATGAGTATTCTTTTATACGGGGTCATTGCCAGCAACGGCCTGCGTGTACTTGTCGATAACAAGATTGATTTTGGAAAGCAGCGTAATCTGGTCATCGCCTCTGCCATGCTCGTCATCGGTCTTGGCGGTGCCATACTTCCTGTAGGAAGCTTCATGACCCTATCGGGAACCGCGTTATCCGCGCTTGTCGGTATCATCTTGAATCTGATTCTTCCCAAAGCGTCTTAATACCTGAAAACAACGTAGCATATGAAAATGGATGAATTCCTGCAGATACCGGGTGTTCATCTGTTTTTATTATAGATTGAAACCAGTAAATTTTCTTATTTGCTATACAGATATAACGTGAATTACGTTATAATTAGGCTATGAACGAGGAAATAAAAAAGACTTTGACACCAAAGGAAGCAAAAAAAGAGAAGATGAGAAGAAAACGGCAGCTGCGAAAGGAACGGGAAATATGAAAATTGTGCAGGGATACAACAAAAGAGGATCTGCTGTTTCGCTTTATGAAAACATATTCCGTGAAGGAAGCAATGGCGCTGAAGACACTGAACGAATACCATATTAAAATAACCCGGCAACAGATTGACTTTGCAAGGAACAGGATGAAAGGAATCCGGGCGAACAATAAAAGAAAGAGAGTACATAGGAAAGAGCGAAAGCAACGCCTGCTGGAGGAAAAGGAATATCAGGCATATAAAGAGGATGTCTGTCTGCGTTTTATGGAGACGGGGCAGGTATACACGCTGGAGGAATATGCGATTATCAAAGAAGAATTTTTTTAAAGGAGAAGAGAATGCAGTTTAAACGAATATATGTGGAAATAACGAATACATGCAATCTGTCCTGCAGCTTCTGCATACAAAATCAAAGAAAACCCCGCAGGATGTCAGTTGCACAGTTTTCACATGTCATCAGAGAAATCAAGCCATACACCGGGCATGTATATCTTCATGTGCTGGGAGAACCGCTGTCCCATCCAGATCTGAAAACGTTTTTGCAGATTTGTGATGAGCAGGAAATGCAGGTGAATCTGACAACGAACGGCACCCTGCTGAACGCATGTCGTGATGTTCTTATGAACAGCAGACTGCGGCAGGTCAATGTATCCCTGCATAGCTTTCCCGAGCATGAGCAGCCGCAGTATCTGGAGCATGTCTTCTCCGTGTGTGAGGAGCTTGCCCAGAAAGGCGTACATATCAGCTATCGCCTGTGGAGTGTACAAAACGGACAGCTATCCGGTGAAAGCACAAGGTTACTGCAGCAGCTGACACAGCATTATCATATATCGCATCCGCAGGAATTTGAAAAGCGTATGCGTCTGGATGTGGGAGATCATCTGCATCTGAATCTGGAATCGGTATTTCAATGGCCGTCCCTGCAGCATCCGTATGTATCTGATTACGGGCGCTGCCTTGGGATGATGCAGATGTGTGCTATTCTAAGTGATGGAACTGTCGTACCCTGCTGTCTGGATTCCAGAGGAGATGCAGCACTTGGAAATATATTCACACGCTCGTTTTCCTCTATTCTTAACAGTGAGCGTGCCGTACAGATGAAAGCGGGCTTTGCACAGCATAACATCGTGGAGGAGCTGTGTAAGCATTGCAGCTACCGCCTGCGCTTCACAGAACATAAGAGAGGAGAAAAAAGTGTATGAAAGAAGAAAGCATTAGAGAATTATCATGTTTTCAGCAGTATGCTACGAAATTGAGCGAGCAGGGTATTTGGATGAAGGCTGCTGAAGCCTGTATTGTAAAGGAGCTGCTGGAAGCGGATAAACAGCTTCCGGAATTAGAGCTTTTGACCAATTCTTCGGTAGTGGAATTCATTATGATGAACATTGTTAAAGATGCAGCACATGAGGAAAAGGACATCACCCTTTCCCGGGTAATGGAAACCATAGAGGAGCTGGCATCTGCAAACACCGAAGAAGAAGCACTTCCGTTGATGACAGAATTTGTCAATAATCTCAGAAGGCTTTTAAAGAAAAAGAGAACACGGGATATCCGCAAGCTTACAACTACAGATAAAAACTATTATGAGATTGAAAATCTGTTAAATGAATTGGATATGCATCTGATGAATGCAAGCTCCTATCCATGGTCACAGGCACTACTTGTGGATGTTTTGAGAAGT
>ENA-OPRK01001149-OPRK01001149.1-human-gut-metagenome-genome-assembly--contig:-NODE-1149-length-10374-cov-1.993604_pt1 | contig 10374 bp, 8 predicted proteins | sample MGYA00241793_ERZ501877 | MGnify/ENA primary metagenome ERZ501877 (study PRJEB25962, sample SAMEA1966253) | human gut metagenome | biome: human gut; feature: human-associated habitat; material: faeces... | reverse complement strand
CCGCCAGCAGCACCGCCATGGCCTTGCGGCGGTTCCATCTGTGTCTTTGTGCGTTCATCCCCTGCTCCTCCTGATTCTGGGATCCACCGTTCCATACAAGAGGTTGGCGGTAAAGTTCCCTAAAAATACAATGGCCGCGCTGATGATTGTAATTCCCATCAAAAGCGGCACATCCCCGCCCAGTCCGGCCGTCACAGCAGCCTGTCCCAGGCCCGGATAGGAAAATACCTGCTCCACCAGCACGGAGCCTCCGAATATCTCGCTGACAGAGGCAAACTGGAGCGTCATGGCAGGAAGAAGGATGTTGCGGATTCCATGCCTGCGGATAATGGACCATTCCGACTCCCCCCTGGCCCTGGCAAACAGTACATAATCACTTTCCATGACCTCTGCCAGCTTCTCCCTTGTGTGGAGGGCAATGTTGGAGATGCCTGTAATGGACAATGCAGCCCCAGGCAGTATGCCATGAATCAGGCGGTCCTTCATGGTCACAGCCGACGCCTCCACCCCGATTGGAACGGAAAGTCCTATGGGGAGCAGCTTAAGCCAGACCGCGAATACAACCAACAGCACCAGGGCCACCCAAAAGGCCGGCGTACTGGCAGTTACCAGGGCATAGGAAGAAATAATACGGTCCGCTGCCTTTCCCTTTTTTGCCCCGGCTATGATTCCCATAAGGAACCCAATGAATCCGGACAAAATCCATGCCGCCGCCATAATCCAAAGGGAATTGGCCAGCTTCTCCCCGATTACCTGGGCCACAGGCCTGCGGTACAAAAGGGAGATACCCATATCCCCCTTAAGAAAATCACCGGCCCAGGCCAGATAACGGGTTACAGGCGGCGTGTTGACTCCCCAGTATTCCTGGAGCCTGGCAATCTGCTCGCTGCTCATGCTGCCAAGGGCCGCCTGCCCCACATTGGTGGTAAGGGGGTCCAGCGGAGAGACCGACACCAGGAAAAACGCCGCCATACTCACCAGCACCAGCAGGACCGCCATCCGTATGAAACTAACACCCGCCTGTTTCCAACTCATGATTTTATCCTTCCTGCATACATTCAACTATGTCTTCTTTTATTCCCAGCTCCACTGGTCCACATTATTCACTATGGACCATCCGTGGCCATGGGGATGGATTTTCTGCTCCGCCACCTTAAGTCCGTCCCCGGACCAGTACAGATGGTCTATATTAACCAGCCAAATCCACGGTATATCCCCGTCCTGGGTCACTCCCGCAGTCCCGTCCCACTGGGCCTTCTTCCACAGCTCGTAAGAATCCTCCAGATTCCCGCTGGCCAGGGCCTCGTCCATGTACCGGTCCACGCTGTCATTGGCATAGGGAGAATACTCCGCCAGGCCGGTATCCTTCATAGTATGGTAAATATTGTAGAGCTCCATAGGCGTATGGGCGCCCCAGCCCCACATAAGCGGCTCTGTCTGGGCGCGGTCATAGGCGTCATCCCAGCCAACGCCCTCTATCTTTACATCAATTCCCACTTCCTTAAGCTGGTTGGCAGTATCCGCCGCCAGAGCCTGGCGTACAGAATCGCTGGCCGGGTACATCAGTGTAAATCCGGCCCTGACGCCATCCTTTTCCCTTATTCCGTCTGAACCTGCCTTCCATCCGGCTTCCTCCAGAAGCTCTGCTGCCTTTTCCGGGTCATACTCTGTCTTTGCAGACTCATTGTACCAGGGCATCTTATCACACACGCTGTATGCCGGACTTCCGTAACCGTTCAGCACATGTTCAATCATTTCATCCCTGTCAATCGCAATATTCACAGCTCTTCTCACCTGTACATCCGACGTAAAATTATTTCCAACAACGGTTTTGCCGTCAGATACGGTGCCGGCCTTTACAGCCGGAAGGTTGAAGCCCCGGTTATCCACTGTCTCGAAGGAAAGCAGCTCATATCCTGGGAGAGTCTGGTCCGAATAGGACGCGGCCGTATAGGCCAGGTCCACCTGACCGGACATAACAGCCGCGTAAGCCGCGTCCTCTTCCATGAAAAGTATGGTCACCTTCTTCATTTTCGGCTCTGTCCCGTAATAATCCGGGTTCGCCTCAAATATGACCTGCTGTCCCTTATCCCACTGTTTCATGATATATCTGCCGGAACCAATGGGATGTGACCCGTAATCCGCCCCGTAGGCATGTTCCGGTACGATTCCCACGATTGCCATGGTATAGGGCCAGATGGAATAGGGCCGGTTCATGTGAAATACCACGGTGGAATCATCCGGCGCCTCTGCACTCTCTAACATGGTAAAATCATTGACAGAGCTGGTGTCCCGGAGTGTGTTGTATGTAAATGCCACATCCCTGGCAGTCAGCTTCTCTCCGTCTGTAAACTTAACATCATCCCGTATATTCACGGTCCAGGTAAGGCCGTCCTGGCTCACCTCCATATCGGTTGCCAGGTCATATCCTATTTTCAGGCCGGCTGTGGTCACGGTCAGCGTACTCTGAATCAGCGGCTCATGGACATGTTCGCCTGCCCCCCATCCGTAGGCAGGATCAAATCCGGCCTCCGGCTCTGAGGTTGGCCCCATAACAACCACCACATCGTCCCTTGTCCCATTGCCTGCCTTCTCCCGGGCGCCATTTTCCCCGCTGTTTCCGGTACTGTCTCCCGCACTGTTTCCAGTACTGTCCGCGGCCGCAGATGTCCCGCTGTCCTTAACGCTGCTGCCCCCGCAGCCCGTCACAACCATGGACACGGCCAGTATAGCTGCCACGGCATATTTCATTCCATTTCTCATTCCTCGTCTCATTTCCCTCTCCATTTCCTTTTTATGCCCTGCCCATGTGCCCGGACTTCATACGCTTATATCTATAAGCCCTGATTCGAGCCCTGATTCCATAAATCCAATCCATTTCCCGTCGCAAAAAGCATAAAAAAATACCAGAATAAGCGTATTCCTTGAGAATACATCCTACCTTCCTGGTATCCCTTACTTCTTAGATGATTTAATCTTACTTCATCGAATTTACTTGGTTCATTCTGAATGTTGACTTCTGTCAACCGTTAGGAAAATTATACGCAAAAGTCCGCAAAAGGTCAACGCTTTTCTTGCCAAACGTTTGCCCATAAATTAAACAGTCAGCCTGAACCATCCCCACAAAGGAAAAAAGTTCCCAGGGAGCCAACACCTCCCTGGGAACTTTTTAGTGTAACTATGCACTTTTTTTATCTGTCTCTTATTTATTCACCCTTCTGCTGAACCTCTACGGTACGTCCATCCACGTCTTTCGGGTCTCCCACGGTCAGTCCCGGGACCTCCGCATCCGGGCACGCGTTTGTCCATGCAAGCTTCATGACATCGTCGGCTGTCATTTCCTTCTTCTGGATAACTCCAAGGCGGATGTAATCGGCTGCAATATTGCCAAGCGCTTCCTCTGTGATTGCGTCAGACAGGCCGAAATCCAGGGAATCCCAGAACTCAAGCTGATTTTCAAACTCGCCTGTCATCTTATTGGTGTCAAACATTAACTGCACGGCATCCTCAGAGTGGAGACGGGCAAATTGCCCTGCACGTTTAATCGCCATAACAATGTATTTTGCATGAACCGGGTTCTTGGCAAGAAAATCATTGTTCATGGCGGTTACACAGCACACCTCTCCCTCGAACTCATCGCTGGGGGTAATGGAGCATACCTTGCGCATCTTATCTCTGTAGTTGGCGATTACAAAATAATCCGAGAAAATGGAAGCGTCAATCTCACCGCTCTCCATGGCAGCTACGCTGGCCGCGCTGTCTGCGATATCAAGATATTCCACCTCAGAGGTAGGATCTATACCCTCCCCGTCCAGCATACGGTATATAATGTTCTGGTCGGAGTTTCCGATGCCGTCATGGATAGCAATGGTCTTTCCCTTTAAATCCTCAGCTGTCTTGATTTCGCTGTCGTTGAATACGTAGATGGATTTGCAGCCCATGTGGGCTCCGGCTACGAAGGTCATATCCACGCCGTTTGTCACCGGCACAAGCATGGTTGCGATATGGTCTGTTCCCCACAGGCACTTCCCTGTACCAACCGTGATAACAACAGACTCGCCTTCAATGTATTCCGCGTTAATACCGTAATCCTCATAATAGCCCAGCGCCTCGGCAAGGTATACCGCAGACACGCAGGCTCCCCCGTTAAACAGATAATTTAAGGTTGTTCCAAAGGCAGGCTCCTTCTGCATAGCCTCCCAATCCTCCTGGGACACAGCCTCCGGACGGCTTGCGCCGCCGGTTGTCTCCTCACCGTTTTCCCCGGAACCCTGTGACTCTGCCGCTGACTCTGCCTCCGCTTTCGTCTCCGCCGATACAGCCGCTGTGGACGCGCTCTCCGTGGGTGAGCCTCCCCCCTGTTCCCCGCAGGCGCTCAGGGATAAGGCCATCATTCCCGCAAGCGCTGCTGCCAGAACGCGTTTCGCATTTGTCTTTTTCATCATACTGTTCTCCTTTTTGCTTTTAATGGTTATTTATATACACAGACCATAGAGTCTGCGCTTTTCACTTTACAGGGGTCTGTCCGTTTTACCGCTGACCGCTGTTTCTTCCGCCAAAGTGCAGGCGATTGAGGATTTCATTCCGGCAGGCCACAAAGGTCTGTGATGAGCGCTCTCTGGGGTATGCCTGGTCTATCTTAATATCAGATACAACCCGCCCCGGGTGCGCGTCCATGACAATCACCCTGGTTCCCATATAAATGGCTTCATCCACATCATGAGTAACCATAATCGCAAGCTGCTTTTTCTCCTGCCACACCTTTAGGATTTCATCCTGCATATTCATGCGTGTAAATGCGTCAAGAGCTCCCAGCGGCTCGTCTACCAGCAGTATATCCGGCTCGTTAATCAGAGAGCGCACCAGTGAAACGCGCTGAGCCATACCGCCGGAAAGCTGGCCCGGGTAGTCGTTCCGGAAGGATTCAAGGCCGATGATTTTAAGCATCCTCTCTACCTTCTCCTCATTCCCCTTCAATTTTCCCTGCAGCTTTAAGCTGAAGGAAATATTTTTTTCCACTGTCAGCCATGGAAAAAGGGTTGGTTTCTGAAACATCATTCCCCGCTCCGGCGACGGCCCTGTAATCTGTGTCCCATTTACGGTCAGATGGCCGGTGGTCGGGGGAATCAGTCCGGCCACAAGGCGGAGTATGGTGGATTTCCCGCATCCGGACGGCCCCACGAGACTGATAAATTCACCGCTTTTCATGGAAAGACTCACTTCGTTTAACGCATGGGTAACCTCATCGTGCTCCACCTTTGCGAAACTTTTTGATACATTGTCTAACCGAAGGATAATTGTATTTTCTGCCATTATTTCACTACTCCGTTCTGCCATCTGAGGACGCGGCGTTTAATCAAATCCAGCACCTTTGTCACAATAGTGAAAATAAAGCAGATGACAAACAGCGCAGCAAACATTTTGTCATAGGCCGCCCAGGATTTAGCCCAATTCATGTACCAGCCAAGTCCTGCTTTTACCCCCATCATCTCCGCAATCATGATTGCAACACAGGAGGAACTCATGGCTTGGGTGCAGCCCTGTAAAATAGAGGGCATTGCATGAGGGATCGCCACCCGGAATACAAGCTGCCGTTCACTTGCCCCCAGGGTCCTTGCGGCCTCGAAGAAATCCTTGTCCACATTTTGGATGCCGGACATGGATGCCACAGTAACTGCAAACCATGAGCCAAGAGCGATGATAAACACGGCACCCCTGAACAGGGAGGTTGCCACAACCATGATAATGGGAATCCATGTTGCGGTGGGGATGGGCCCCAGAAATTTGATGATGGGATTTATCCAGTACCGGGCCTTCTCGGAATAACCGCAGGTAATTCCCGTAACCAGTCCCAGGACAATACCGATAAAATATCCCAAAAACAGCAGGCGCAGAGTGTGAAGCGTACATTCAAGCAGATAGGCCCGGTCCTCCCATGCAATGTTCAATATGCTGTTCATACACGGAACAAAGGGCTGGGACAGGATGCCTGTTTTCAGGGTCAGGTAATCATAAACGGTAAGCAGGAGAAAAAAAGCAGAAACCAAAGGCGCGCGGTAGCGCAGGTCCTCCACTGTCCGTTTATCCCCCCTCCGATTTTTAATCCCGGCTTCAAGGGCATAGAGAGCGTATGCGGTCATAAAGGCTGCCACTACCCATACATAGGTGTAGGGATGGCTGTTGGGACTTCCGTTGGGAACCTCCCAGTACTCGATAATAGCGATGAAACCGCAGATAACCGGAAGCACCATAATAACGAAATCCAGGATTTTCTGCCCGCGTGTTTTTTCCTTTTGCTCCAGTTCTTTTAGCTGCTGTCTCGTCAGATGTCCCAGCGGGTTTATCTGTCCGCTGTCAGAGACAGGCTTTTCCTCCATATTAGTTGACATCGTCCTTCTCCTCTGCATGTGATGGATACTAAAGTATTCAAATATCGCGTTTCTATTCTAATCGAAATTGAACGGACTGTACAATTTAAAATAACTAAGATGGAAGACGTGTTTATAGCTTAATTCTATAACAATGCCTCTTTATTCGGTTTTCCTGTAACGTTTATACCATCTGCCCATGCATATGGCACGCGCACCCGCAGTCCTCCTGCCCCTTGCCTTCATACGCCTCATCCTTCATCATCAGATGGACCGCGCCCAGCTTAAAGGTCTGGGGAAGGGCCAGGATATTGGGATTTTGTCCAACAAACTTTTTCTTTGCGTCAGCCAGTGCTTCCTCAATGGTGGCCCTGGTTTTAAGGCCCATCCCTCTGGCATAGCCCGGTTCCTGGGCGCCGCACAGATAGATGGCGGAGGTATTCATTTCCGCTATATGGCCGCAGCTAATCATGGAGAAGCCGTGAAATGGGTGGAACGCATTGCAGTAACGGTATTTTCTGATATATTCCTCATTGGTTGCAAAGTATTCGCCGTACCGGTTCATGTCCGGCAGGGTGTTCATAAAATCATGCTGGAACATATCATACATTTCCCTGGTGTAAGGCCACAGCTCATCGTGGAAATAACCGTTGCACAGGGAGGAACAGATAATCACACAGTTATCGCTCATAATGCGCTTATGCCGGATGACCTGGGCCGAGATGGCCTGCATCAGCATAATGGGATTGGTGCCCATGCCCTCGCCGTAGTGGAAGAACTGGGGCATACCGAATATCATCACATCATACTTCCTTTCGGCCCACGGCACATAGGTCCTCTTATCCGCCGTAATCCAGGAATGGGGCTGCATGACTTTGGCATATCCGCTGTTAATCTCTATCTGGCGGGACTTGGTGTCCAGCACGGCGTCGCAGCAGAAAAACTTCTTTCCCATGCACTTTTCCATATACTGGCCAATCTCATCAAATTTCGTCCTCATAAGCGACTTTCCGCTGACCGGAGTAAAATCCTTCCGGTGCATGACCTCAGGCACATGGTGGGAGGCAATGGAACGCCAATGGGTGATGCCTGTGGCGCAGTGCTTATATCCCCCGGAGTAGCCGCCGTAGGGATTGCCCTGGATGTGCCCGATGAGGATTGCCACGTCGCTGTCATACACATATTTGTTCATGAGCACCGGGTCGCCGCGGTCCGTGGTGCCCAGGTCCACCAGATGCTCATAATCCTCGCTGTCATGGTTGATAATCTGGTGTGAGTGCCAGAACTCGTGGAACAGCTCATCCCCAAGAATGTTGTGGATTTCCGCCTCCGTGTTCTTACGGTGAAGTCCGTTGGAACAGATTAAAAGGATGTCCTTCTTCTCCACTCCCGCGTCGTACAGCTCCTTCAGTATCAATTTAATAGATATTTTCCTGTGGGAAGTGGGCTGTTCCCCTCCTTTTACCCTATCCGGGAAAATAATGGTCACCTTGGATCCCTTATGGGCCAGCCTGGACAGCGGCTCCATTCCCATGGGATTGCGTATGGATTCCAGGGTCTTTTCCACCAGCCGATCCTCCGGGATACAGGGCGGGTCTGCCACAGTCTCGCCGGGTATGAACACATCGGTGTTGTCCGGAAGCTCTGCCGCCATAAGCCCCGCGCCATATTCAAATGATAACTTCATATGATAATCCTCCTGTGATTTTCCTGTGATTTTCAATTGTGTTCCAAACGCTTCAGTCCTGTTCCAGATAGGTGCGCACGATCTCCAGATATTCCTCCGGATAGAATCCAATTTCTCCCCGGAACCTGGTGAGGGCAATCAGGCCGCCGTCCATGACCGGAACCGAAGCCAGCATCCTGGCGTTGTCCGTTTTAAGGCCGCCTCCATAGACCACATCCATTCCTCCGGTCATTTCCTTAATATAGGAACCAATCTTCGTGATATATGCTTCATCCGGCGGTGTCTTGCCTGGTCCGATGGCCCATATGGGTTCATAGGCAATGACCACCTTCTCCTTATCCACATCCTTAAGCCCTGTCTCCAGCTGCGATTTCAGCACTTCCTGCCATTGTTCCTGCTCCCCGTCCGTTTCCCCGATACAGTAGAGCACGGTAAGGCCGGCCTGGATTGCCGCCTTGATTTCCTGATTCAGCAGCCTTCCCACTGCGCCTTCATCCGTGACTCCGGCCTCCTTTAGAATTCCGGCCTTATCCTTTCGCTCCTCGCAGTGGCCGATGATAACGGAACTGCATCCCATTGCTTTAGCCGCGTTGGCAGTGCGGTTGGTGGTAAATGCGCCGAAATTGCCGTTTTCAGCCGTATCGTCCCTGTACACTCCCTGGCAGCCAATCTTAACCGGGCTGTCCTCACACAGGGCTTTTACCGCCGGAATCAAATGGGCTTCCGGGAAATACATGACGAACTCCACATCTTCTGCGCCGTACGCCTTCAGCTTTTCCTGGGTATTCTGCACAATGTAGCTCCCCCATTCCTCCATGGGCGCCACACCGTTGACCCCTCCGTACTCCCTGGGTATATCGAACCGTTTCAGGTTCAGAAATATGTGTTTCATTTTCCCACTCCCATCTTTTCATACTCTTCTTTAAAATCCACAAAATCCCTCAGTTCTGGTCCGATAAGGGGCCTGCACCATTTCAGAAACGCGCCGGTTACATCATTGCCCCTGTCATTTATGTATTCATCCGGCAAAACCCGCTCATGGAGCATCACCTCTTTGATGGGTATGGCCGAGGTATGGACATGATACCCGCCATCCTCATTTTCATCCCGTATAAGTCCAATCATGACGCCGCTCCCGCCGGCCATGGCTGTACGCAGCGCTTCCCTGCCGGCCAGAACTGCCTCTTCCCGGTCCACAGGAGACTGCCAGGCTATGGACGCCCTTCCGCAAAGGCCGGGCTTCTCGCTCCTGGCCTTAATTCCCAGCTTCTGTATGACCAAATTCGCCAGATAAGCGCTGACATCCCCATAATAGGCGGCTCTCCCCGCCTTAAAAACAGGTGGCACAATGGGTTCCCCTTTTTCATTCTTAAGCCCCTCGCTGGCAACCACCACCACGCCTCCCTTTTCTTCGTAAAGGCGTTTCACATCCTCCAGGAATTCCTCCTCATGGAAGGGACGCTCCGGCAGATAAATCAGATGGGGCGCATCCCCCGGCTTCTTCCTGGCCAGGGCGGATGCAGCCGTTATCCATCCGGCGTTGCGGCCCATGGCTTCCATGACGCACACATGGATGGGCAGGCCCCTGACATCCGCGCCCACCTCTGCCGTGGAAGCGGCGATAAACCTGGCCGCGCTTCCATATCCCGGTGTATGGTCTGTTATGGCAATGTCGTTGTCAATGGTGCCGGGAATGCCCACAACGGAAAGTCCTCTCTTGGCCAGGCAGAGCAGGCCGCTGAAGGTGCCATCGCCGCCGATGCCCACTAGGGCGTCCAGCCCCAGCATCTTGCAGGTAGCCACCGCCCTCTCCTGGCCAGCGGGGGGTTTGAACTCCTCACTGCGGGCGGAGTAGAGCATGGTGCCGCCCCGGCGGGACAAGTCGCTTACGCTCTCAAAGGTCAGCTTGGTGAAGTCGCCGTTGATCAGACCGTGGTAGCCCCGGCGGATGCCCACACATTCAATACCCATGTGCAGAGAGGTACGCACCACTGCCCGGATGGCGGCATTCATACCAGGGGCATCGCCCCCGCTGGTAAACACGCCGATGCGGCGTACTGCTTTTTCCATATTCAATATCCTCCTCTTAAACCTTCAGTTCCGTCTCTTTGCCCTGTAGGGCGGCAGCATAGCGCTCCAACACGGGCTGGACATCGTGAGCAAGGAAATCCTCCACCTGCTGCGGGCAGCGCCCAATATAGCGGGCCGGCTCCAAATGGGCGGTCAGCTCCTCCCGGCTCAGCATGGAGAAGGCCGGGTCGGCGGCGATGAGCTCGATCAGGTTGTTGCTAAGGCCACAGTCCTTTACGTTGGCTCCTG
>ENA-OPRK01001139-OPRK01001139.1-human-gut-metagenome-genome-assembly--contig:-NODE-1139-length-10464-cov-2.469017_pt1 | contig 10464 bp, 11 predicted proteins | sample MGYA00241793_ERZ501877 | MGnify/ENA primary metagenome ERZ501877 (study PRJEB25962, sample SAMEA1966253) | human gut metagenome | biome: human gut; feature: human-associated habitat; material: faeces... | reverse complement strand
CCGGGCGCAGCTGTCCGTCCTGAAACAGCAGATAGGGGGTCCCCGTCTGGGGGTGGCAGCAGCCGCGCAAAACCTGGACAGGCCAGCTGTCCTCCTCCGGGCGGTAGAGATCAATGCGAAACTCCAGCGCTTCCGGGGACTGGTCTGCTGAAAAAGTGTGCAGGAATTCATCCCAGGAAAGCCCCTCCGTCCGGGACATGGGGTACAGCGTGTCCAGCAAAGGCTTGAGCCGGGGGTCATCCTCCGTCACAGAAAGGATCTGCGGCAGGGACGGCAAGAGGGCCAGAGCATCTGTCAGTTCTGTGGGACAGGGCCGGAGCGCCCCATCCAAACAGATTAGGTAAGGAGCTCCCGTCCGGGCGCTGAAATAGAAGCCGATATGGGCGCTCAGCCCCGGGATCTCCCGGTGGGGCAGTTCCAGCCAGCGCCGCAGCCGGTGGCTTTCCAGTTCAAGCGCCTGGGCCTCCGCCTGGGCGTCCTCATAGGTGAGGGAGCCCTCCCGCTCCGTACTCTCATACAGCGCCAGCAGCTGGGTGAGCTGCGCGTCCGTGAGGGCCCCGCAGGAGACCTTTTCCTCCGTCAGGGGGCCGGACAGCTCGTCCAGCAGATCCTCCCGGAACCAGACCTCATAGGACAGCGGGCCGAAGGAAAAGCCGTCCCCCCGCCCATAGAGAAGCCGCCGCTCCGTCCCGTTGGCAAAGACCAGATAGGTCTCCTGGCCGCCGCGCTCCCCGGCGCTGGCGATCTGCTCTGCGGCAGACTGCTCATATCTCCACCGCTGGAGCCCATCTCCAATGGACACCAGCGCCTCGTCCTTTCGGTAGCGCACGCCGTCCACGGTCAGGATACCGACCTCCCGGTCCCATTCGGCCCGGGGCTCCTGCCCGCTGTCCCGGCAGCCAACCAACAGGAGCAGAAAGACCAGAAGGATGGGAAAAACATGGATTGTTCGCTTTTTCATAAAATTCTTTTTATATTTCGTACTTATGTAGCATGAAATCTTCTTTTCCGAATTTTCTAAAGGAGGATCTGCTGTTCAAAAAGTCTCGTTGCTGTTTAACTCTGTCCAAAACCATTTGCTGTGCGTTTTCTCTTGAAGTTATATTGGGGACTATGGAGCCCAAACAATATTGGTACAATTTTTCATGCCAATCAATATAACAGCCGTCAATATAGAATGAATTTTTTAAGGCAGTCAAAAATGATCCAAATGAGGTTTTTCCATCTTCGTAATCACCTTTCAAAAAGCACAGCATTGCTAAATGATAATTTTCCCAAAAGCGGCGGCTTTCTGGCGTGTTGAATACCTGCTGTGTAAGACATCGTTTTGCATAGCCCATATCTCTGAAATTACGATATTCTATTACTTTCTGTAAACCAATTTCTGAATATCGTTCCATTTTCGTTTGAAAAACCGCATCGTTCCCATCATATTCAAAGAAATCTTCTATACTGCTGTTTCCATAGGAATAGGAAAAGCCTGTACCGGGACCTCCGCTGTCATATTTCCACAAAAAATCAATTCCAACACCTAAGCGGGCACTTTGACTCCAGTTACTTGATCCAAATGAAACAAAAATAACAAAATATCCATTATCGTCTACCCATGTTCTTGAAGTCCCTTTCCGAAAAAGACCATGGGGAGATAATACTTTCTTTGCGGCTGCGTTTATAAGCTTATCATGCTGCCTCAATGTTTATTGGCCCCCTATCTGACACACCGTTCCAGTCTCAAAACTCTCTCCAGCCTCCATTCTCTCGTCTGTCCCGGCTTGTCCCTTGACGCGGCGCCCCTGTCTGCCAAAGGCAACCGGAAAACAACAGATCTTAGAACAGTAAATGGAAACCCCGCGTCATATTTTCCCAGGTCTGCACATCGGTTGCATACACGAGGCCCATAAAGAGAACAAACAGGACCGCGCCTCCGATAAAGAGCAAAATCCTGATCTTGGAGATCCGTTCAGCGTATGAGTCATCCTTGGAGTGGAGCAGATTCCGGACCAGCAGGGCACCGCCAATGAGCATCACCAGAATGCCTCCATACATCACCACATAGAACAGGAGATTGGGCCAGAACAGGAGCGCGCCATAGGCCTCCTCCGGGAATTGGAGCGATTCCAGCAGCTCCGCCTTCTCCTGGTAATGCTCCGCCACGCCCATGGCGGCCAGGAACCCCAGGGCTGCGGCAAGGCTGCAAAAGAAGGCGGGGAGGCCGCTCAGGGTCTTTTTCAGCGCCTGCTTGACGGCTTGGTCCCTCTGGGCTTGCTCCTCCGCGGTATTTTTGACCGCCTGCATTCTGGATTTCAGAGACAAAATCTTCCGCTCGATCTCTTCCGTCAGAGATTGGCTCGGCTCCAGAGAACAGACCACGGTATGTAAGACGGTCCCCTCCGGGCTAAAAATGTCCAGCTGATTTTTGGCCCTGCCGTTTTGGCCGATCCTGACGCCCCCGATCTCTGGGTAGGGGATACAGGCAAAGCCCTGCTTGCTTCGGACCTGGAGCTGATAGACCAGAAGGAAGTCGCTGGTAAAATACAGGTCATCCAGCCGGTCCCCGGTTTGCAGATCCTGGTTCAGGCGCTCCCGCACATAACCCGGAAGGCTGCGCAGACAGCGGCTTGCCCGCTGGACCTGAATGACATAGCGGGTCACGCCGACTGTAAGCAGAGACCCGTGCAGAGCGCCGCATCCCAGGCAGAGCCACCCCAAAACACGCGCCACCAGCTCGTCTCCGGCGCTCAGGAAACCATGGAAATGGTACAAAAGGGCGCTCAACAGGACTCCAAACACCGCAATCCGCACCAAGGGATAGAAACATAGTTTTTGATAGGCTTTTTTGACCACCTTGATTCCTCATTTCTCTGTTGTTTGACTGCTCCCAGTCTGGGATTTCGCACATAGAATTGCCGTTGGCCGGACCTCTGCTGTCTGTCGGGGTGACGAGGGGATCTGATTGACAAACTGGAATTTTTATTCAGGAAAAACAAGCACACAGTTTTCTAAATCGTCAGTATCTTTTTCGGAAATATATATCTGAGCCGACAAAGATAAATCATTTCCTATAAATTTTTCCCTTTGAAACAAATCCCTCACCATATGCCAATTTTTATGTGCATTTTCAGTTTCCAACCAAATACCCATCAATGGTCCAGGTTCTCCGTCCTCTGTGTCTATATAATCATATCCATTGCTTTGTATCAAGGAATTTGATACCGCTTCGATACGGTCTGGTATGCGATATCTCAAATCCAAATCAGCATTTTCAAGCATTCCTGGATTTAACAACACAATAATCGTCTGCATATTTCTCCCTCAAAATTCTAATTTGTCATTCCCACCTGAAACAGCAGACGCTCCCACTCAGGCCGGGGTGGAAGTGCAGTTTTGGCGGCTCCGGCGCTCCGCCCCCAAATTATGGGGTCATAGGCGGAACACACAGGTCCTCCCGGTATTCGCTCCGCTCGGCCAGGGCGTCAAAGTCCATACCGGAGATGAGCGCCCGGCACCGCTCCCGGTCCTCGCTCTGGTCGGAGAGGGCGGGCACGCCCTCGTCTGTCAGACCGGCGTCATAGCCAAAGGACCAGATCCTGCGTTCGGCCTGCAAGCTGGTGGAGCCCTCATAGGGGAAATAAGAGATGGACACATTCTGCCTGCGGTCCTCCTGCCAACTCAGGCCGAAGCCGTCGTATTTGCCGTTCTCGTCCATATAGAAATATAATTCAGCGAACCGGATCTCCCGTCCATCCGACAGCTCTATGTCAGGGTATGCCGCTTTCAGCAAATAAGGCGGCGAGGACATGGGGATGTATTTGTAGGTCAGCTCTGGGTCATCCCGTTCCAACAGCTGCCGGGCGATGCTCCATCGCTCTGCCGCGTACGCTTCAAACCCCAGATCCTCCCACGCCATATCCCGATAAGCAATGTGGTCGTTGTCATAGTAGCTGCAATAAAGGCGGCCTTTGTGCCAGAGATAGTCTTCACCGGGTCCGTCCGCATCGCACACCGTGTATTCCTCTGTCTTATAAACGTCATACTCAAAATCGTTCACATCTTCGCTGAGAATAAACGGCAGGATCTGGATGCTGTATCCGCTCTGATCCTTAAATTCCCGCTGTTCCATATCAGCGGAGATCTTTTCATAGACTGCCTGGGCCTGTTCGGCGGAGTAGGTCTTCTCTCCAAACGGCTCCTGTCCCGGCAGCGCAATGCAGCCGGACAGCAGGCAGGCCAGTCCCACCGCCCACGCCGGAGCAGCAAACAAAAGCAGCCGCTTTTTCGTTGTCTTTCGGTACATCTCATTTTCTCCCTTCTATGGTTTGGCGGATCTGGCAAAGGAGAACCTTTTTCAGCGCCACACGATGTTCCCCAGGTGTTCCCTGAATTCTTCCAGATGCCTCTTGTCCAGCGCGCCCATAAAAGCCGTTGCTCCGAATCCATGCGATCAGCTTATCCTCTGAGTACATCACTGCGATGCCGTACACCTCAAAGTCTGACAAGAGATGGTATTTATCATTACAAAAGGCTTCCAGTTCCTTTGCGATGTTAAGCGCTGTCACGAACTCGCCCTTGCATCGCCCCTTTTTTACTGCCGTCTTAGCCTCCAACGCGATCGTGATCATCCGCCCAACACAAAATTGATAAAAGCTGACATCGCCTTTTTCGATGCTCCATTCTTTTTTATAGCACTGCGCCAAACGGCCGCTGGCTATGTCGTAACCGGCAATGGGGGTCCGTTTCTTTTGAAAGAAAACAAGCTGTCCTTCCGCTATGTAGAGCTCGTCCAGGGTCAAAAAGCGCTCTGCGCTTGAAAAATATTCTGCCTGGTCATGGAGCGCGGTATAGATCAGCCTGAATTCCCTTGGGAGCTTCATCCGGAGTCTTTTTTCAGCAGGGGAGAAATCGACCTCCTGTTCGGTGTTCAGATCCATAAACAGGCTCATTTTGGAAAGCATCGCCTGTAGATCCGCGTATTCCGGCTCAAGCAGGCTGTGGTTTTCCCAGAACCGGCAGACAGCCCTGTCGCGCCCGCTGAAATGCTCTGCCAGCTCCGGCGTCAGATCCTCAGGCCGGACATACCCGCTCCCGGCAGTCTGGTCCTCGTCATAAGTACCATAGTAGAGTTTTCTTCTATAATAATAGAAGCCTTCCTTCATCCTCATCTGTTCATCATCATCCTTTGACCGGCCGACCGAATGCTTCCCATTGTACTAAGGTATGGAGTGTCGTTTCATAGCTGAACCTCCGTTTTGTACCTTACTTTCCAGTAAATTATAGTTTTTGTGTTGTTTTCAGGTGCATCTGATTTTCTCTGTTCTATGGCTTGATCATTCCCGTTCGGGACTTCTTGCCTTCGTCCGCCGAGAACAGCGGGGGAATCAGCTCGACAAGTCAGAAATTACCATTCATCTTCTGGTTGAAAAACTTTATAGTAGGATACAAATCCGTCTATAATATCTTGACGGCTACCGGTAAATTGCGTTTCCTTTCCACCATTTTTCAGACTATCGATCCACTCTCGGTCAATCATGCAACCAACATCCATATTGATATTATATTTAGCTTTTTCAAGCAAAGGAATGTCGGAGCGATCACCAAGGCAATATAAATATCCACATAATAATCGAATATACTCAGAACTTCCTGGTTGATAATTCACGATTTCCTTTTGTATTAAATCAATTATTTCTTGTTTAGGTATATGACTAAAATCAAATCCGTATTTATTTATTATTTCCATTGCTCGCTGTCCATTTGTCATACTTAACAACTCCCTACCCGAATATTTTCAAACTTCACCTTCCCGCTTTGTTCCATTCCCTGATAAACGGGAAGTTATATCTTCTTTAATAGCATTACTGTTTTCCTCAAAGAGAAGATTTTGTAGCAACACAAAAATATCAGATTCATAGGGCAAATGATAACCATAATATGGGTCTAAAAATCTATCTAAGCAGAATAAAATGCTTGCTTTTTCTTCTTCACTTCCATTATATAAAGCCATACCGATAGCATCAATTCCGCCCTCAACTATTTTAATTTGCTCACTACCATAACTTACCTTTCTTACCTTACCCCCTATTTGTCGCCTCCCAAGCAACTCCCGATTTATCATTACCAACCCCATCATGCACTCCGACTATCTTCCATTTCCTTCCTCTCAAACTCCCGCCGTATGCTCCAGCAAGTCCAGCAGGGCCTGGTTCATGGTCTTGAGCTCGCCGCCCCGAAGGGGGTGGCCCCCCGCCAGCAGGGCTTGCACGTACAGCACCTGCACCATGCTTTCCAAAAGCCCGGTATCCCGTGCCGTGCACAGGCGGCGGACGATGGGGCTGTTCAGATTGAGATAGAGGGTAGCCAGTGGCCGCTCCTCCACACCGGAGAGCATGGAGGCCAGGGCGTCGGAGAAGATACCGCTGCTGCTCTCCTGAGCCGATTGCAGCTGGCGCAGGAACTGCACCTCGTCGCTCATGGCGTATAGTACCGGCAGGTCGGCGGGCAGGAAGCGGCGGAGCTTGGCCTGACACTCGAAGGGGAACAGGGCCTCATCCGCTGCCCGGAGCAGCAGCTCTCCCCGCTGCCGCTCGGCGGCGGTGACGTCCTCCAGGGTGTCAAACATATCGTCCTCGCGGAGGGGCTGGAAGGGCAGGCCGAAGCGCTCCGCCATGGCCTGGATCAGCTCCTGGTCGCTGGCGTAGCCGGTGCAGATGAGAAGCCGCCCCTGGGCCATGAAAATGGGTTTTAGCTGTTTGAACTTGGGGACGCTGTGGACCCAGACGGCCTCGCCCGCCCGCTTCAGGGCCGCTCCGGTCATCAGCCCCTCGCTGGTCTCGAAGCTGAGATAGTCGATGAACAGCTGGAACAGTTCATCGTCCCAGACCGCCATGGCCTTGATGGCCTCCGCGTGGACGGACACGATGCCTTTCAGCCGATCCGGGTCCTCCTCCGCCAGCTGGGCCAGGTGGCGGCGCACCGCGGCGGCAAATTCCTCCCGTGCGGAGGACAGCGCCCCGTCCTCATAAAAATCCTCCCGGGAGGCGGTGGGCCGCAGGCCCCGGGTGTTGAGGAAGCACTGCAAAAAGAAGGCCCAGGGCGGCAACAGGGTATCCCCCCGCTCGGTCAAAAGCATCTGCTTGAGGTAGATGCGGTGCTTGCCCTTGGCGGAGGAGGCGGTACGGTAAGGGAGCACATAGGCCACGCCGCTGATGTGGGGCGTCTGGATGGGGATGGCCTCCAGAAACTCCTCCTCAAAAAGCCACTCGCCAAAGGAGAGCAGCTGGCTGCGGCTGATACCGGTAAAGTCGGCGGGGATGCTGTTGAGCCGCTCCGGGTCGCCGGACAGGTAGACGGGAACGGGCAGCGCCAGCCCGTAATAGCGCACCAGCTCGGCCACCTTCCGGGGCTGGAAGTAGTGCTCCATACCGGGCTTGGCGGTCAGGATCACCGCCGTGCCCACCGGGCACTCCTCCAGCGGCTCCAGGGCGTAGGTACCGTCCGGCAGGCCTGTCCACATATGGGCAGCTCCGCCAACCGCCGGCCGGGTGTGGACCACGATGGAGTCCGACACCATGAAGCAGGAGAGCAGGCCGATGCCGAACCGGCCGATATAGTCCTCGGGGATCTTGCCGTTGACCAGCTCCGTCTTGGAGGACTGGCCGATCACCGCCAGAAAGCGGTGGATGCCCTCCTCGCTCAGCCCAGCGCCGTTGTTCCGGAAGACCAGGCGGCGGCCCGGCTCCACCGTGATGGTAATTTTCCCTCCGTTCCAATCCGGCTGTGACTTCTGCCGCAGGGTGATGGCGTCCACGCCGTTTTGCAGCAGCTCCCGGAGGAACACATCCGGGCTTTTATACAGGTGGTTGGACAGCACGTCCAGCATCCCGCCTAAGTTTACTTGAAAATGATAGGTGTCGCTCATCGATTTCTCTCCCTTTTCGTCCTGTTCTGTGTTGCGATCAATGGAAAGCCACTGAATCATAAGAGGTATTAACAATCCTTACAATCGACCTCTATGTAATCAGAATAAAAGCGCAGTCCATTCTTTTTCGCTTCCTTGATCAGTCCCATTGACCAAATATCCATGCAGAGAAAATGATCTACATCAAATCGCCTGATTTCTTTGATTCTTTTTATCAATGCGGTTTCAAATTGTTCGGAATTTTTCAGACTGATTGCGTTTATCATTTCGTCAATCGGATCATCAACCGCTTGCTTAACTGTTTTATGTAACAGCATTTGAACAAGATTTGAATCAGGGCTGGTCACTTTAGGAATCACATCATAGTTGGAAACAAAAAGTGCTGCACAGCCATAATATACGGATTTAAGGCGGCTTTCAACATTCCTTTTTGTAGCTGCCGGTGCATCTCTTCCTTCTTGTAACAGCTGAACAGCAAGCGCAAATTCGTCAATTTGTTTTGACACGCATACATAGCATTCCCGATGCTTGCCTTGTATGAATTCATTTTCAGCAATCCTTGAGAAGCATAATGAAAGCAACAAATGGTATTTTACTTCATTGACTTTCCCATTCGAATAATCCTTGTTCAGGGATTCAAGTTCTTCATAATCATATGATTAGCTCCTATTAGGAAAACACACTGTCAAAGGGGTATGTAGCGGGGGTTAGCCCGCTACTGCGGGTTTTGTGGTGTTGATTTCAATGTATTCTGCTATGCGTCTAAATTCATCCGCAAACTTAAATCTCACACTAATGTTTCCATTCTCATAAACCTTGATATGGTCGATCAGCTCAACGAGAAGTTCCCGGGAAAGCTGGTCGATATTTTGATGTTTTGTAAAGGCCACCAATGCGGGATGCTCACTCTTTACACCGTTTGCCAGTTCCGCCCGTTCAGTGTTCAGCCGGGCCAGCACATCCGTAAGAGCGATGGTCTGTCGCTCATAATCGGCTTTCATATCCCGGTAGTCCTGCTGGGTAATTTCCCCGTCTTTCCAGTCTTGATAAAGGGACTGCTTGTAGCGGCTGATTTTTGCCAGTTCCCGCTCCTTCGCAGCAATCAGTTCTTCCAAACGGATGGACTGGCTCTTTTTGACCGGAGCGGTGTTAATGCGGGCAATCATTTCCGAGTATGAAACAGCCAGATGGACTTGCTGTTGTACCGCAAAGAGGACAGCGGCCTCCAGACGGTTATGCTTGATTGAGTGCATTGTGCAGGCTGTCCGGGAGCGGTTCTTGTAGGTGGAGCAGGCATAATACACATTATTGTTGTTGCCCACGCTCCGGGTAATTGCCCGCCCGCAGTCAGCACATTTCAGAAAACCGCTGAACAGGTGGACTTCCCGGCCTTTTGGAGAAGTACGGGTATCCCGCTGTAAAAGGGCCTGTACCTTATCAAAGGTTTCATAATCAATGATTGCCTCATGCGTACCAGCTACTTCCACCCATTCTTCACGGGGAACGCTTTCAACCTCGTGTACCTTATAGCTTTTTACCCGACTGCGGCCCTGTGCCAAATCCCCGGTATAGGTGGGGTTCGTCAGAATGGAGTGGATCATGCGGGCTCCCCACATAGGATCGTCATATCCTCTTGTTGAAACGGGTATGCCCTTTTGCAGTTTATAAGCCGAGGGGCTGGGTACGCCGTGTTCATTCAGATACAAAGCGATGGCCCGTTTCGATGTCCCCTTTAGGAACAAAGAGAAAATAAGTTTGACGATTTCAGCGGCATCGGGATCGATGATCAGCCGGTGCTTGTCCTTTGGGTGCTTCACATATCCATAAGGAGCAAATGCGCCGATATACTGACCGTTGCGCCGCTTGTAGTCAAATACCTGGCGAATTTTCTTTGAGGTCTGGTAGCAGTATTGATCGTTCATCACATTTGTAATCGGGACGATAATACTGGAAACGCTGTCCGGGTTGAGATAGCTGTCCACATTTTCAGCAAGACTGATAAAACGGACACCCATCTGAACAAACAGGTTATCAATCAGACTTCCCGCATCGCTGTAATTTCTTGCAAAACGGGAAAGGTCTTTTACTACCACGCAGTTTATTTTCCCGCTCATTACATCGGAAAGGAGCCGCTGGAAATTCTCCCGGTTGGCGTCCGTTCCCGTGTGTCCATCGTCTACATATTCGGAAACACTTTCAAATTCTCCGATATGCTTCTGGTAAAAGTCATTGAGCAGATCACGCTGGTTGATGACGCTGTTGCTGTCGTCCTTTCCCTTTTTCAAGTCCTCTTTGGAAAGCCGGATATATTCGCCCAGCCGCCAGCGGCGGACGGTATAAGAGGGAGAGAAACTTTGTTGCAATCCTCTGTTTTTTGCTCGTGCCATTGTTCCTCCTTCCCTATCACATTACATCTATATTATACCTCTGCCCGGGCGGGACAACAAGGATGCCTCCGCCTCGGGACACTTTATCTCGAAGTAGAAACGGGCCATAACCGAAGTTACAGCCCGCTTCTTTGCCGCAGCAGGAAATCCGTCAGCTTATCT
>ENA-OPRK01001134-OPRK01001134.1-human-gut-metagenome-genome-assembly--contig:-NODE-1134-length-10487-cov-4.197278_pt1 | contig 10487 bp, 7 predicted proteins | sample MGYA00241793_ERZ501877 | MGnify/ENA primary metagenome ERZ501877 (study PRJEB25962, sample SAMEA1966253) | human gut metagenome | biome: human gut; feature: human-associated habitat; material: faeces... | reverse complement strand
CCCTCCCAGGAGGTATCAGCTATGGCATCCTGATTCAGATAAGTATTGATGAGAAGCTGAACCCGTGGAGAGTCGGTAGACAGGGGCAACGACTCAGGAAACGCCTGTATGCCCAGCTTTTGCAGATTCGGACCAAGATGAGCCGAATCCAGACCGTCACAGCCGGAAAATGCCATTTCACCAATTTCAGTTATCGGTTTTGGAAGATAAAGTGTGCCAGTAAAGCCGCTGCAATTAAAAAAACTGTAATCTCCGATAGAAGTTAATCCCGCCGGAAGCTGCAGACTTCCCGTAAAATCGCAGAATGAGAACGCATGTTCTCCAATCGCTGTCAATGTATCAGGAAGAGACAGGACACCAGTGAAGCGACAGTCATTAAATATAAAGCTTCCCAGATATGTCAGCTTACATTCTATGGTCAAATTGCCAGTAAAACCTGACGACTTAAAAGCATAGAACCCAATATGGGACACATTCTCAGGGATAGTTAAATCACCGGTAAAACTATTTTCAGCAAATGCGCTCTCTCCGATGCTTACCAGCGTATTCGGGAGGTGAAGCGAACCCGTTATCGCCTTTCTAAAGAACGCAGCAGAACCAATATGGGTTACGGAATACGTCGTTCCTGATAATCGGTCTGTAACTGTGTCCGGAATAATAATGTCCGTATCAGAGTTTCCGTTATAACTAGTTAACTTTACCGTGTCACTTCCAATGATTTGATAAACCATATTCCCGTCTTGGAAAAATGATACTGAGGGTGGCGGAGAGGGCAGATAAGACTGATTTCCAACCATGATTTTGTCCTCGGCAACACCTGAATCATGAAGCAGGTCGGCTATCTCCCACTTCGTAGTGTCAAAACCGTCAAAACCAGTGTCCTTGAACGCACCACTCCCAATGCTGGTAATTCCATCCGGGATTCTCAGCCTGCCCGTAAAATTACTGCACTCCCTAAACGCATCGCTGCCAATACTTGTTAATCCATCTGGCAAAATCAGCTCCCCGGTAAATTCGCACTGTGAAAAAGCGGAGGCGCCGATATCAGTAACGGTATCTGGGATGTTCAAATCACCTGTAAAGCGGTTACCCAAAAATGCACTAATTCCGATATTGGACACTTCATCCGGAATGATCAATTCTCCCGTAAAGCTGCAGTCGTAAAATGCAGCGCCACCAATGTAATTCAATTTCTCCGGCAGAATCAGCTGTCCGGAAAATGTAGTGTTCCCAAATGCCATGCCCTCAATACGAATCAACGTTTGCGGCAGGGCCAGCTGACCTGTAAATCCGCAATCATAGAATGCTCCTGCTCCAATTGTAGTCAACGAATTCGAGAGAGTCAATTCTCCTGTAAAATGACACCCCCTAAAAGCATTGCTTCCAATCTCAGTCACCGTATCAGGAATCACCAAATCTCCCGTCAGGCCGGAACAGTACAAAAACGCCTCGTGCCCAATACTGACTACCTGGTATTCCCGGCCGTTGGAAGGCTTTCGCACCTTGTCCGGGATAACCGGTGTCCCGACTGGCTTTGCCCCATCATATCCCATGAGCTGTACCGTGTCGGGACCTAGCTCCTTATATTTCAGTCCATCTACGGTAAATCTGTCGTTGATGGTATTTACCATAGCCCCGCCAAGTGTCACTAGCACGGATATGGGCGGCTCACAGACATAGCCCTCCGGCAGCTCCGCGATAAATTCATATTCACCGGTAAACGGAAGTTCACCGTCTTCGTCCTCCCGATACTCCGGGCAGCTCCAAGCCGTTATGGGAATCGTCTCCTCATAGCTTTCCCCAATCATCGAATCCGGGATATCCTCAATGTCATCGGATATGATTTCCCGGGAGTCATGGGCCGCCCCATCCATCTCCGCCCATACCTTCGCCAGTACCTTTTTGGGAAGCATGGAAACCACCGTGTCGAAATCCACCCTGTTCTCCGGGCTTACGCCAATCAGAAACAGTTCGCCACCGCTTAAGTTGTCGTCATCCACGAAATCCCACTGAATGACTGTTTTATCAGGGTTTTTGTTTTTCATCTGTTTTTCATCTTCCAGTTCTATACGAGATGGGGGTATTTTTTCCTGTTCCGGCGCAGCGTCAGGCTTGAGAGCCTCCTCATCCTTCTGCTCCGCATCCGCAGGCGTTGCATATCCTGTCTTCTTTCCAATATACTCGTCACCATCCAATAAGTGGTCTGCTGGTACCATGCTATCCGCCCACGTCATCACAGCAGGCTGAGTGCTAATCAGCAAAACAGCCAGCAGCGCGGATATTACCCGTGTGTATTTCCTTTTCATCGCATTACGCCTCCTTTTCTATCATGTGGCACCCGGTTCTCCTTTTGTACCGTACTTCCCTCCGTCTCAGGAACAGGAATCTGAATGTGTCCCGGCTATCAAATACTTCATTTTCCCTTCAATTTCCCTCTGGCCGACCACCATGGCCCCCTCTGCCCCAGCGGTTTTTTGCATAGGAAGCGCCTGTTATCTTAAACATCCATATGCCCGTAACGGTCTGTTCCCAGTTACCGTGTAGATCTCCGCCGCCCAGCGGTATCATTTTCCTTATCATATCGCAGAGGTTCTTTTTAAAGCCTGCTATAGCGTGCCGGATCCCGTACCGGGTGATTGCTGTCCCCGATCGGATCCGTCCATTCTTTAATAAAACCTTCCGCCGCGCAAAAAAATCCTGGTAGTCTTCATAACTCAGATCCTTACTTTCCTGCTTTGTTATCATTACCTCCTTTTCCGCGGCTGCCTGTAACAGCACGATTTCCTGCATCCTCATTTCTTTAAATCCCTGCCAACATGAACAAATCTGTTCATATTCCCTGAAACGACGAAATGCGAACGCGTTCTCACGCATTCGCATTTCCTTTATCCTGTAACCATATTATATCATTACTGAGCGGCGTCTGCAAGCAAAACCGGCTTTGGAGCTTCGGGTAAATATTCAACGTTTCATATTTTTGTGGGAAAATTCAGGGCAGAGTGCAGTCTGCTCTTGCCGGAAACGTCAGGGTGAATACCGTTCCTTTGCCCGGCCTGCTTTCTACCTCCACGGTCCCACCCATAGCTTCTACGGTATTTTTCACGATATATACTCCCAGCCCGCTGGAACCATCCTTCTCGCCCCGCTCCGGCGACACCTTATAGAATCGCTGGAAGATGTGGGGGAGATGCTCCGCGCCAATCCCTTCCCCGGTATCGGCCACCACCAGCCTGGCCCGCTCCCCGGCTCCGCACAGTTCCAGGGAGATGCTGCCGCCCTTAGGTGTATGGCGCAGTCCGCCCTGACCGAGAAGGAAAGCTCTTTATCGCGGATTAGATCGGCGTATTTCCTGTCCGCTTCTTCTAAAAGCCTGGACCCATCCACCCACTCCAGACGATAAACCGCGGTTCCCGCCTCCATACGGGTGATCTCGAACAGATTATGGATGAGCCGCTGTAAGTCCAAGTTCTTATGGTAAGCGATTCCTATGTACTCCGCCCTCTCCTTCTCGTCGGAGGCGATGGCATCATCCCCCAGCAGCTCCAGATAGTTGTTAAGCACCGTCAGCGGGGTCTTTAAGTCATGGGAAATGTTGCCGATCATCTCCCGCAGGGCGGCCTGGGAGGCGGACAGCTGCCGGTTGGTGTCGTTAAGCTGTACGGTCCGCTCCTCCACAATCCGTTCCAGATTTTCATTAACCCGTTCCACTTGTTCATGGGCGTCGGCATAACTGCGGGAAAGCATCACGCACTGGCTGAGAATGAGGAATAAGTTGGATACGACGCCAGGTATATACAGCTTTGCCTCCAGCACCGTCTTGGTCAGCGGCGCATAGATGATGAAGAGAACCAGGCTGAATAGATACAAGAGCCGGTAAGGGTCCCTGCCAACTTTTCCGCTTCCCAGGGCCAGTACCGCTACCAGGCCGTTGGGAATCAGCGCCAGGAACAGACCGGCAACTGCCGCCGTATTCGGCAGCAGAAAAACTCCCAATACCGGCAGCGCAAAGCAGGCTGTCACCACTCTGCGATGAAGATGGCTTAAGCGGAGGGAAAACGCCTCCAGCATAAAAAGGCAGATGCAGATGGAATGGAGCGCAAACAGCAGCAGATAAACCCGGCTCAGGAAAAAAGTCAGCCCGTCCCGGAAGAAATATTGTACCATTGAGTTCGTCTCCATCGCCAGCCGCAGCACTGTCACAACACAGGTTACGCTGTACACCAGATACAAGCGTTCCATGTGTCGGAACAGATATAAAAACAGATGGTACACCCCGATCAGCAATATGCCCCCCATAGCGGCGGCCGCCGCGGCCCGCTGCCAGAGTAAATGATGGAGCATGACGGTATCGCGGCCAAACAGGATCGGATAAAACAGGCCGCTGTCGGTCAGATGATAATTGGCAGCCCAAACCACCAGTTCCAGAGTCCCGTCTTCCGATGAGACCGCCAGCAGTTCATTACGCACACCGGTCACTGTATTGGCAGCGGAATCTCCCACCTGACCGGCCCGGTAAATCTCCGTACCGTTGTTCCAGATCACCGCAGATGAAATGATCTCCGGAATAAAGAGCAGATAGATTTCCCCAGGATCCGTCTGAAGGGTCAGCCGGTAGGTGGCATGGCCGAGAACCGGATGTCCCAGGCCGGCCCAGGAACCGGGCAGCGTGATCAATTCCCGGCCTTTTGGCGTTCCCTGCTTAAACTCTTCCGGCGCATAAAGGCTGCCGTAATAAAATTCCCATTGGCCGTCCAGCTGATAAACCGAGGAGGTAAAGTCAGTTCCTCTATAATCCAGAACCCCATCCACCGCCTCCGGCCCCTTTGATACAAAAGACACGGACATGGTAACAAACAGCGCGGCGCACAAAGCCAGAATCAATAAAAAGATTGCCAGAAAGCGTTTCATATCTTTATCCTCGCTTCCGAACCTGGTATGAAGCGGTAGCCTTCCCCCCGAACCGTCTCGATCCGGCCAATCACGGCCCCAACATCCTCCAGCTTATGCCGCAGCCGCTTGATATGTACTGCCACAGTGTTGGCGCTGTTTATTTCCCCTGTGCGGCAGACCTGCTGATACAGTTCTGCCGCCGGGAAAATCTGGCCAGTATTGCCAAACAGAAACAGTTCAAACTCTTTCTGGGGCATTGGGATGATCTGGTCATCAACCTGCAAAAGCTGGTTCGAGTGGTCGATGGCAAATCTCTTCATGGAGACGCGCCGCACCTGGGCGTATACCCGCGCCGCCAGCTCCTTTAAGCTGTATGGTTTGGTGATATAGTCATCACCCCCAGCCATCAGTCCCTCGATTTTGTCCTCCTCATCCATACAGCTAAGAAACAGGATGGGCGCAGAGGTAAGGGTCCGAATCGCCTCGCAAAGCGCAAATCCGTTCCTATCGGGCAGCAGTACATCCAATAAGATCGCGTCATAATTCTGATTTTTCAGATGTTCCAGCGCTTCTGACGCGCAGGCTGCCGTGTCAACCTGGTATCCCTGCGCTTCTAAGTACCTGCGGTTCGTCCGGAGAATATCAGGCTCGTCATCAACTGCCAAAATCCGGTAAGCATAATCCATAGATTCGCCTCCAATCCGTAACATGAACGATTCTGTTCATATTCCATAAACGGGCAAATGCGAATGGCAGCTGCCATTCGCATTGTATCACTGTCACTATTGTATGATAGAACAGACTGCTTGTCAATGCAGGGAATGCAAGAACAGTCTCGCAAGAAATGCCCGGAGGTCTCTAAGCAGTGCTCAGTAACCTCCTCATCGATAGCTGGGAAAATAACGGCGCTCTGTCATTTTCTGTGCTTTTTCCCCGAAGAGCCCCTGCGTCTGGCAAGCAGCGCCTCGAATTCTTCCGCCGAACAGCCGGATTCCTGCATCCACTGCTCTCTTCGGTGCTTTCTCACAGCCGCCGCTTTCGCTTCCCTTATTTTCTGTCTCTTCAGGATAAACAGAATGCCGCCTGCGATGACGGCCAGTACAGCGGCGGCTCCGGCAGCCAGAAACCAGCGGCGGGAGAACTTCATCGCAGGACGATTGCCGGGATCGGACCCATCTGATATACCATCCGGGACGGCAGACCGGGTGAGGCGGCTTTGGATGGCTGGATTGGGGGTAATCCAGGCGTGGCCGACTGTACGCTCTCCGTACAGGTAATTAACCGTCACGACGGTTCCGGAGGGAGTAAGAGAAGTCTCGTCGTAGCTCACGATTGGGACGAGGGCAGACAGATCAGCCTCCTTCGGAAGCACGATGCGGCTGTTTTGGTTCAGCAGAAGAAGCGACTGGTCCGTCCGGGAGTCTGAGTAGGTCAGATGGTTTTCCGGGACGAGACTGCCTTCATAGTCGGCAAGCTTCTTAGACTCGAACTGGCTGAAGCCGAAGTCCAGCAGTTTTTTTGTATCGGTATAATGCGTCTGGTGACCATTTAAAATAACCGAAATCAGTGTCATATCGTCTTTTTTCGCATAAGTCACCAGGGTATTGCCGGCCAGCGACGTAAATCCGGTTTTTCCGCCAAAGACTCTGGGATCATAGGCGGAATCATTCTTTTTGAGCATCTTGTGCCCCGGTGATATGGTCTGTCCCTCGGGCGCTTTTTTAGATGGCGGGATCTTATAGACTCTTGTCCCCATGATTTCGACAATCTCAGGATAATTTAACGCCGACCTGGCAATTAAGGCCATATCGTAGGCGGTAGTATAATGATCCGGATCGTTTAAACCGCTGGGATTGACGAAATTCGATCCGGTACAGCCCAGCTCCTTCGCCTTTTTATTCATCAGCTTCGCAAATTCTTCCGTGCTCCCGGCTGTATGTTCAGCCAGAGCATTGGCCACCTCGTTGGCCGAATGCAGGATCAGACCGTATAAGCAGTCCTTTACCGACATCCGGTCTCCCGTATCCATGCTCAGGCTCTTACTCCCCTGCTCCACGTTGTAGACAGCATTCTGAGAGAATTCCACCACTTCATCCAGCCTGCACCGGTCCAGTACCACCTGGGCCGTCAGCAGCTTCGTGATACTGGCCGGATAATACGCCTCGTTGATATTCTTTCCATAAAGGATTGTCCCCGTATCCGCATCCATCAGGATTCCGCCATCCGCTTCCATGGCGACTTCGGACGGCCAGTCAGCCGCCCCGTATACTGTCATGGGCGTAAGGCCCGTAAATGCCACTGCCATACAGAGTAAAAAATAAAACAAAATGTTCTTTTTATGCCGCATAATCATGTCTCCTGAACATAAACATATTCCTTTTCACAGGAATATTCTTCCCGGTAACGGTATCCCAACGCAGTAAACTCCTTTAATTTTCCAACACATTCTATGCCGTTGGCAGCCATAAAACGCACCATCTCACCTCTCGCCATCTTCGCGGCAGTCGCCTTAACCCGTACCTTCCCTCCCTGCTCTGTGCCGAAGACACAGGTGATGAAGGTGTCAGAAGCCTTCAGCCATGGTTCCACCGCCCGGCTGTACTCCTTCGATGCAAGATTGACAATCACGGAATCTCCATCTGCGGTCAGTTCCTCATAGATGCGGCTTCCCCAGAAACCATACAGATCCCTGTTCCCATCGACGGGAAGCCTGGCCTGCATCTCCAGCCTGTATGGAACGACGCCGTCGCATGCCTTTAAAACGCCGTAAAATCCGCTCAGTATCCGCAGATGATCTTTTACATAGTCCCATTGGGAGCCGGTAAAAATATCGGGAGCCATGGACTGGTACTGAAGGCCGACATAAGCCAGGACAGCCGGTGTCAGGCCCCTCTCTAAATCCATGGTCTGATAACGCTCGTAGTTCTGTCTTGTGATCGCTTCATTGGCGCCGAACAGCTTTCTCAGCTGTTCCATGGAATACTCCTTTAACAGGCCATGAAGCTGTTTTGCATCTTCCAGAAAGACCGGCATGCCCGTCTCTTCCATGATGTCAGTCTGTACTCTCATCTTCTTGGCCGGGGATATGATAATTTTCATTTGTTTTCTCCTCGCTGTCTCGTATCCTTGTAAGTCTCATCCTGCATTAAATCACAGGTAACGGCAGAGAAAATCCGTATTCCCTCTTCCAGTACCGTTTCGTCAAAATCGAAATCCGCTGTGTGCTGGGGTGCTTCCATGCGGGTCATGTTCCGCATGCAGATGGCCTGGCCGCCGTGGGACTGGACCCGGTTCATCATCAGGGAAATATCTTCGCTTCCCCAGTTCCTGACGTTTCTCACACTGCTGACCCGGATATCCGGAAGTTCCCGCTCGATAAGCGCAGCGGCTCTGTCAGCCAGCTCCAGATCGCTGTGGTGGGAATCGGCAGCGCCCATGCAGATCATCTCGCAGGTACAGCCATACATGGCGGCTGCAGCCTCACAGATGCGTCTGGCGCTGTCTTCCATATACGCGTTGACTGCTGTCGTTTCTCCTCTCAGTTCTATCTCCATCTTCGCGTAATCGGGGATTACATTCCTTCCGGTACCTGCGTGAAGCGTCCCTGTATTGACCCGGCTGGCCCCTTCGCTGTGACGAGGAATGGCCGCCAGGCCCATCGCTGCGGAGGCTGCAGCCAGGAGGGCGTTTCGTCCCTTTTCAGGGAATCCGCCGGCATGAGCCGGAGCGCCATGGTAGATCACGTCGTATTTGGTCGTGGCCAGAGAGCCATAGGTCGCCGGAGTCACCGCTCCGTCATCGGGGCCGTCTAAAGGCGCGAGATGGGTTCCGATAAAGTAATCCACATCGTCCAAATGCCCCCTGGAAACGATGGCTCTCGCCCCACGAACGCCTTCCTCAGCGGGCTGAAAGATCAGCTTCACAGTTCCGTGCAGCTGTTCTTTTACGCTCATAAGGACCTCCGCCACACCGAGGCCGATGGCGGTATGGCCGTCATGGCCGCAGGCGTGCATAACGCCCGGACACAGGGAAGCAAAGCCCTCGCGGGCCGGTCTGTGGTCGGAGCTCTCATCCTCCAGTACACCGAGGGCGTCGATATCAAACCGGAGGGCGCAGACGGGGCCCGGACCACATCGCAGGATTCCGATTACCCCGGTATATCCCGCCTCCATCTCTTCTGTCAGGTATGTAAGGGGCGTATTCCAGTTTTCTCTTATCAGGTTTGCGTGTTCCCGGAGCGCCGCCTCCGAAGGGAGGCCCAGTCTGGCTTCTCCATCCAACACGTTACTGCCGGTCAGTACCTCATACCCCAGCTCCGTCAGAATCCCGGCGATGACGGCGGAAGTGCGCATCTCCAGCCAGCCCGTCTCCGGATGCCGGTGCAAGTCTCTTCTCCTCGCCACGCTTCTTTCAAAAATCTCTTTTGCCATGGCTGTAATCTGATCGTACATCTATCTTCATCTCTCTTCTCTTGTATTTCCTGTACTAACAGTTCTCTAAAATTTTAACATAGGAAACAGGGAAAAGCAATTGAAGGAACTTCCAGTTCCGCGTATAATAATCTTACGTTTTTATAACGAAAAAATCAGAAAACCGGAGGCAATTATGAAAAAAATACTGGTCATCGGCTCCACATGCGTGGATATCATCCTGAAGCTGGATCATCTCCCCGTAACGGGAGAAGACCTTCATCCGAAAAGTCAGTCCATGGCGCTTGGGGGCTGTGCCTGCAATGCAGCGCATGTTCTGCTATACTCCGGCTCGGAGTTTACCTTCCTTTCCCCGGTAGGCGGCGGAATATACGGCGATTTTGTAAAGGAAGCTCTGACCGCCCACGGTTTTTCCATACCGGTTTATCTCCCGGAAAAAGAAAACGGCTGCTGTTACTGCCTTGTGGAAGCCTCCGGAGAGCGGACGTTTCTCTCTCTGCACGGCGTCGAATACACCTTTCGGAAAGAATGGATGGAACCATACCGCATGGAAGACTATTCCATGGCCTATCTCTGCGGACTGGAGGTGGAAGAACCAACGGGGGAAGCTCTGGTGGAGTATTTTGAAGAAGAGCGTGGACCGAAGCTGTTTTTTGCACCCGGCCCCCGCGGAACCAGACTTCCAGGAGAGCGGCTGAACCGAATCCTCGCACTCTCCCCCGTACTTCATATCAATGAGCAGGAAGCGCTGGAGCTGGGCGGCAGGGACTGTGTGGCAGATGCCGCGGCCGCCCTTTATCAGATAACGGGAAGTCCGGTCATTGTAACACTGGGAGAACGCGGCGCATACTGTCGCGAAAGCGCGGAACACGCCTATGTGGTCCCGGGAATCCCGTCAAGGGTTGTGGACACCATAGGAGCAGGCGACTCCCATATCGGGGCCATTCTCGCCGGCCTTCAGAAAGGCAGCAGCCTGCGAGATGCCATCGCGGCTGCCAATCAGGTGGCGGCCGCCGTGGTCAGCCAGGAGGGGGCGATCCTTCCGAAGGATTCCGTTTTGTTCAGGAATCTGCGTTTGACGAAAGAGGGATTGAGAGAGAATACGAATCATTAATCGAGTAGGAGGGAGTGATTAACTCCCGTCCTCTCACACCACCGTGCATACCG
>ENA-OPRK01001127-OPRK01001127.1-human-gut-metagenome-genome-assembly--contig:-NODE-1127-length-10536-cov-2.863658_pt1 | contig 10536 bp, 10 predicted proteins | sample MGYA00241793_ERZ501877 | MGnify/ENA primary metagenome ERZ501877 (study PRJEB25962, sample SAMEA1966253) | human gut metagenome | biome: human gut; feature: human-associated habitat; material: faeces... | reverse complement strand
CCGATATAGAGTTGATCAATAAGTTGAAAAAAGAATTATCTATTTGGAACATCAATTCGTTTGGAGAATTTTATATGCAACTGTTTGGAAAATATTCTACAGACTATCAAAAGGCTTGTGAGCTGTTTCGTGAAGAACGGAAAAGATTTTACCATAAGCTGCAAGACATTCCTTACTTAAAGGTGTTTCCTTCACAAGCAAATTTCTTCCTTTGTGAGATTATAGAGAAATACACCTCAGATGAACTTGGTATCCAACTTCTCAAAAAAAACATTTTAATCAGCAACTGTAATACAAAAAGTCATATAGACACCAAAAAACAATTCATCAGAATTGCGATAAGAGATCAAAAAGATAACAATAAACTTATCAGTGCATTAAAATGCCTATAATTGGCATGAGTAAGAGTATCATTAAAAACACGATAGCTAAAATGACACTTAATGTTTTCAACATTATAGTGCCCATACTCATATATCCATATATCTACAGAGTGCTCAGTGCGAAATCTGTTGGTTTTATAGATTACAGCACAACTCTTTATACTTATTTTAGTCTTGTAGGATTATTAGGTATTTATAATTACGGTCTTAGGGAAATAAGCAGGTATAGGGACAATCATGTGAAAACTTTCTGGGTTTTCAGAAACTTGTTTGTTATTGGTTTAATAAGCAATATCATAATATCTATTTTATATTATCTATTCGTCTTTTTTCTCATAAAAGATCCCATCTTGAAAAAAATCATGTATGTCCAAGGGATCATGATTATCGGACAGGTTTTTTATATAGAATGGATGAATGAAGCCCATGAAGACTATGGATTTATAACAATAAAGACCATTATTATACGGATTCTGAGCATATTCAGTATTTTTGTTTTCGTCACCTCCAACAAAGATTATTATATCTATGTTATCATTACTTCCATAACCTATATAATAAACAATGTCATTAGTTTTATCCATGTTAAGAAATTCATTACGCTAAATCCCAAACAACTTTTCCAACATTTAGACCTATTGCCTTTTTTACCATCTTTGTTCCTAATCTTAATCCTAAACAACACCAACTTACTTTACACAATAGCTGACAAAACGATTTTGGGAACATTTTTCAATGCAGAAAGTGTTGCATATTATGGTGTTGGACAGAAAGTTTCAGAGATGATACGCATTCTATTTTTGTCACTTGTCTCCGTGACTATACCACGAATGTCATATTATTTAGAGAATGACTCCACTGCATATAAGCAGGGTATCATACGTTTAACGCGAACTACCATCCTGATAATAGCCCCTGTAGTGTTTGGCGTTTACGCCCTATCAGACAATATCGTTCTACTATTTTCCGGAGAACAATATCTTGCTGCAATACCCACCTTGAAAATATTCGCATTCCGCATTATTGTTATCTCAACAGAAGCAATTATCTACAATCAAATCATTTTCCTCTTTCGCAAAGAAAAATTCCTTATGCTGATTAATGCCGGCTGCGGCCTATTAAATGTCCTCTTAGACCTTATCTTTCTAAAGATACTGACACCAGAGATAGCAGTCGCAACAACTATCTTCTGTGAAATTATTTTTCAAATAATATGTTTGATATATATAAAAAAGACACTCAATATAGAAACAGGACTCCTCAAATCATATAACCTAAGGTACATCCTCCTTTCTCTATTTTTTATTCCCATTATTTTATTCATCAAAAATAACATGCACAATACAATTAGTATAATAATTGTTTCAATACTTTCATGCGCCTGCTTCTACATCTCGGTTTTATACCTGATAAAAGACGATATGGCCCAACAACTTTTTCATCGTTTAACTCATAAAAAAGACATATAATGCAAAAGCCCAGTTACCATAGTATTAAGAAAGACACTCCTAATTGGCCCATCAGACAATCTGTTTTGGTGGAATGGATATGTATGTGGATATCCCCATACTTTTCCAGATATTTTATCGCATGGAATTTAAGGCCTAATACTGTAACCATGTTTATGATAACATTTGGGGTAGTCGGGTCCATTATCTTTTGCTTTCCACCTTTACCATGTAAAATCATCGGTTGTCTTTGTTTTTGGATGTGGTACATCATGGATTGTTCAGACGGTGAAGTTGCACGTTCAACCAAGCAATTCTCGAAATATGGTGTCGAAATGGATTTTATGGCTCATCTCATCAGCCATCCTTTGATGAATTTTTCCTTTTGGCTTACTTACATGCAAATGGACAAATACAACAGCACGATCATCACCATACTATTCTTGATCTTTGGATGCACAGAACTGATAAGCCGTAATATTATAGATATAAGTATATATCAAATGAAAAAAGAGGGATCAGGCCGCCCTTTACTTCCATTTTACAAGTATTTGTTTAACCAATTATCATGCTACCCGAACATAGCTCTATTTCTCTCGATTTTTATCATATTAGACATTGGTCATATTATAGATAGCGAATACATTCTTTATGTTCTATTTTCCACACATCTTGGTTCCACGGCAAATCTCTATATAAAAACATTGGTAAAATACTACAAATCAAAGTGAATATTGCCACTTTATCTTTATTACAAAGTCATGGATAATTTTAGTAAAAACAGAGAGATGATTTCCACTCTATTAAAGTGGAAATGGATTTATCTTGCAGTTGCTTTTGCAAGTATTCTCTTCGGCATTATTGTTGCCATAAGCCTTCCCAAAAAATACACGGCAAAAGTCATGTTAGCACCAGAAAGCAATAATGGCAGCAACTCATTAGGTAATTTGAGCAATATAGCCTCTTCCTTTGGAGTGAATGTCAATGGGAATTCCCCTGATGCCATTGCGCCACAGTTCTATCCGAACGTTGTCATTTCAACTAATTTTATAGTCGGATTATGCAATATCCAAGTCACTTCCATTGATGGTAAACTACGCACATCCTTGTACGACTATTGTGCCAATCATCAGAAATCCCCTTGGTGGTTTGTAGGTAAAGGAAGACAAAGACAACACTTGACAAAAAGAATAAATGCTTTTCGACTGACAAAAGAACAAGATGATGTCATTGAGTCTATTAAAGGAATGGTCGCTTGCAGCTATGATGAGCAATCTAACATCATCACCATCAAGTCCACCACTCAAGATCCATTAATAGCAACGACTCTTGTTGATTCAATGAGTGAACACTTGCAAAAATTCATCACAAACTATCGAACTTCGAAGGTCAGAAAGGATGTGGAAGATATAAAACAATTAGTCGCAAAGGCTAAACTAAAATACCAAAAGGCACAAGATACTTATGCAGCATATTGTGATGCTAACGAAGATGCTAATCTACAGAGTTTCATTTCTAAAAGAAATGAGATGGAGAATGAAATGCAATTAAGATACAATATCTACAACCAACTCATTCAGCAACAGCAGTTGGCTTTAGCCAAACTGCAAGAACGTACTCCGGTATATGCTGTTATACAACCGGCAACAGTACCGGTGAAACACTCTTCTCCTCATAAAGCCTTGATTGTCATCCTATTTTTTATAACCGGGATGTTTAGCGTAACCAGTATTGCACTGATAAAATCACAAATAGTCCACCAAAAGGCATAACCGTCAAATGGCCCTGGAAAAAAGACTAATTAATATAGGAAAGGAAAAGAAAAAACGGCCTTTGACCCATATAATTGGAGATATATTGTTTTTCTTCCTTATATTGGTCATCATGCTTGATCCGACAAATACTATTTTACACAAAAAAGATATATTTTTCGTTATCACGGTAGGATTTTGCATGTGTACAATAAAGCCTGATTGGTCTAAATTGCCAATCATACTATCTCTTTTTTGCTCCATCAGCATTCCTTGGATATTCTCTGTCATATCCAATAAGGAGGCAGAACTGGATACCATTGTCGCACTATACAAATCAATATCTCCTATAGTCCTACTACTTTGGATTAGAGAATTTGATCTCGTCAGAATAGCTAGAGGGCCGGTCATCATTTGTTGCCTTATCATGGATGCCCTTTTTACGATCATAAGTATTTTTCCCGAAACAGAAAGTTTCATCTTTCTATGGTCGGAAAGTAAAGACTACCCTATTATGATGGCCAGAAGATGGTTTCTTGGAATCGAGGTATTCTGCATGTACTTGAAATCCTGCATATCCTTTGTCTTTGTAGCTCTCTTCTATATATATTCCTTCTTTAACAAATCCGACAGAGGGAGTAAAAAAATCCTATATTTAGCCATTATTCTTTTTGCGTTCAGCTTTAGTGGCACAAGAAGCACTATGCTCCTTCCTGTATTTCTTATTGGAATAACAGCCTACTATCAATATAAGGATAAAAAACATGCAAAATATTTCATGTATCCTATAATAACTATAATAGGAATCGGATTCACAACCTTGCTCATAGCCTTAATGACTGATACCAACGAAGCATCCAATGTCGTGAAATACGGTCACATCCCCTCCTATTTGTCCCTTTTTGGTGAACATCCTGAGTATATCTTATTTGGACAAGGCCCTGGCACTTACTTCTACAGTGAAGGATTTAATAAGATTGTTAATATAACAGAATGGTCCTACATCGAGTTATTCCGAAACTTTGGAATTTTCGCCTTGGTTATTATATGTATATTTTTTAAGCCTTTGGCTGTAATGTGGGAGAACAAGCAGGATAAACTTATTAGCTGTACTTTTTGGGCATATTTGGCCTATCTTCTAATTGCAGGCACTAACCCACTACTTCTATCATCAACGGGCATGATCACTCTACTCATGGCCTATTCATACACAGAAATGCTTAAAAAGAAGCTTAATGATGAATTCTGAGAACTTAATAACAGTCCTAATGTCCTCATATAACGGGGAACGATATATAAGAGAACAAATAGACTCTATCCTCCACCAACAAGAAGTTAACATCAAATTATTTGTAAGGGATGACGGTTCTACGGACGGCACGCTACAAATTTTGAAAGAATACCAAGAGGCAGGATTACTGAATTTCTATACTGGTAAGAATCTAAAACCTGCTAGAAGCTTCATGCAGTTGCTAAAAGATGCTCCCCAAGCAGATTACTATGCTTTCAGCGATCAGGATGATTATTGGAAACCGACAAAACTGAATCAAGCCATCAAAAGATTAAAATTGAGTACAAATACTCCTGCGCTATATTTTTGTCAAACACAACTTGCCGATAAAGACTTAAAACTCTTACCAAGCATAGAAATACATCCTCTGCTCACCTTCGGAGAAGCATTAATATATCAATTTATTGGTGGATGCACTATCGTTATAAACCAGCTTCTTCGTGATATAATTATCCGCTATCAGCCCCAATACTTGCCAATGCATGATGTATGGCTTTATGATGTAGCACAAGCTGTTGGAGCCGATATCTACTTCGATGCGATACCACAAATTCTTTATCGCCAACATGATAAAAATGTTATCGGACAGGGATATAATGCCCTTACTGAATGGAAAAGAAGGCTAAGGCGTCTTACCCAATGCGAACATCTAAGATCAAGAATGGCTCAAGAAATCCTCAGAGGATACTCTGAGAATATGACAAAAGAAAATAGAATTATTGCTGGGAAAATAGCTAAACAAGATAGAAATATAAAAGAACGCCTATCCGTTGCCTTTGACAAACATTATATGGCTTCGGATTGGCGAACCTACATTCGTTTCCAAATCTGTAATTTTCTTAATTTAGTATGAAGAATCTCAACCCTAAGATTTCGCTCATCACGATTTCTTATAATAGTAAAAAACACATAGAAGACACTATACTTAGTGTAACCACTCAAAATTATGACAATTATGAATATATAATTATTGATGGAGCCTCTACAGACGGTACACTTGATATCATTAACAAATATCAAGATAAGATAACTACAATCATTACCGAACCAGATAAAGGCATCAGTGATGCTTTCAATAAGGGTATCAGACTATGCACAGGTGATATAATCGGCATCATTAATTCCGATGATATATTACTTCCGGGTGCATTAAGTGTGGTCGCAAAAAACTATGATGAAAAAACCGATATATACAGGGGAAACGAAATCATTTGGAACGATATTTCCAATGCTAAATTTAGGGAGAAACCATCAATGACCTTTCCTAAGCGACCTTTTTCTATCCATGTAACTCATGAAAGTAGTTTTATTACCCAAAAAGCTTATCATAAATTTGGTATTTATGATACAACCCTCCACTATATTATGGATTTAGATCTTCTGACACGAATGTTTCAACAAGGGGCAGAATTTAAATACATTAATTGCGATCTGGTGATGTTTCGATTAGGTGGCACCACCAGTGACTCTTTTACAAAAAAAAGAAAAGAATATATGCATTTCCTTATCAAGAATGGCTCCAACAAATTCCAAGCTGAACTCTATTGGACCTATTTGGTGTGCTTTGATAAAATAAAACAGTTATTGGATATAATTGATCCAGATTTAAAAAAGAAAATCAGATTAAAAAGAGCATAACTCTTATGGGGCTATAAAAGACAAGCATATTTATGAGAATTCTTCAAATTATCACCAAATCAGAACTTGGGGGAGCACAAAGCGTTCTTACAACATTAGTGAATTCACTTGTCCAAAATCACGAAGTTATAGTCGTAGGTGGTGAGGGAAACGGAAAAATGTGGGAAGTAATTAGTGATAAGGCCATCAAAATAAATTGTCCTTATCTCAAACGCTCAATTTCTATTATAAATGATATAAAGGCCACTTTCTTCCTTCATAAAATCTATCATCAATATAATCCGGATATTATTCATCTTCACTCTTCAAAAGCCGGAATACTTGGACGATTGGCTTTTCCAAAATGCAAAATTGTCTATACGGTACATGGTTTTGACTCAATAAGAATTGCATTCAGAAGAATGCTTCCTATTGAGAAAATTATGCAAACACGTTGTCAGGCTATCGTTGGAGTTAGTCAATATGATGTAGACAACCTGCGTAATGAAGGTATTACTCACGGACTATCACTCATTTATAATGGGGTTGAACGACCAAAGACTATCAATAAAAAAGACATCGTATTTTCAACAGAAGTAAATAGCTATACTAAAAAGATCCTTTGTATAGCACGACTAACTCAGCCAAAACGACCTGATATTTTCATGGAAACAGCTAGTATGCTTCCTAATTATGCCTTTATCTGGATTGGAAACCAATTTGATGTCAATGAGCATCCAAACAATGTCTTTTTTATGGGCAATATTCCTCAAGCAAGTAGATATTGTCAAGAAATAGATGCTTTTATGCTTGCAAGTGACTACGAAGGGCTGCCCATGGTCATCTTGGAGGCTATGAGCTACGGAAAACCAATCTTTGCATCTAAGGTCGGAGGTACTTCTGAAATCGTTATGGAAGGGTATAATGGATATACGTTAAAAAATAAAGCTGATTTATTTGTTGAGAAAATAAAATATGTATTGGATGATCCAAAAATCTACAATGATTTTTCCCAACATTCATTAATGCTATATAATCAAAAATTTACGGCTCAAAAGATGATTGAAAATTACTATAATCTATACCGCACAATCTATGAAAAAAGACCATTTTAGTTAGTCTTCAAATACAAGAACACTCAACACTTACTTTTATTATAGCACACATTGTTAGAATAATAAATTCTAATATATTCTTTATGGCCTCCCCTGCACTGAATAACCATTTATGCCCCCTCTCTACTTGTTATATAGCCCCTATTCCGAATTTTAAATAATAAAGCATCTACATAGCCGTTATAAATAAAAAATCAGATATGAATCAAAAGATTCCCCCTTATATTAAATGGAATGACGATAAAGATAATCCGCGGTTTATTGCCGACGGAATGAATGAGTTTGAAAGGAATATCAAACGTATTTTCGATTTTTTAGTTGCAGGGATATGCCTTGTGATTTTCTCCCCCCTTTTTCTTATCTGCTATATCATGGTGAAACGGGAAGACGGAGGGCCGGCTATTTTCAAGCAAGAGCGTATAGGACGGTTTGGCAGACCGTTTACGATTTATAAATTCCGCAGCATGAAAATGGATGCAGAGAAACACGGCCCACAACTCTTCGGACACAAGAAAGACCACCGGATGACAAAGATTGGCCGCTTCCTGCGCGACCATCATCTCGATGAGCTTCCCCAACTGTGGAATGTATTCAGGGGCGACATGTCTTTTATCGGACCACGCCCGGAGCGCAAATTCTATATTGACCAAATCATCAAAGAAGATTCCCGCTATCAGTTCCTTTATCAGATTCGGCCGGGGGTGACCTCATACGCCACATTATACAACGGCTACCATGGAGAAGATGCTGAGGCGCTTGGATTTGGATCTATACTACCTTGAACACCGCTCATGGTGGTTTGATGCCAAGATATTGGTCAAGACCTTTATCAACATTTTATTTGGCAAAGTGTTCTGACGACAGAAAATCTATCGACAATGATTACATAGAAGCAATAAGCTCATAAAAACAAAAAGGTTGGTATCCCGGCATACGGGTTGCCAACCTTTTGTTTTTTATCTTTCTCCAAAACGCTATTTCAGAATCTTTTAAAATACAGACGATACGTTTTGGATTTGAGTATCATGCGGGAACCATTCAGACTCTCTTTCAAGAAAGAATCTTCCAAACCGGATACTCCAAACATGGACAACACAGCAGCATCCGTCACCGGGATGTCTCCACCATCTTCCATATCCTCGTGTCCATGATCAGCATAAGGACTGAACACTTTAAGACTATCGCCCGTTTGAGAAAACCGCAGATAAAAGCTATCGGAAGTATAATCCGCGTTTTGCAAACGAATCAATTTATGCTGCACAGCCCAAAACAAACGTTTCTGCCCCAACTCCGCTCTACCGCCCGTGCTGAGTGTATCGACCGCCACCAAATGCCAATAGCCATCGAGCTTCCCGTTGTCAGATGTCTCAAGTTCGCAACCAGTCATCGTCATCAAAGAGGCCACCAACAGCAACACGAGCTGTAACTTATAGACATATTTCATCTTCACTTTCATCTCTCTAAAACTTTAAGATACCACTCTTCAACACTGTTAATTGAAAACCGGCATTGCTTCCAAGGATATGACCAAAATCCATGGCGTATGCTCCTTTCACACTCCAATTATGCTTGAAGTGATAAGCTGCCTCCAACAGAAAGCTCACATTGTGGTGTTTTTGCGTATAAGGTATGGCGTATGTGCCCCACCCCTCCTGATAGGTAGCCAAAACACGGTAGGCAATCCGGTCAGCCGGTCGGCCGTCAAATCCTAAATGGAAAGCCATAAAGCGATTGTCTTCCACCTCAATCTGCTCATTGGTATTGTAGACCCACCACTTGTCCCCAATGCTGCCATCCGGGATAGTTGGCATGGTTATAGTAATTGTCCATACCTGCCACATGGTCGGGGATGTTTTTGGTGTGGTCATGATTGTAAGGGCCGCTCTGAAATTTCGTATGGATGTATTCAAATACCATGTTGCGAAGCCAACGCCCATACTTGATGTTCAGCTCTGTGCCGAGCATGAAGTCTTTCAGCTTGTAGAGATAGAAACGGCGGTCTTTCTTCACATTGTATTCCTCTCCGCTTCCATAGCCGTCATAGTCGAGATGGAGCAAGGCAGAATGGTCTTCAAAGAAATGATCGGCATAAAGCCGCAACGCCCATGAATCGGTATCATAATTGATTCGGGCCACCCAACTGCCCAGTTGGTTGCCCTCGATGTTACCATATTGCCCGTCGGAAGCATCCTGCCCACCGGGCAAAAAGGCATGCCACATCCCCTTAAGCCCGCCATTGGCTTTGGTGGCAACCATTTTGCCTTCCACCAACTTATGACTTGTCCCTCCAAATTCGGCAGCCATCTCCAACCCCAGTTCCAGCGACCAAGGACAGAAGCGTTCCTCGCTGCCTATCTTCAAATAACCGGCCTTGCTGTGATAGCGCATATTATCGGCATATTTGGACTGACGGTGGGTAAAATCGTGCTGCCAGTTGTCATCAGTCATCATGCCATAGGCTATATGGCCCTTGAGATGGAACCAGCGGCCGAAGATGGGCAGTGTCCAATACTCGGGCAGAGCCAAACGCACCTGCGGCACGGGACGGGCATTGATGCCCAACGCTTGTGAGCCACTGCTAAGCTGTTGGTTTTTCAGTTCCATGGGATATTCTTTGCTCCCCACCGTCAACACGCCATGCAACCAACGCCCCTCCACGAAGGCCTGCTGCACCACCACCTTACTCGTATAATGGACCGGCACGGCGACATCCCCCCCATAGCCCACGCCCCAGCGACGGGCCGAGTCGGTGCGGAGCGGACGAATCAGTGAGCCTCGCAGATAGCCGTTGCTCCTGTCAAGCGAACTGAGTCCGTGCCTATTGGCATTCAACCATAAAGGTGTCTTTCCATGGGAAAACGAACTTTGAGTTTCCACCCGATAATGAATGTCGTGTCCAAGATTCAGTTTCTCCGATTCAGCTCCTTCCTG
>ENA-OPRK01001125-OPRK01001125.1-human-gut-metagenome-genome-assembly--contig:-NODE-1125-length-10574-cov-2.033368_pt1 | contig 10574 bp, 7 predicted proteins | sample MGYA00241793_ERZ501877 | MGnify/ENA primary metagenome ERZ501877 (study PRJEB25962, sample SAMEA1966253) | human gut metagenome | biome: human gut; feature: human-associated habitat; material: faeces... | reverse complement strand
TGACATAAGCCGCCATTATACGGAACTGGCAAAGCGTTCCCACGGTGTCAACGACGGTTTCTATCCTTTGGGTTCCTGCACCATGAAGTACAACCCCAAGGTGAATGAGGAAGCAGCCGCCTTAAGGGGATTTAGAGGAGTCCATCCGCTGCAGCCTGAGGCTACGGTGCAGGGTTCCATGGAAGTATTATATCTGGCAGAGAAATATCTCTGCGAAATCACGGGCATGGACGCAATGACATTCCAGCCGGCGGCAGGCGCCCACGGTGAGTTTACGGGACTGCTTTTAATCAAGGCATACCATGTACATCATAATGACACCAAGCGTACCAAAATTATTGTTCCTGACTCTGCCCACGGAACCAATCCGGCCAGCGCTGCCATGTGCGGATACGACGTGGTGAGCATTCCGTCCAGGGAGGACGGCTGCGTGGATTTGGAGCAGTTAAAGGCAGCGGTAGGGGAGGACACAGCCGGTCTGATGCTGACCAACCCCAATACCGTGGGATTATTTGACAAGAACATTCTGGAAATAACCAAAATCGTACATGATGCAGGCGGACTGTGCTATTATGACGGAGCCAATCTGAACGCGGTTATGGGCATTGTGCGGCCGGGTGACATGGGATTTGACGTGGTCCATCTGAACCTGCACAAGACATTCTCCACACCCCACGGCGGCGGCGGACCGGGAAGCGGTCCTGTGGGCTGCAAGGAATTCTTAAAGCCCTTTATACCCGGCGTACGTGTGGAGAAGGAGGAGGATGCATATCACTTTGTGAAGGCACAGGAATCCATTGGGGATGTGAAGATGTTCTACGGCAACTTCCTGGTGGTGGTTAAGGCATTGTCCTATATCCTGACCCTTGGAAAGGAGGGCATACCGGAGGCTGCCCGCAACGCGGTGCTGAATGCCAACTATATGAGGGTGAAGCTGTCGGATGTCTATGACATGGCCTACAGCGAGACCTGCATGCATGAGTTCGTCATGAGTCTGGAGAAGATGAAACACGACAAGGACGTGAATGCCATGGATATTGCCAAGGCACTTCTGGACTACGGCATTCATCCGCCGACCATGTACTTCCCGCTGATTGTACATGAGGCGCTGATGGTGGAGCCTACAGAGACAGAGTCCAAGGAGACCCTGGATGAGGCAATCGAGGTATTCCACAGGATTTATGAGCAGGCTCTGGCTGATCCTGAGGCACTTCACAGCGCTCCTCACCTTACACCGATTGGAAGACCGGATGAGGTTACCGCGGCCCGAAAGCCGGTACTGCGCTATACCTGGGAATGATGAAAATGAAATAGGACTGCCTGGACAGCCGGCATGTCCCTGGTTATGCACGGATATCCGCTATATCTGTACATGGCCGGGGAAGGGGCTGCCCAGGCAGCCTTTCTATAAGAATGGAGGCTGACATGATAAACAGACTTGTGTGGATGGAGACAGATAATACATACCCCTACCGGAATCTGGCCATGGAGGAGTACATGACCCTTCATGTTCCTCAGGGCACCTGCATTCTTTACCTGTGGCAGAACCGCCATACGGTGGTGATAGGAAAGAACCAGAACTGCTGGAGGGAATGCAGGGTGAACTTCTTAGAGCAGGAGGACGGTTATTTGGTGCGCCGCCTCTCAGGGGGAGGCGCGGTGTTCCACGATCTGGGGAACCTGAATTTTACATTTATTGTAGGCGCTGAGGATTACGATGTATCGCGGCAGCTGGACGTGATACTGGAGGCCGTAAGGAGCCTGGGAATCCATGCGGAAAAGACAGGGCGCAATGATATCACCGTGGAAGGACGCAAGTTCTCCGGCAACGCGTTTTACAGAACAGGGGACGGCTGCTACCACCATGGCACCATACTGATACGGGCGGACAAGGAAAATATGTCCCGGTATTTGAATGTATCAAAAGAAAAGCTTGCCTCCAAGGGCGTGACCTCTGTAAAGTCCAGGGTGGCCAATTTGTGCGAGTTTAAGCCTGACATCACATTGGAGGAAGTGAAAGCGGCCCTGGTGGAGGCATTTTCCAGGGTTTACGGACAGCCTGCTGTGAGGATGAAGGAAGAGGAGCTGCCCCAGCCGGAGATAGACGTCCTGACAGAGAAATTTGCTTCCTGGCAGTGGAAATACGGAAGGAAAATTCCCTTTGAGTACGAAATGGAAAAGCGGTTCCCGTGGGGCAATATACAGATACAGCTACATGTGGATGAGGGCGTGATACAGGACGTGAATGTATTCTCAGACGCCATGGACCAGGAAATGTTTGGGGCGCTGGCAAAACAGCTGAAGGGCTGCGGCTATGCGGAGGAGGATATATGCGCAGCGGTGGAAGCCGTGGGACCGGACGCGTTTCAGGCAGAGGAACAAACCGGTACGGATGTACCGCAGTCACGCCAGATCAAAGAGGATATCAAGGCCCTTGTGAGGGAATCGCTGTAAACACAGAACATAAATGGAAGAGAGGTTAAGTTTATATGGCTGACAAATTTGATTTGGTGGTGATTGGCGCGGGGCCGGGCGGATATGAGGCTGCCGTCGAAGGGGTTCAAAAGGGAATGAAGGTCGCTCTGGTGGAAAACCGTGAACTGGGAGGCACCTGCCTGAACCGGGGATGCATTCCCGCCAAAACAATACTCCATACAGCAGAGCTGTACCATGAATTACAGTCAGGGCCATCCATTGGCCTGACGGCCCGGGAACCGGTGATTGACATGGAAATGGTCCAGAAACGGAAAGACGAAGTGCTGGAACAGCTGAGAAAGGGCATTGCCTCCCTCATGAAGACCAACAGGATTTCAGTCTTTTACGGTACGGGAACCATATTGGACAGGGAGCATGTGAAGGTGGCGCTGTCTGGGGAAAAGACAGGTGAAAAAGCAGAGGAACAGCCGGACGGACAGAAACAGGACCAGGTTGTCCTGGAAACAGGTCATATTCTCATTGCCACTGGTTCTGTTCCGGCATGCCCGCCCATACCGGGCTCATCCCTGCCGGGAGTGGTCACCAGTGACGGACTGCTGGACAAGAAGGATTTGTTTGAACATCTGATTATCATAGGCGGCGGAGTAATCGGCATGGAATTTGCGTCTGTGTACAGTTCACTGGGCCATGGAGTGACTGTAATCGAGGCCCTGGACCGTATTCTGCCCACTATGGATAAGGAAATTGCCCAGAACCTGAAGATGATAATGAAGAAAAGAAACGTGGAGATCCATACAGGGGCAAAGGTGGAGGAGATCCTTCGCACAGAGGATGGAGCCGGACTTATATGCCGCTATGTGGAAAAGGGCAAACTCTGTGAGGCCAGGGCGGACGGTATCCTTATCGCTACGGGACGCAGGGCTTACACGGGCGGTCTTATAACAGACGAGAGCAGCCAGGAAGTGAAGGATATGACCATGGAACGCGGGCGTATTGTCACGGATGAAACATATGAAACCAGCGTACCGGGCATATATGCCATCGGAGATGTGACGGGCGGCATTCAGCTGGCCCATGCAGCCACTGCCCAAGGCAGAAACGCGGTGGCGCACATGGCAGGAGAGAATATGGTAATCCGTACGGATATCGTTCCGTCCTGCGTGTATACCAACCCGGAAATCGGCTGCGTGGGAATCAGCGCGGATGAGGCCAAGGCCAGGGGAATAGAAGCCGTGACAAAGAAGTATATAATGTCTGCCAACGGAAAATCCATTCTGTCCCAGCAGGAGAGGGGATTTATAAAGGTGGTGGCGGACAGTGATTCACACCGCATCCTGGGCGCCCAGATGATGTGTGCCAGGGCCACGGATATGATCAGCCAGTTTGCGGTGGCTATAGCCAATGAGCTGACGCTGGAGGATATGGCTAAGGTTATTTTCCCGCATCCTACGTTCAGCGAGGGGATATTGGAGGCGGTGAGGTGACGGGAGTGAAGGCTGTGTCCCTGCTGAATGCCTGCATTGATTTTAAAGGGTTTGGGTATATAATACAGTAGGCGGACAAAATGCCGCCGCGGAAACTTAATACCCAGGAAAGGGCAGGAATATCATGTGTGGCAGATATCATTTCAGCGCGGAATTATTAGATGAGATAAGGGACTTAACAGAACAGAAGGACTGGAAACTGGAGCTGGGAGTGCTGGATAGGGACATCCATCCGGGCGACACGGCTCCGGTCATTACGGCGGCCGGGGACCAGGGCGGGAGCCTTAGGGCCTGCAGGCAGAAGTGGGGATATCCCGGGCCGGGCGGAAAGGGGCTGGTTTTTAATGCCAGGTCAGAGTCTGTGTTTGAAAAGCGGATGTTCCGGAACAGTGTGAGCCAGCGCCGGGCTGCGGTCCCTGTTTCATGGTTTTATGAGTGGAATAAGAATAAAGAGAAATTTACATTCACTAAGGAAGGGAGCCGGATTCTGTTTCTGGCCGGATTTTATGGCAGGTATGAGGACGGGGAACACTTCGTTATACTGACCACCCAGGCCAATGCGTCCATGGCCCCTGTCCACAGCCGTATGCCTCTGGTTCTTGAGAGGGAACAGGTCAGGGAATGGATTCTGGACAGCAAAAAGACAAAGGAACTGCTGGGGCAGGAACCGCCCCGGCTGGCAAGGGACTGTGAGTATGAGCAGCAGACCTTGTTCTGAGCCGTATACGGCATGAAGCTATGAGGCGCCTACTTTTGACATGGGTCTGAAAGGAGGCGCCTGCTGTTTCGTTTTATGGAAGTGGTCAGGGAACCGTTAAGGAATGGAAAAGGATTATCTTTCAGGCATCAATAAATCCCGGTGCTCAAGCACATACTCCGCCACTGCCATAGATATGCCCGGTCGCGGTCCTTCATGCCCCGCGTTTCCCGCTGATACGTTTACGGATTGGATTTTTATATTGACTGTTTCATCTCAAAATGCTGTGTTACATACTAAAATGTATCTTATGTTTCCACTAAATTAATCCCATCAGGCTGGGTACTCCCAGTGACAGCGCAGGTATATAGGTAACAGCCAGCAGAAGGAGGAACAGTACAGCAAAGTAGGGCAACAGCGTTTTGGTCACCTGCTCGATACTGATTTTGCTGATACCGCAGCCCACGAACAGTACGGAACCAACAGGAGGCGTGATGTTGCCCAGGCACATATTGAAGATTAACATGACGCCGAACTGAATGTCAGTCATTCCTAAGCTCTGGGCGATAGGAAGGAAGATAGGGGTGAAAATCAGGATAGCCGGTGTGATATCCATGAACATGCCCACAACCATCAGAATTATGTTCATCAGCAGCAGAATCACGTATTTGTTGGTGGAGATGGACATGATGCCCTCGCTGATAGCTGCCGGGATTCCCGAGTATGCCATGACAAAGGACATGGCGGAGGAAGCGGATATCAGGAACAGGATGATGCCGCTGGTGCATGCGCTGCTTACCAGAATCTTCATAAAGGACTTCACGGTAAGGCTCTTATAGCAGATAGAGAGAATCAGGCAGTAAAGCACACAGATACCAGCGCCCTCGGTGGCAGTGAAGATGCCTCCCACGATACCGCCGATAACAATGATAATGAGCAGCAGGCTGGGGATGGCCTCCAATGTTACTTTTACGGCTTCCTTCATGGGGGTGCGGCCGGATACCGGATATTTATGCTTTTTGGCGTAAATAAAAGCCACTACCATGGAACCAACTCCCATCAGGATGCCGGGAATGTATCCGGCCATGAACAGAGTGGATATGGACACGCCTCCCGCTACCGTGGAGTACACGATAAATGCGCTGGTAGGGGGAATCAGGAGTCCGGTGGGGGCTGAGGCAATGTTTACTGCCGTGGCAAAAGCCGGGTCATAGCCCTCATCCTTCTGGATAGGGTAGATACAGCCGCCCATGGCTGATGCGGCCGCCACGGAAGAACCGGACAGCGCGCCAAAGAGCATGTTGCCCACGATATTGGCCTGGGCCAGGGAACCTGGAATCCAGCCCACGAACAGCTTTGCGAAGTTTACAAGGCGTCTGGCGATACCGCCGTTGTTCATGATGTTGCCGGCCAGGATGAAGAGGGGGATGGCAAGCAGGGAGAAACTCTCCACGCCGCTGTTCATCTTCTGCATGGTGATGAATGTAATCTGGTCCCAGGACAGGCTGGAGATGGCAGTTGCGATGGATGCGATTACGATGCTGACGGAGATTGGGCAGCTGAGGAACAGCAGAATGCCAAATACCGCAAACAGGATGACTGTTGTAAGTCCGATACTCATTACTCATTCCCTCCTTCGATGGTGATTCCGGTTACATCCTCATAGATATTGATAATCTGTGCCAGGATGATGAACAGTCCGGAGATGGGCGCCATGGCGTATACCAGGCTTCTGGGAATTCCCAGCAGCGCGGAGAATACCTTCTGGGCGCTTAATGCAAGCTTGAATCCGCCTAGGGTGATGACAAAGATGGCAAAGAGCAGAATCAGCACATCGATGACTGTCATCAGAAGCCTGCGTCCTGCCGGGCTTAAGCTGTCACGCACCAGCACCAGGCACATGTGCTCCCTGGTGATAAAAGCATAGGCAGCGCCGATGAAACCGGTCCAAATCAGAAAGTAGCGCACCAGCTCCTCGGTAAAGGCGGCCGGGCTGTTGAGCACGTAGCGTGTAAATACCTGGTACAGGACCAGAAGGGTCATGACGGACAGCAGCACGGTGGCTATGCCGGCCAGAAGACGGGTCATCCACTTTTTGATGACAGATAATATTTCATTCATGTGATTACCTCCCCTTATTCTACCGAATCAATGATGTCAAGCAGTTCCTTTACACCCGGATACTGTGCGCAGTATTCGTTAATCATACCGCTTGTGGCCTGGCGGAACGCATCCTTGTCAACATCATTCACGAATTCCACTCCCATCTGGGTCGATGCTTCCTGGATGGCCTCATCAATGGCGGCATCCCATGCAATCTTGTGGCTTTCCGTGGATTCGCGGGCTGCTTCCAGGATGATTTGCTGGTCCTGCGGGCTGATGGTTTTCCATACCTTGGCGCTCATGACCATTACATCCGGAATCATGGCGTGCTGGTCCGTGGAGTATACCTTGCAGATTTCACCGTGCTTGCCGGTGGTTAGGGCCGTTTCATTGTTCTCTGTGCCGTCGATGATGCCGGTCTGGAGAGAAGTATATACATCGCCGTAGGACATGGCTACCGGGATACCGCCTAAGGCCTTCATCATATCGGTCTGGGATTTCATGTCCTGCACACGAATCTTCAGGCCCTTTAAGTCGGCAGGCGTGCGGATTGCCTTGTTCTTGGTGTAGAAGGAACGGGCGCCTGAGGTGTAGTAGGTCAGGGTTACGAATCCGTCGTCCGAGGAGGACAGGAAGAAATCCTGCATCTGACCGGAATCCATTACATGATAAAAGTCTTCCGTATCGTCAAAGATATAGGGAAGGCCAAAGGTATGGTAGGATTCATTATAGGTGGCAAGGCCAGGCGCGGATACCTTTGTCATGGAAATGACACCGGCCATCAGCTGTTCCATATTCTCATTCTCAGAACCCAGCTGGCCGTTTGGAAGGATGCGCACCTGGATTCTTCCGTTTGTCCGTTCCTCCACCTTGTCTGCAAATTCTGTCATTGCAATATGTACCGTGTGGGTCTCGCTGAGGCCGTGAGCCAGAGTAAGCACCATCGGATTTTCCGCGGTGGCTTCCGTGCTGGTCTTAGCGCCGCTCTGGGCGCATCCGGTGAGCCCCAGTACAGCCAGACTCAAAGCCACTGCCATTGCTGCTGCAAATTTTTTCATTTTCCATATCCCCTTTCTATATAGCGGCTTCCCCTCTGTAAGCGGGAGGGGAAGCGTATGCTCTCTTTTTACATACCAATCAGGTCAAACTGCTCAAAGGATACAATCACCTGATAATCCTTCTTAGGATTAGGGTATTTAATCTGAACGGACTTAAGCCTCTGGCTGTAATACCATCCGCAGTCCGCCTCCTCGAATTTTCTCCTGTGGAGGAAATGAGGAATGGTCTGTCCGTCCGCCTTGACCCAGTAAGGCGCTTTCTCACGGTGTATCATATCCAGATACAGCGTCTTTACGGCTGTCTCATAGTGGCCTTCCTGGCAAAAATCCAAAACAGTCCGTTCTCCGGCCGTCATGGTTATGGATGTTTTCAGATAGTCTCCGCTCTCATAATCCATGGAAATGCCGTCGTCCTCATAAAGGGCGAACCGGCCGTCCCTGTCGGCCGCGCACAGGATTCGTATGTGCTGCGCCTGTTGGGTTTTCAGGTTATCAAGCTTATCTTCCGCCATGGGAATGATGGCTCCGCTTCTCACGAACAGGGGGATGGACCCCAGGTCCACGGGAAGTTCGACGGTGCGGCCGCCCTCATAGGCTGTCCTTGTTTGAAAATCGTAGAAGGTCTCGCCCTCAGGCAGGTATACCTTTCTGGTGGAGGCGCCCTTTTCAACCACATTGGCCACCAGCAGGGAATCTCCAAACATGAAGTCCACGCCCTCCTCGTAGCATTTTACATCCTCCTGGAATGCACTGCACATGGGTTCCATGATGGGCAGTCCTGTCTCATGGGCCCGTTCCATCAGCGAGTAGAGGTAGGGACTTAACTGGTAGCGCAGCCCGATAGCCTCCCGGATATAATCCGTACAGTGGCCGTACATCCAGGGCTCAGTCACCGTGTTGTCGGTGTTGGTGGAGTGGATGGAGAAACGGGGCTGGAATATGCCGTTTTGAATCCAGCGGACCATAAGCTCTGCTTCCGGTGAGGGGCCGTAGAAGCCGCCGATGTCGCAGCCTTGGTTGGCCACGCCGGAAAGGCTCATGCCCAGGATGGTTGCAATGTTATATTTTAAGGAATCCCAGCAGGTCAGGTTATCCCCTGCCCAGGTCTGGGCATAGCGCTGTATGCCGCAGTGGCCGGAGCGGCACACAATGTAGGGACGGGTATTGGGGAAGGTTTCATGGATGGCTTCATCCGTAATATGGCACATGATGTTGGACATAACGGATTTCAGCTGGCCGATGGTGCCGCCCTTGCCCTCAAAATCACAGCGGCAGTCCTTGTCCACCAGGCTGTCATATTCGCAGTTGTCGTTCCACACAGAGCTGGTGCCGTATTCCAGGACATTTTCCCTGAGCATTTCCTTCCAGTAAGTCCGGGCGGAAGGCTTGGTAAAGTCCGCGAACACGCCTTTTCCGCCCCACCAGGTTCCGATGCCCGGCTCATCGCTGTCGCTGGCTTTCACAAACATGCCCCTGGCCTTCATTTCGTCCAGCTTGGGATGGATGAGAAGGATGCCCGGTTTTACGTTGGGGGATACGGATACGCCCCTTTTATCCATCTGGGCAAAGAATTCCATGGGATCTTTGAACCGCTTTTTGTTCCAGGTAAAGACGCAGCGCTTGATACCCTTATCCGTCTCCACGGTGCAGTAGCCGGAGGAAAGCTGGAAACCGTCAACCGGTATCTTCTCTTCCTTTGTGGTGTCGATGAAATCCAGAATAGCGTCGTCGCAGTTCTCATCCAGTTCCGGATAATACATGGAGGAACCCAGGTATCCAAGGGCATACCGGGGAAGCATGGCGGATTTGCCTGTGAGGTCCGTATAGCGCTCCACGACCTGACGCACGGCAGGGCCTGCAATGAGGAAGAGGTCGATGTCGCCGCCGTCTGTGCGGTAACGGCTGTGGGGCTTCCAGTAGTTGCTCTTCTCACGGCCCATGTCAAAATCGCACTCGTAGGTATTGTGGTAGAAATACCCCACTGCCTTTTTTGTGCCGCGGTTTAATTTTATGTAGAAGGGGATATGCTTGTAAAGTGAGTCGGTTTCCCTGGGGTTGTATCCCATGGCGTCTTTGGGGCTCATGCCCATGAATTTCTGGGCTTTGTTGAAGTCGCCGCTCTTCTCTCCAAATCCATAGAAACAGTCCTCCGGTGAAATCTCGCTGGTGTGAATCCGGCGGTGGTTGCTGTCCTCCATATAGGCCAGGTCCACGATATCGGCGTGAAGCAGGGTTCCCTCTTTGTCATACACGCAGATGCGAAACGGGTCCTTCTCCACCACTACCTTCAGATTACGTCCCTCGATTACTGCCTCCCTGTCCCCGTCCGACAGGACTGCGTCTGCCGCTTCCACCCGCGTTCTGCGGCCTTTCAGGAAATCATCCATCCGGTCTTCCCATGCTGTCATCACAAGGCTGTAGGATTCCTCCGCGAAATCGCCGTCAAATCCGGCCCTGATACGCAGGATGGAATCTGTCAAAAAAAGAATGCGGATTTCCACACTGTCTGTCATTACTGAAAAGTAATTATCCTTTTTGGTGACCGTGTAAGCATTCGTACAAACCTTCATAACTTGTTGCCTCCTTGTTTTATTTCAACCGGTTTTATGTTATTATCATATAGAATTAAGGCCGCCTAAACTAGACAATATTTGCAGTGTTATGATGGAAATTAAACATATCTTGCTGTATTAATTTGGAAGCGCTATGATGTTTCCGTGTATTTTATGCATATAAAAATACGGGAATTGGATATATATACCAAAAAAAGTCCAGCTAAGAAATGTCAATAGGTAA
>ENA-OPRK01001118-OPRK01001118.1-human-gut-metagenome-genome-assembly--contig:-NODE-1118-length-10615-cov-2.039678_pt1 | contig 10615 bp, 9 predicted proteins | sample MGYA00241793_ERZ501877 | MGnify/ENA primary metagenome ERZ501877 (study PRJEB25962, sample SAMEA1966253) | human gut metagenome | biome: human gut; feature: human-associated habitat; material: faeces... | reverse complement strand
AGTCGACGCTCCAGGGAAACGGGCCGTAGTTTGAATCGTGTTTTAACAGATAAGCGAGGATTTTCGGTGAGGTGAGGTCATTGATAGCGACGCCCTCCACGCTGCTTTTGACCTCCGCTTAGCTGATGCGGATACTTTTCCAAATGCCCCTCCAGATGAAACAGCCCTGCCATTTCCTGCACACGCTGCTGTATGTTTTTTGCCTTCTCGTTGGATAATGAAAGCGGCAGGGCAATATTGTCCATCAGCGTCATATTATCCAGTAGATTGTAATCCTGAAAGATAAAGCCGATGTGTTCCTTTCGAAGCTTTGCCAGCTTTTCATTGCGAATGGCTGTCAGCTCCTGTCCATCCAGTATAATGCTGCCCTGTGTCGGCTTGTCGATCGTACTCAGCAGATTCAAAAGCGTACTCTTCCCCGCCCCGCTGGGACCCATAACCGCGATGAAATCCCCTTCCTCAATATCCAGTGACAGATTATTCAGTACTGTCGTTCTTACCTCTTTTTTTCCATAGATTTTCGACAGATTTCTTATTTTCATGATTTCATTCATCTTCAGATTCCTCCTTACAGGTTAAGCATACCATGCCCGTGATAGTAAAATCCTTACCACAGGATGACAGTTTTTATACATAACCTTACAAATCTGTCAGATGAAAAAAATCGCCGTCATGGGAAAAGGTAATCTGTATATCCGTATAGTCCTGTTCACGAGAGGTGATGGTAACCGTATGTCCCAAAAGGTCTGCAATCTTGCGCACAAAATACAGACCCATCCCCGTCGAACGATAGGCACCATTGCGTTGATTTCTTCCCGTATACCCCCGTTCAAACACCGCTGAAAGCTCCTCCTGACGAATTCCAATGCCATTATCTCGAACGTGCAGAACAGCATATTCCCTTACTTCACAGAAAAAGGTAAGCACGGGGTGCTCTTTGTGGTATTTGACAGCATTGGATATCAGCTGATCCAGCATATAGACAAGCCATTGTTCATCACTGAGGACAAGGATATCCACAGAATCCTCGATTTGAATTTCAAAGCCCTCGTGAATCAGAAAATAGGAAGCATTTTTCACAGCGCTTTGAATGGCTTTTTTCAATTCTATTTTCATAATGCTGCGATCCCCTGCCGGCATCCAGGCTTTGGCGGTGCACAGCATCATATGCAGCTGACGCTCCATTTTCTCCAGCTGCTTTTGCATATCCTTCTGCAAGGCGGCATCGGTATTTCGCTCATTCATCATTCGCAGGGCAGCCAGCGGCAGCTTTATTTCATGCGACCAGCGAGATATGTAGTCCTGCAGCTCCTGCTGCTGCATATAATGCTCCTTTTGTTCCCTGAGGTATTCCTGCTCATTATGTGCAAGCACCGTTTGCAGTTCTCCGGTATCATCCAGCTCCTCACTCAGTACATAGGAGGCTGTCTGCATCGCGTTTTGCCAACCTTCTGTCTTTTTTAACCATCGATACCAATCGGACACCGTACACACTCCAATCACCACGAGCAGCATGAAATCCGCATAAAGCAGTTCGGACAGCTCCATTTTTACAGAGGAAAGCCAGAGAAAATACAGATGGTAAATGATCAGCAACGCTAACAGGATACAAATGCATAAACGCCTGTCCTTCAGCCAGCCCTTCATATCAGCAGATACCCCTGTTTCTTGCGTGTCTGTATCAAATCCTCATCACTGTACAACCGCAGCTTTGCCTTTAAGCGTGAAATGCCGGTAGTCAAGGAGCCATCCGATATAAATTCATCCGTACTCCAAATCTGCATCATCAGCTCCTCACGGCTTACGATACTGCCACGGTTTCGAGCAAGAATCTGCAAAATCTTATGCTCTGTCCTGGTCAGCACAATCTCCTGTGAACCATACTGCAGCACTCCTTTGTCAAGATCGTAGCAAAGAGATTCATGCAGTACAATTACGGTATGTCCGACATATTCATAGCTCCTTCGCAAAAGCGCCTGCAGCTTCGCCATCAGAAGGGGTAAAGAGAAGGGCTTTTGCAGATAATCATCGCCACCGCTCATCATCGCCATGATTTTATCCTGATCCTGATCCCTGCTGGATATGAACAAAATCGGAAGCATGGAACATCTGCGGATGGTTTCACACCAGTAAAAGCCGTCATAGTATGGGAGATTGATATCCAGCAACAGAAGGTCCGGCTTTAGCTGTGCTAGCGTTTCTGCGATTTGCTGGAAATCCTGCACGGTATCCACGGTAAAGCCCCAGCGTGTGCAGGCCATTTGTATTTCTCTTGCCAATACCTCATCATCCTCGGCTATCAGAATTTTCATACGATTCCTTCTTTCTCTTCTTTAGCGTATTTTCTTTTCTTTATTATACCTGAAGAACACAATCAGGTATCTATCAGTTTTGTCATGTAACCGGTAAACACCGCAGTGCTGCCATGCTGTGTAAGGTCGTATTTTCAGGAGCTTCACATCCCTTCAGCGAGCAATTCCACCAGTATCTCGTCGTCATATTTTTGCACGTGCAGCTGATGAAAAAAGAAGAACTATCAGCTTCTATCCGCCTTCTAAAGTACGTATAACAGTTAAAACAAAGAAAAGGTGAATTTCCTATCAGGCTGTAAAGCATCATCGGGAATGTATAAAAAAGAAGATGACAAGCATTCGCTTTGTATCATCCTCTTATTCATCCAAGTTTCATGACTCGCTGTCCCAAGTACGCACTCCTGCTATCATAATCATTTTATAGGATTGTAAAGTCTTATTCCATATTACATTTTCCCTGCTTTATCGGGAGGCCTTGTGTATTCCCTGCTTTCATCCTGTATCCGCCGCTATCCGCTCTTTGGCAATCGCATTATTTCATTTTCACCTGAATCACAGTATCCTTATTGATCGCCTTTCCTGCTTTTATATTCTGCGAAGCAACCATTCCGGTTCCATCCATTTCCACAGCAATATGTGTCAGCTTCCAGAATGCGGTAATGTCCTTTTTCGTCCAGCCTGTCATATCCGGCATCGTTAAGCGGCTGCCATTACTGAGAAGGAATACTCTCTGGTTGGAAATGATGGTTTCCTTTGGCTGTGGAAACTGTTCCATAACCTCACTGCCATCCCCGATGATGATCTGCTCCGTATGCGTGTCCTTCAGCTTATCCAATGCATAGGAAAGTGAATGATTTCTCAGTACGGGCATTTGCGTTTCTCTGAAACCCTTATATGCTTTCTCTTCATTCAGGGACGCTTTATCGGCAGTGATGTTGGCTGCGACCAACGCTGAGCGCATGACCTCTTTCGCAGGTTCTCTGTCATAGTTCAGATAATCACTCGCCTGAAATGCATAGTAGACCATCACCTTGGGATTCTTTGCAGGAGCTGCCATCATAATGGAATTCGTATACAGACTGCGATCATAGCCTTGCTTGCCATATACCTGTCCGGTACCGGTCTTCGCTATGATATCCACATCCTCCATCCGGTACATTCTTGCCGTTCCATCCTTATCATCCACAACCCGCTTCATCAGCTTTTGTATATAGGCGCTTGTTTTTTCTGAAATCGGCTTCCCCACTACCTTTGGTTCATATTGCTTCACGACGGTTCCGTTTGAACGCTCGATGCGATCCACCACATAGGGCCGCATCATGGTGCCGTCATTGAAAATAGCAGAAAACGCCTGTGCCATCTGTAAAGCATTGACATTGATTGCCTGTCCAAAGCCGGTGGAAAGCTTTTCCAATGCATAGGTAAACTGCATTTCTCCGGGCTTATTGCTGAGATAAGGGGTATTCACCGATTTCAGAAAGCCGAATTTTTCAAGATATTCCTTATAGATCGATGGCTCCATATAGCTTGCCAGTAGCTCACAGATACCGATGTTGCTCGATAACACAAAGCCCTTGTCAAAGCTGATCGTCCCGTGCTTGTATTGCTCGGCATCATAGATTGCCTGATCATTCGCATTATTCGTACGATGGATGTTTCCCTTGCTGTCCTCCACAAAATGATACACATCACTGTCAAAGGTTTTGTTATAGGGATAATGTCCGCTGTCTACCGCCGCTGCGTAGGTGATGCCCTTCATGACAGACCCCGGCTCATATAAAAAATCAGAAGGAAGATCCACATAATCCTTAATATCATCCCGGCTGTTCAGATTAAAGGACGGTGAGGAAGCCCAGCCCAAAATCTTCCCGGTTTTTACCTCCATGACGATCCCCCAGCCGCGAACACCGCCGCTTGTCTTCTTTACGCTTTTATCCAGTGAGCTCTGCAGGGTCTGCTGCACATTGCGATCCAGTGTCAATACGACATTATCGCCATCCTTCGCATAGGCCTTTGTGTATTCTGTACCCGGCAGTGGGTTGCCATCCGCATCCTTCTGATATTCCTTACTGCCATTGGTACCACTCAGCTCCTCATCCAGCGCTGCTTCCAGACCGATTTGTCCGGTGATTTTCTTCTTTGCTTCATCATATTGTGCAAAGCCAAGCAGATGCGAGGCAAAGACACTGTTGGGATAGGTTCTTTTCACACTGCTCTGAAATTCTATGCCCGGCAGCTTTAAGGCTGCTATACTTTCCTTGACACTGTTGGAAAGATATTTCCCCTTTTCTCCGAATTCGGTCTGATACATATTCGAATCTCTGGCTTCCTGCAGCTTTTTACGAAGAAAGGCCTTCTCCAGACCGAGCTTGGGTGCAAGCAGCCTTGCTGTTTTATCAATGTCCTGTACATAAGCGGGTTGATTACCGATATCCTTTCTGGTCTTGCTGAGAACAGCAATGATTGTATATGTATCCTCATCCTTTGCAAGAATTTCTCCGCTGCGGTCCAGAATGCTTCCCCTTTTGGCCTTTAAAACCTCGGCTTTTACGATATCGCCATCCTTATATTCTTTTACATTCATTCCGGTACGAAAATGTCTGGCGGAGGTCATGGTATATAAAATATTGGATAAAATTAACAGCGTAATGCATCCCATAGCCATCAACATCATTACCAGTGTGCGGTTGCTTCTCTTCATCTACACTCCCCCTTTACAGGAAATGGCCCCTTAACAGGTGCCACTTCCACTATTCCATCTTAACTTTAATAACGGTATCCTTATTGATTGATTTTCCCGTTTTGATATTCTGTGAGGTCACCCTGCCGGTACCGCTCATTTCAACCTCGATATGCGTCAGCTCCCAGAATGCGGTGATATCCTTCTTTGTCCAGCCCTTCATATCCGGCATGGTGATTTTGGAGCCATCTGTCAGAATAAAGACGTTCTGATTGGATATAATGGTTTCTCCCACCTCCGGATACTGCTTGATAACACTGGAGCCGTTTCCGATGATGACCTGACTGGTTGCGGTTCCCTCCAGCTTTTCCTTCGCATAGTCAAGAGAATGATTCAATAAAGAAGGCATATCGGACTGCTTAAAATCCTTATATGTTTTCTGTCCATTATTCGATTCCCCGTCACTGGTGATGTTTGCCGCTACCAGAGCAGAGCGCATGACTTCCTTCATCGGCTCTCTGTCATAGCTGAGAATATCACTTGCCTGAAATGCATAATACACCATGACCTTCGGATCATCCGCCGGTGCCGCCATCATGACAGAGTTGGTGTTCAGGCTGCCGTCATAGCCGTTTTTCCCTGCAACCTCGCCGGTTCCTGTCTTGGCAATGATTTCCACATCATTCATTTTATAGGGAGCTGCCGTACCATCCTTATCATATACGACCCGTTTCATCAGCTTTTGCATATACTTGCTTGTTTTCTCTGAAATCGGCTGACCTGCTATCGTTGTGTCATACTGCTTTACAATCTTGCCATTCGCATTTTCAATACGGTCGACAACAAACGGCTCCACCATTTTCCCATCATTGAAGATTGCGGAATATGCCTGTACCATCTGTAGGGCGTTTACACTGATTGCCTGTCCAAAGCCGGTGGAGAGCTTCTCCGATGCATAATCAAAGAAAATCGTACCGCCTCTATTATTCAGGAATGGTGAATTTACCGGCTTCAAGAAACCAAATTTTTCAACATAATTTTTATAAACTGATGGCTCCATATACTTTGTCAACAGCTCACAGATTCCAATGTTGCTGGATAACACAAACCCTTTATCGAAAGTAATGGTACCATGATTCTCACCTAGCGCATCTTTTATTTTCAATGCTCCACTATTTGTTCTATAAATCTTTCCATCCGCCGATTCTGTGAAATAAAACACACCGGAATCAAAGGTTTTATTATACGGATACTTCCCGCTGTCAATGGCCGCAGAGTACGTAATGCCCTTCATAACGGAGCCCGGCTCATACAGGTAGTCTGCCGGAAGGTCGATATAGTCCTTCATATCCCGTTTATTCAAATCAAAGGAAGGAGAGGATGCCCAACCGAGAATTTTCCCAGTTTCCACCTCCATAACAATGCCCCAGCCGCGTACACCGCCTGCTGTTTTTTTCACACTCTTATCCAGTGAATTCTGCAGGGTCTGCTGGACATTGCGATCCAGTGTTAAAACGACATTGTTCCCATCCGTCGCATAGGTCTTCGTATATTTGGTACCCGGCAACAGGTTTCCGTCTGCATCCTGCTGATACACCTCCAGACCGTCCTTACCGCTTAGATATTTATTTAACGCAGACTCCAGCCCCATTTTGCCAACCATTGTATTCTTTTCTTCATCAAACTGCGCATAGCCGATCAGATGAGAAGCAAATACGCTGGATGGATAATACCGTTTTACCGATTCTTCAAAGGAAATACCCGGCAGCTCCAGCGCCTCGATGCTTTCCTTTACCTCCTTGGTAAGATTTTTCCCCTTATCCCCGAGCTCTGTCTGATACTGATTGTTTTTTTGTGCCCTTGTCAGTGTATCGACAATATCCTTTTCATCCATGCCCAGCTTCGGGGCAAGCAGTCTGGCCGTCTTGGTGATATCCTGTACATAGGCAGGCTTGTTGCCGATTCCCTTACGATTCTTGTTCAGGTATGCAATCAGCTTGTAGGTATCCTCATCCTGCGCAATTACCTCGCCGTTTCGATCATAAATCGTACCGCGCTTTGCCTTCAGGACATTGCTGCTGGATATGTCGGGATCCTTGTATTCCTTTACATTGGTACCGGTACGCAGATGCTTCTGTGTCACCATAGTAAAAAGGACATTGGATAAAATAACTACCCCAATGATCCCTATCATCAACAGCATATATACTAATGTTCGATTACTTCTTTTCGGGTTCATATCATCACGCCTTTGTTATTTCTTTTCATCTTTATCTACAACAACAACGTTGTCCTGATTCGTTTTGATCCCCTCTTTTTCAGCCATTCCAAGTACGCGGTCGCGATCCTCCAGCTTTGTGATATCCGCCTCCAGATTTGCCACGTCCTCTTTTAATGTGTTTGCCTTCTGCTCGCTTTCCTGTGCCTTCAGCTGAAGCGTTATGTTATAGGATTTCAGTGCAAACTTGGCACCGAAGTATCCGAAAATCGACAGTGTTAAAAGCAGTGTCGCAAGTCCTTCTATACGCAGTCTTCTTTTTCTTTTCACTATTTTCGCCTTCGCCATGTTCATCACCTGATCCTTTCTATACATCTTAGCTTTGCGGAATGAGAGCGCATGTTTTCCCTCAGCTCCTCTTCCGTAGCGGTTATCGGCTTTTTATTGAGAAGCCGATACGGTGCAGCTTCCATATCCTGCGGCAGGATCGGAATGCGCTTATCATATTGCTTTGGCTTGCTGCAGGAGGAAAAGGTATCCTTTACGATCCGATCCTCCAGCGACTGAAAGCTGATGACACACAGCCTTCCTCCGACATGGAGAAGCTCCAGTGCATCCCGCAGCACCAGCTGCAGCTCACCCAGCTCATCATTCACGGCAATACGAATTGCCTGAAACACCTTTTTTGCCGGGTGTCCCTTCTTATTCAGCACCTTCGCAGGCAGTGCGGATTTAATGACATCCACCAAAGCAAAGGTTGTTTCAATCGGTTTTACTTCTCTTGCTTTTTCAATTTTTCTGGCAATCTGCTTCGCAAAGCTTTCCTCACCAAACTGAAAAAAGATGCGTACAAGCTCCTGGTACTCCCACTCGTTCACCACCTGATAGGCACTGAGCTTCTGGCTCTGATCCATGCGCATATCCAGCGGTGCATCAAAGCGGTAGCTGAAACCGCGCTGTGCTTCATCAAACTGCGGTGAAGATACGCCCAGATCCAGAACCATACCATCGATGCCGGTAACGCCGCGTGCTGTTAATTCACGCTTCAGATTTGAAAAATTACTATGTATCAGGGTTACATTATCGCCAATCTGCGCAAGCCGTTCCCTGGATTTCTCGATAGCAGAGGCATCACGGTCAAAGGCATATAAATGCCCCTGCGGTATCCGTGCGAGTATTTCCGCGCTGTGACCGCCTCGTCCCAGCGTACCGTCCACGTAGATTCCATCGCTATGAATTGCCAGATTGTCAATGCTCTCATGCAGTAATACGCTGTAGTGTTTCATCATATCATAAACTCCGTTAAGCTCTCGGCTATGTCTTCAAAGGCATCGTTTGCTTCCTCATCCACCGGCTCCCAGCGTTCTCTGGACCAGATTTCCACATGATTGGCAGCACCGATCACCATGCATTCCTTCACAAGCTCTGCCAGCTTCACAAGGGGAGAGGGAATCAGTACACGACCCTGTGCATCAATTTCACATTCAGCGGCCTTGCTTGTCATCATTCGGACAAACATACGGGCATCCTTCTTCGTTGAAGGCAGCTTCATCAGCTGCTCATAGATGGTCTCCCACTGCTCTTTTGTGTAAACAGCCAGACAGCCGTCCAGCCCGCGTGTGATGATGACATGATCTCCCAGCTCCTCACGAAACTTTGCAGGAATGATGATACGCCCTTTTTTATCAATATTATGTGCGTATTCACCCATGAACATGCCCTTCACCTCCACTATCTACCACTTTCTGCTACTTTATACCACCATTATACCCTCTGGCTATGGTTTTGTACATAAAGAATTAAAAAAATTAAGGATTTTATCCTGCCGGGTTCGACGGATTTTCCTTAATTTTCCAGTTATGTGACGTATATGGAAGAAATGCATCAAAAGCTGCGTTCTCTGCGATTTCCTCACTTGATGATGAATTTATCAGAAAGCTCTGCACGGGCCAGTTTTGTAATTTCCTCAATACATTCTGTTTTTGCCTGTGTATATCCATCCCGATCTCTGCGATAGGTCTGTGCCAGTTCTTTTTTCAAGGCTGCATATTTGCGACACACCGCATCATGGGTACGCAGATACTCACAGAAATAAAGCTCTCCCCATGCTGCAGGATAGCGTACATGCAGATGATATACCTTCTCCGTAAATCCAAGGGCCGTGTAGCCTTTATTGAAGCATAGGATATCCCCCTGCTCCTCCTGTTTTCTCGACATCAGTATCCAGCCGTCCCGTGTAAGCGTTTCGATCAGCTTCTGCGGATGGCGGGTATCCGTTTCCAACAGAATATCCACACAGGGCTTTGCTTCCAGTCCTTTCACCGCTGTACTTCCGATATGGGACATCCTTACAATGGAGGCTTTCAGCAGCTCCTGAAGGTGAAGTTGCTGTGCATCATACCATGCTGTATATTGCTCATTATACGGTCGTATGACAATCGGAAACAGTTCCCAGAGCTGTTCCAGAGAAAGCTTCTGCAGTTCCGTTGCATCCTGATTATCTGTACGATTGAAATCAGACTTCTGTAATCGGTACAGAAGAGGGGTCTTTGCTATGGCAGGATGTTCCTGCTCATATTCAATTCTTTGAAAGCCCAGCTGAACAAGATTTTCCTGCAGCTGCTGCTCCTTTGCATCCACCTCCATCATCACCTGCTCGATATCCCAGCGATACAGTACGTAGAACAGAAGCATATACACATACTGTCGATGCAGCAGTGCAAAATTCTTTCCGATATTCGCCAGCCGCATTGCGATCGTCACCGTGCGTGCAGACTGAAGCGTCACCAGCATATAGCCGGCATAAATGGTATCCAGCAGCAGATACAGCTGCAAAGTGCTGTTCATTAGATTTTCCTGCAGCTGAGGAACACAGGTTGTATCACATACAGGAATACTTCCTTCCGCTTTGCTGCAGATGGTAAGATTTTTATAAACCAGCTTCATAAACGCCTCCATTTTCTTCCTTCGCAAGCATATGTCTTTCCCTGCTTCTAGATTGCGTCGCTTTCATGTCTCTCTTGCATACAGGAACAAGCTGTATGATTTTCTTAGGGGTTCTCCTGTTCATCTGTCTCATGAACCAGCTGTATACCGTATTCCTTCTGCCTCCATACGCTTCTTTATTCCAGCTTTGAGCTGCAGCATTTTTCCAGCTGATGCTGAATATAGGGGGCATCCTCATCATCCAGTAAGGCGATTAGCTTATCCCCGGTATGCAGCACGGTACTTCCTTTCGGCAGAAGCTCCTTCCCCTGCCGCTCAATGCTGATCAGCAGGCACTTATTCGGCCACTTCACATCGCATATTGCCTGATCACAGACCGGACTTCCCAGCTCTACAACGGCTTCCACCAGATGGCGCTCTCCATGGAAGGCAGAAAGATTCACACCGTTTTTCACAAGG
>ENA-OPRK01001115-OPRK01001115.1-human-gut-metagenome-genome-assembly--contig:-NODE-1115-length-10630-cov-2.956217_pt1 | contig 10630 bp, 12 predicted proteins | sample MGYA00241793_ERZ501877 | MGnify/ENA primary metagenome ERZ501877 (study PRJEB25962, sample SAMEA1966253) | human gut metagenome | biome: human gut; feature: human-associated habitat; material: faeces... | reverse complement strand
AGGCAAGCGAGTTTGGCATCCGCTATCATGGATTGCCGGAAGGCGAGGATGCATCTTTCTTTCTGTGCAAAGAACTGATACCGGGATATCTTAATGGAATTACAGGAGAGTATGCACCTTCGGCAGGGTATCTGGTAAATGAAAAGGAAGCAGAGGCATTTGATAGAGAGTTCCCGTATATGGAGAAGGAAAAACTTCCGGGACAGATTTTTGAATGATGAAAAGGACTTGCTGAGAGAGCGGCAAAAAATTCTCGATTAGCGGAGGACTTTCCAGTTCCTGCTTTTTGCCGTTGGTATTGCCGTGTTTTTCACGACAAAGCGGGCAGGCAATGTCGTGGACGACAGCTCAGAAAAAATGTTGCAGATCCGATTATGAGTCCTGTCCAATTAAGAAGATCATTCATGGTGTTTTCCTGTTGGGGCATCAATGCAGACACGGTAAACGCAGGTACGCTTTAATTTTTCGGCAGGGAATTGAAAACAGTCCTCTGTCTTGCCGAGATGCCGGATCATACAGTTCAGCGCATGGGCTTTTTCCTCCGGGGGTTCCAGAAACTCAACCTCTCCGGCACCCATCACGCTGTCATACCTCCAACAGAACGCACACGGGTTTTCATGGCTTCCACTGATAAATTCATCCACGCAGTTCATCTGCACATAGACGGACGGGTTTTCTTTCAGAATCTCCATTTTATGGCCTTCATAGGCACTGTGAAAATAAAGGATCAGGCTGTCTCCCTTTCGCTCATATCCGAAATTCAGGAATGGGTGTATTGCCCGGTCTGTGGAAATAAAACCAGACTGAGACTTCGAGAAGATACAGTTCTTACACATTTTCCGCTATTCTGCCCGAAATGTAAAAAAGAAAGTCTGATAGATGCAAAGGAATATGTGGTAAAAGAAATAAAATAAGCCAGACGCTAAGACGCAGTGCGGATTGTAAGTAATACTACAATTCACATTGCGTTTTATTTACGCGAGCAACGAGCCAAAGTCCGTGCTTGCACGAGACCTTGGCGATTGCCGCGATAACTATGAGAAACTCGCGAAGCGTGTTTCTCATAGTTTATACGCATGAACGAGGAGAAAAGAACTATGAGAGCAATCGTTTATACATCAAATACAGGTAGCACAGCTAAATATGCAAAGCTGTTGTCACATCAGATTTGTGTTCCGTCATTTAGCATGGTGGAAGCAAAGACAAAGGTGAAGCCGGGAGCAGAAATCATTTATATGGGATGGATTATGGCAGGAAAAATCAAAGGATATCCGGAAGCTGCCAGAAAGTACAATATCCAGGCAGTATGCGGTGTTGGAATGGGACAGACAGGAACACAGCTTGTTGAGATCAGAACGAAAAAATAAAGTGCCACAGAGGATTCCACTTTTTACACTGCAGGGAACCTTTGATGTTAAAAAACTTCATGGTGTTTACAAAATGATGATGAATGTCATGGTAAAGACCGCCGGAAAAGCATTGGCGGATAAATCCGACAGGACGCCCGAGGATGATGACATGCTGGATATGATGCTGAATGGAAGTGAACGTGTGAAAGCCGAGAATCTGAAACACATAATTGACTGGTATGATACAGCAGAACGAGGTGAAAAGTAAATATGAAAAAGTAAATCTGATAGAAATCACTGAGTAGAAATGAGGTAAATATCTATGAAATTATATTTTGGTAATACGGTAACGGCAGTTACAACAATTATGATTCTTGTATTGCTAGGTTTTATTGGAGAATCCATAGTTAATCGTTCAAACATTAACTACTGGGGACGCAGAAGTCTGTTTCTTCTGGTATATGGACTGAGATGAGCTGTCTGATTGAAAAGGAAGCGGACGCAGAAATGAAGCAGGCGTATACCGAAATGTTGGAGGGGTGCCTTATGGAACCTGACAACAGAATATGGTATGCAGTCTGGAACATGGAATTAAAAAATGTTCCGGGAACGATTGTCGGCGATTTCTGCTTCAAGGGTCTTGGAAAAGATGGCGTAGTGGAAATCGGATATGGATTAAGGAAAGAATTTAGACATCAGGGGTATATGGTAGAAACTGTAAAAGTAATTACAGAATGCCTCTGATTTTTCATGCGCAACCTGGTGGGACTTTTGGCGGAGTGTTACGATAAGCACTTCGCCATTTTTATTTTGATTAAGAACAGTCATCTTTTTACGTATAATCGCACAATTAGAACGAAAAAAGCCTCATGATCATGTGCGAAAATGAAAGTAAAACTTATTAGACGATATAAGGTATAAACTCATCATTTGAAAGAATATTAGCTATTTATAGCATCCGTTTTAATAAAGCTATTCGACTAGGAAACAGTTGTTATATCGGCTAAAAAGTGTGATAAACAGGTAAAAAACGATAGTATTTTTGCCGATAGTGTGATATACTAGTCAGTAGATTAGTATGTTTTGGATTTAATTTATAATGGATGGGGGATGGCAGATGAAATACCTTTTAGTTGCTGATATAGCAAAAAAATGGAATATGTCAGAACGCAGTGTTAGAAATTACTGTGCAAAGGGGCGTGTGAACGGCGCGTTTCTTACTGGTAAGACATGGAACATTCCAGAAAACGCAGAGAAACCGGAGCGCACCAATAAGAAAAAAGAAGAACCGATTACGCTGCTAGATATTCTAAAAGAGCAGAAGACCAGTAAATATACTGGTGGGATTTATCATAAGACACAGATTGACTTGACCTATAACTCTAACCATATGGAAGGCAGCCGCTTGACACACGATCAAACCAGATATATCTTTGAAACCAATACTATTGGCGTAGAAAAAGAAGTACTGAATGTGGATGATGTGATCGAAACGGCAAATCACTTCCGTTGCATTGACATGATTATTGATCATGCAAAAGCGACTTTGACGGAGAAGTTCATCAAAGAAATTCACTTGGTTTTGAAGAATGGCACCAGTGATTCCAGAAAAGATTGGTTTGCTGTTGGCGATTATAAGAAACTTCCGAATGAAGTCGGCGGCATGGATACCGCCCTTCCGGAAGAAGTTGCCGATAAAATGAAGGCATTGTTAACGGAATACAACGCCAAAGAAGAAAAGGCCTTTGCGGATATTCTTGACTTCCATGTGAAGTTTGAGCGAATTCATCCGTTCCAGGATGGTAATGGACGCGTGGGCAGATTGATTATGTTTAAGGAGTGTCTGAAATACAATATTGTTCCGTTCATTATTGAGGATAATTTGAAGCTGTTCTATTATCGTGGATTGAAGGAATGGAACAACGAAAAAGGTTATCTGACCGATACCTGTCTGACAGCACAAGATAAGTATAAGGCGTATTTGGATTATTTTAGGATTGAATATTAAACGAGCTAATTTCCAGACTATATAATAGATAAAATGACTTTTGGGAAAAGGCAAACAAAGAATTAAGTTATAAATGGAGAAAGCGGATATGAATGACAAAAAGGCGTAATATACATTCTCACAAATCCTTCTTTTCCGGATTATGTGAAAATAGGATATGCAGATGATATAGATAAACGATTGAAACAATTGAAAGATGACAAATTTTAATACCATTATCGACGATATATTTCCACTGGTAGATAAAACGGAATATATCAATGCATTGGCTTCCTATCAGCTTTTGATTATTGATGATCTTGGAGTGGAACGAAATTCAGAATATGCATTAGGAATTATTTTCAGTGTCATAGACCGCAGAATCCGTTCGGGACGACCTTTGATCATAGCGACAAATCTTCCGTTGAGTCAAATAAAAAGCGAGACCATGTTGGATAAAAGGCGTATGGCATTATTGGAGAAATTAGATCTTGCAGTAGATAAAGATGCCAGTGATATGTGCGGTAGAGTTGGACTTGGGACAAGTAATATTACAGCACATTGGGGTCTGACCCCGTTAATCATGGAAAATACGAAAACTGCTTTGTAATAAGGTGGGACTGCTTGAGAAGTTCTCAATAATTTCTTAAGAATTAGAGCGCAAATCTTAAAGATATCTTCCTTTTTCAAACACAGGGTGTTCATATTCCTTTGCTAATCTATTATCATCGTAAACAACGACAAAATGTTAAAACTTAGGAAGGGAAAGGATATGAAACAGATAAACAGAGCAGCAGCGCAGATCACGCTTCTGGCAGCAGCGATCCTGATGATCGGATACGGTGCGATGCGCGGGGAGGCAGCCACGGTACTCTCAAAGGCAATCAAATTATGTATGGAGTGGGTTGGAATTGGATAAGAAAAAACATAAAATATCACAGTTTCTGGCGCGCTTTCGGGGATGGATTCAGGCCGTGGCAACGATTCTTACCAATATCCATCTGCCGAACTTCTTTAAAGGAGAGATTTACAGAGGGGATGCAAAGACCGTCTGTGTACCGGGACTGAATTGTTATTCCTGTCCGGCTGCATCAGGGGCGTGTCCGATCGGTGCTTTTCAGGCTGTAATCGGTTCTTCGAAGTTTAAATTTTCTTATTACATAACGGGATTTTTTATATTGATCGGCGTTTTGCTCGGACGATTTGTGTGCGGATTTTTATGTCCGTTCGGATGGTTTCAGGAGCTGCTGCATAAGATACCGTTTAAGAAATTTTCAACGAAAAAGCTTAAGCCGCTTCGTTATATAAAATATGGCGTGTTGTTGATTTTTGTTATTTTACTACCCCTTCTGGTGACAAATTCACTGGGAATGGGAAATCCGTTTTTCTGTAAATATATTTGCCCGCAGGGAGTGCTGGAGGGAGCGATTCCGCTTTCGATTGCCAATGCAGGTATCAGAGCGACCCTTGGCAAACTGTTTACATGGAAATTCGGTATACTTATTACGTTTGTAATTTTAAGCCTTATGTTTTACCGCCCATTCTGTAAATGGATATGTCCGCTCGGTGCAGTTTATGCACTCTTTAACAAAGTATCTTTTCTGCAGATGAAGGTGGATGAGGATAAATGTGTATCCTGCGGCAAATGTGAGAGAGCCTGCAAGATGGACGTGGATGTCACAAAGCATCCGAACCATACGGAATGTATCCGCTGTGGCATGTGTATAAAGGAATGCCCGACGGAAGCAATTCACTATCAATATGGATTTGGAACAGGTAAAACAAATTTGAAAGAGAATAAAGGAGAATAAAATGAAGAAATTAACAGTGATGCTGCTTATTGCAGCGATGGTACTCGGAGTAAGTGCGTGCGGAAATTCTGCTAACAAGGAAAACACAGCAACAGAGTCGCAGATGTCAACGCAGGAAGCAGAAGATCTGGATGCAAAGATTAATGAATTGACACAGAAAGAGAACAGTATTCTTGAAAATCATAAGGCTTTATGGGAGAAGGTATTTAACAGCATTGACAAATCAACTGTTGAGGATGCGACAGCTACGAATTACGGAGATTTTCTGGCAAACTCTTTAGACAAAATTAAGGATAAGTTTACCGATGATGAACTCAAGTCTTTGAAGGAAGATGTTGAAGAAATCAAAAAGCTTGAGGATGAGCTTCAGCCACTTCTTGAGAAGCAGAGTGCGAATGCATCAAATAAGGATTCTGGCAAAGAGGGAGCAAGCGTATTTCCGGAGTTTAAGGCAAAGGATCTGGATGGAAATGACGTGGACAGCAGCATCATTTCAAAGAATGCGGTCACGGTTTTGAATTTTTGGTTTAATGGATGTTCTCCATGCGTACAGGAGCTTCCGGAACTGAATAAATTAAATGAGGAGCTGAAGGAAAAAGGCGGACAGGTAATTGGTATCAATACAGATTCTCTTGACGGAAATGAGGATGGAATTGCTGAAGCTAAGAGTATTTTAGAGAAGCAGGGTGCAAAATATACGAATCTTTCCCTTGATTCCAACAGTGAAGCCGGAAAATATGCAACAAGCATTATGGCCTTCCCGACTACAATCGTGCTTGACCGTAACGGAAATATTATTGGAGAGCCGATCATGGGCGGTATTGATAATGACGAGTCATATAAGCAGCTGATGAAGACGATCGATCAGATACTAGCGGCTGATAAGAACTAGATAAGTTACTGTTCACACCTAACGGTGTTACCAGCAACGATTATAGCCCATTTAAAATGCCTCTACGAGGCAGGGGCTGTAATCACTCAATAATTAATACTATGGCGCATAGCTTGACAGCGTAGTGTCAAGCTTGCGTCTGAACAGTAACGAACAGATAGATTAAAGGGTGGTAAAAATATTTTAGGAATTGATAAATTGAATTCTGTCTGGTACAATTGCTCATGAGTGCTACCATAACGGTAGGCGGTTAGTCCTTCGGCAGAGGGACTGTGACCCTCTGATTACATAGAAACCCGTAAGGGAATCCAAGGAAAGGGGGGCTAAGCCATATGAGTATTGTTGACTTTATTGCAGTAGTAAGCTTCGGCTTAACCTGCTTTGGAATCGGATATTCCTTTGGTAAGGATAATAACAAGACACAAAAATAGCCGCCCACGTCTGGTAAACTAAGCGGCATTTTTGTCAAACTAATTTACTTGGGCTAACCGTCTATCGGTAGCACCCTTTCTATAATTATACTAACACTATATAACTAATATGTCAAAGAATTTATTTCGTAAGAATGTGAAGGTTGAGGACAAGGCTGTGGTTACTGGCAATGCGCGTGTACAGAACGCCAGAAAGGAGATTATCCGGGAAGAAAATGAGAAGGCGCAGACGGAATGATTCTATAATTCCGTCACTTCATGGGAGATAAATGTTATAGTGAATAAGTAAGCAATAATTTCAGATGATCCAGGTTTGATCAGAGAGGAGAAGAATATGAACAACTATTGTATGATCCAGAACTCCAAAACGTTTGCATTTTCCGCAGAGAATCCAACCGGTGTACGCGCAGGTGGTTCCCAGGGCGGTGACTGCACCAAGCTTCGTCCGACCGTGACGATTCCTGCAGGGGAAACCGTAACTCTGGTAGATGCTGCAGGACCGGGTGTGATCCAGCATATGTGGTTTACCGGATATGTCGGGCACCATTTTATCATCCGTATGTATTGGGATGATCAGGAATATCCGTCTGTGGAAGCTCCGCTCTCTGCATTCTTCGGATGTGCCTATGATGAAAATTTCGTGGACCGGGATGGCAAATATCCGGTGTTGAATTCTGCCATGATGCTGGTAGCTCCTGGTCGCGGCTATAACAGCTATTTTGAGATGCCGTTCCATAAGAGAGCTCGGATCACGATGGAAAACCGTGGTGACAAGGATGAAAATCTCTATTATATTATCACCGGAGCTTATCAGGAGATTCCGGCGGAGGCTGGTTATTTCCATGCCACCTATCGCCAAGAGCACCCGGTTCAGAAGGGTCGTACCTACACAATCGTTGACGGAATCGAAGGCAGGGGACAATTTGTCGGTGTGACTCTGGCAACTGGTATGAATGGCAACAATACCTGTTGGGTAGAAGGCGAAGCCCGCATGTATCTGGACGATGATCCGTATCCGTCTATCCACTATACCGGAACGGAAGACTACTTCGGCGGTTCCTATGGATTTGGAAATGACATCATCATCAAGAGCTATCAGACCTTCAGCGGCTTATATACCGGCATGTATGCAATCTATGGAGACAACCGGGAATTCTATAACGGACAGCAGAGATTCCTGCTGTATCATTTCCATATTGCAGACCCGATCCGTTTTGAGAATAAGTTTCGTATGACACTCGACAACATGGGCTGGACCGGACCGCGTTACGATGATTACACCAGTGTTGCTTATTGGTATCAGACCCTGCCGTCCGCACCGCTGATGCCACTGCCGACAGATGCAGAGATGTGTATGAGATAATAGAACCAGATTGGAGATGTCAGATAGATTGGTTTTAACCTTGCGACACGTCGCATCGGTTATATCGGACTGACATCAGAGATTTGCCGGAAAGGGTAGAGGTATTATGTTACTGGAAGAGAAGTTTTTGGAATTTCATCGTTATGCCAGCAGCCACAATCTGCCGCTGGAAGCTATCAGTGTTGGAGATGAGAACAAGGTACTCTGTGAGATGCACTACGCAGCAAATGCACCGAGAAATATTTATTCACATACCAAGAGTTTTACGGTAACAGCAGTTGGACTCGCAATGGAAGAGGGAAAACTAAGCCTGGAAGATCATGTGGCGGAAGTGTTTAAAGATAAACTTCCTTCAAATCCGGATCCAAATCTGGAGAAGATTCAGTTGAAACATCTGCTCTGCATGTCCAGTGGCTTTGGTAAGGCACTTCTGATGAATGCGGACAGACGTCCGGGCATCGGCGCACCGGATTATGAGAAATATATGATGGCACAGCCGGTTCCTGTGGAGCCAGGCAGTGCATTCTGCTATTCCTCTGCCGACAGTATTCTGGCTGCTCATATGGTAGAACGGGCCGTTGGCAAGCGGATGGGAGAGTATCTGTATGAGAAGGTATTCCAGCCCCTTGATATGGGATGGCCGCTCTGGGAGCATGATCCACAGGGACATCCGAATGGCGGCGGAGGTATGTATCTGACTTGTACCGAGATGATGAAACTGGGACAGCTCTATCTGGCTGAGGGTAACTGGAAGGGCGAGCAGATTGTCAGCAGGGACTGGGTGAAGGAGGTGTCCACCCCGAAATTTACCTTCGAGCCATCTGCAGATCTCTGGCATGTAGGATATGGCTATCAGTTCTGGATCAGTCCATATCCAGGATCCTATCGTGCTGATGGCGCATTCGGACAGATTACAACGATTCTCCCAGAGAAGGGATTGGTTGTTTCCATCCAATGTCCGGAGCGAGGTAATTTCGATCAGGTGAAACGTGCGCTGCATGAACATTTTCTGATGGAATTGTAAGAATAGACTTGCAACAATATGCTATAATTTGCCCAGAAACCGTACGTTTGGCTGAAAAGGCTTAAAATCAAGGCTTTTAGGGAATGTGGATGGGATTTGTACCCCCATTGTACTCCTATTTTGTAAAACAGTAGGATCATCAACCGGACTTCCCTCGATAAAAAAGAATATGATTTGTGGCGAAAGAAGTTCCTTCGGGGACTTCTTTTCACTTACATAAGGAATTAAGCAGAAGATTCTCCATGCAGGATGAGGCAGAGCAGAAAGCAACGATTCTTACTCACTTCTATCCGGAGGTTACTGTGGAGAAGATGAGTTCATATCGGAAGAAGCAGTAAATGTTATCACATAGGAACAGGAAATGTGGTATACTGTGCCTATGTAAAAAAGAATGTGTTTTACCAATCGGAATTCGAGAAGGTAAGTGAATGGGATACCACGATACAAGATACCATGGAGGAATATGATAATGTCGAAAGATGAGTATTTGATAACCGATACGCCCCTCAAAGCGTTGACGGTTTTTGCAATGCCAATGATTCTTGGAAGTTTTTTTCAGCAAATATACAATATGGCCGACTCTATTATTGTCGGCCAGTTTGTTGGTTCTTCCGCACTTGCAGCTGTCGGTGCATGTGCAGCATTGACCAATGTGTTCATTTGTGTGGCACTGGGAGCCGGTGTCGGAGCCGGTGTGCTTGTGAGCCGTTATTTCGGAGCCAGGGAGTATGGCAAAATGAAAACAATCGTGTCAACCTCCTTGATTAGCTTTTTGCTTCTAAGTATAGTCCTTGGTGTTTTTGGCTTTTTCTTCGCCAACTCGATGATGAGTGGACTGCAAACCCCTGCCGACATACTGGATGATGCAGTACTGTATCTGCGGGTCTATTTTGTGGGCTTTCCGTTTCTGTTTATGTATAACATTCTTTCTACCATGTTCACCTCAATCGGCGAATCCAAAATTCCGCTAGGACTGCTGATTTTTTCGTCCATCCTGAATATTTTAATGGATCTTTGGATGGTGGCCGGGCTAGGTCTCGGTGTGTTCGGTGCGGCTATTGCAACCCTGATTGCACAGGGAATTTCCGCCGTGTTTTCGTTTTTGATTTTCTTTGCACGGATGCAGCAATATAAAAGCCCTTTTAACAGGTTTGAACGGCAGGAGCTGTATTCCATGCTTCGCATTGCGGTGCCGTCGGTTTTACAGCAGTCCACAGTGTCCATCGGTATGATGATTGTGCAGGCAGTGGTAAATCCTTTCGGTACACAGGCACTCGCCGGGTATACAGCAACGATGAGGGTGGAAAATGTTTTTTCATTGATCTTTGTATCCATCGGCAATGCGGTTTCGCCGTATGTTTCCCAGAATCTTGGTGCAAAGAAGATCGAACGTATCAAAAAGGGATACCATGCTGCATTGGTGTTAGATATATGTTTCGCAATCCTTGCTTTCATGATCATCGAATCATTGCACACCCAGATCTCTTCACTGTTTCTTGGGAAAGATGGAACTGCTTTAGCATATCAGGTGTCTGGAAATTATATGAGATGGCTCGGTTATTTCTTCACCTTCATGGGAATCAAGATGGCAACAGATGGAGTCCTTCGCGGTCTTGGAATCATGCGGCCATTTCTTGTTGCTAATATGGTAAATCTTGCGATCCGCTTGTCAGTTGCTTTGATTTTTGCACCCCGGTTTGGCATTGCATTTGTCTGGCTTGCTGTACCGGCTGGCTGGTTTGCAAATTTTCTGATTTCTTATATGGCACTTAG
>ENA-OPRK01001109-OPRK01001109.1-human-gut-metagenome-genome-assembly--contig:-NODE-1109-length-10677-cov-2.265016_pt1 | contig 10677 bp, 10 predicted proteins | sample MGYA00241793_ERZ501877 | MGnify/ENA primary metagenome ERZ501877 (study PRJEB25962, sample SAMEA1966253) | human gut metagenome | biome: human gut; feature: human-associated habitat; material: faeces... | reverse complement strand
ACGAGGTCGGCCACCGCTTCGGGCGGCACCACGCAGGAACTCCCGCGCGCAGGACGGATGTCGTCCAGCAACGTCACGCCCGATCACATCCTTCGATGGCTTCCGCGGTTTCCGAGCCGAGCTCGTCGAGCATGCTGCGCGCTTCCTTGAATCGGCTTGCGAGCTCGGCTTTCACATCGCGCCGACGTTCCTTGTCCTCTTCCGCCGCCTTCGTGATGGCGACCGCGTTCGCGACGACGACCGCATGCGTGTATGAAATCGAAAGGGGGATATCCGTGATGCCCTGTTCCTGGGCGAGCTCGGCCGCCCGCCCATGCAGCACCGCGACGGGCTTGCCGCGCCGGTCGTGCGAGACCTCGACGTCCTTCATGCCGATGCCGCAGGCCAGAATACCTGTTCCAAGCGCCTTGCACACCGCTTCCTTCGCCGCGAAGCGGGCGGCGAACCGCGCGGCGGCATTGCCCTTGGATTCGCAATACGCACGCTCCTCGTCGGTGAAAACCTTCGAGACGAACGACGACGTGCGCGCAAGCACACGCTCCATGCGCTCGATTTCGACGATATCGACCCCAAGTCCGACCGGCATGCCGCGCCCCTATTCGACCGTGACCGATTTGGCCAGGTTGCGAGGCTGATCAACGTCGCAGCCACGTTTGATGGCGATAGCGCGGGCGAAGAGCTGCAGCGGCACGCTGACCGTGACGGCACTGAAGCAGTCGCGCACCTTCGGCACATAGATCACGTAATCGGCGTGTTCCTTGATGTCCTCGTCGCCTTCGGTGGCCACGACGACGATGCGCGCGCCGCGGGCCTTGCATTCCTGGATATTGGAAACCACCTTGTCGTACGTCGGGCTCTGCGTCGCCACCGCGATGACGGGAAACCCCTCGTCGAGCAGGGCGATCGGCCCATGCTTCATCTCGCCGGCGCATAGGCCTCCGCGTGCAGGTAGCTGACCTCCTTGAGCTTGAGGGCGCCTTCGTAGCAGATCGTGGCTCCGATGCCGCGCCCGACGAACAGGGCGCTCGTCGCGTCCTTGCAGGCCTCGGCCGCCTCGTCGATGAGCGCGAGGTCGGACAGGATCTCTTCCACCTGCAGCGCCGTGTCGGCGAGCTCGCGGAAGAGCATGCGGATCTGCTTGGTCGTCAGAAGCCCGCGCACCTGGCCGAGCAGCATGGACAGGAGCGTCAGCGCGACGACCTGGCCGAGGAAGCTCTTGGTGGCGGCCACGGCGATTTCCTTGTTCGCCTTGATGTAGATGACGCCGTCGCTTTCGCGGGCGATCGGGCTGCCCACGACGTTCGTGATGCCGAACACCTTCGCGCCGCGGATGCGCGCGTCGCGGATGGCGGCGAGCGTATCGGCCGTCTCGCCGGACTGGGATACGGCCACGACCAGCGTGGATGGCGTGACGATCGGGTTGCGGTAGCGGAATTCGCTCGCCACCTCGACTTCGCACGGAATGCGGCTCCAGCCTTCTATCAGGTTCTTCGCGACGAGGCCGGCATGGTAGCTGGTGCCGCACGCGATGATGTAGACGCGATCGATGGCCGCGAGCTCTTCGAAATTGAGCGTGAGTTCGTCGAACTTCAGATGGCCGTTCACCATGCGCCCCGCAAGGGTGTCGCGGATGGTGCGCGGCTGCTCGAAGATCTCCTTCATCATGAAGTCGGGGTACCCGCCGCGCTCGGCGGCCGAGATATCCCAGTCGACATGCATGACCTCGGGCTCGATCGCCTCGCCGTCGAAGTCGCGATAGGAGATGGAAACCTCTCCGTCCACGCAGGCCATGCGCGCGAAGGTATCGTTCTCCAAGACGACGGCATCGCGCGTCTCGTCCACGATGGCCACGATGTCGCTCGCCACGATCGCACCCGTCTCGCCGGCGCCGATGATGACCGGGGAATCCTTGCGCGCGGCCACGATGACGCCGGGCTCGAACGTGCAGGTGACGGCCAGGCCGTACGCGCCGACGAGCCTGCGCGCGGCCATGCGCACGGCATCGAGCAGATCGCCTTCGTATGCCTCTTCGATCAGGTGCGCGATGACCTCGGTGTCGGTGTCGCTTCTAAACTCGTGCCCGCGCCCGGCAAGCTCTTCCTTCAGCGCGGCGAAGTTTTCGATGATGCCGTTATGGACGACGGCGAAGCGTCCCGAGCAGTCGGTATGGGGATGCGCGTTGCGCTCGCTCGGGCGGCCGTGGGTCGCCCAGCGCGTATGCCCGATGCCGCAGGTGCCTTCGATATGCTCGGACGCGACGATGGCTTCAAGGCCGGATACCTTCCCCACCTTGCGCCTGACCACGAGACCCGCATCCGTCTGCACCGCGATGCCTGCGGAATCGTAGCCGCGGTATTCCATGCGCTTCAGGCCGTCGATCAGGATATCTGTGGCCTGCGAGGTGCCGGTGTATCCAACGATGCCGCACATCTTACGGTTCCTCCTTCAGGCGCCCTCCGCGATCGCGGACGCGCTCGGATCAATACGCCCCGATGGGCTCGATGCGAGAAGCGACGACGTGCGTCGGCGCACGGCCCCGTGAAAGCCGGCTCGCATGCGTTTCGGTCGATAGGGTATTGTAACGCCGAAGACGGGCGCCCATCTGCCCGTCTGAAAACATCCTGAATCACGCCAGACCCGAGAGAAGCGGGGTCGCCGGACCCTTCGAAAGGACCGTCAGGCGGCGCGTCGCACGCGACAGGGCGACATAGAGGCAGCGGCGCGCGATATCGTCGTCGGGCGGATAGGCCGAAGACGATGCGTCGGGGATGACGACGTGGTCGAATTCGAGCCCCTTCGCAAGGGAGACCTCGAGCGCGACCATGCCGGATTCGGGAAGGGGCTCGTCGCCGCGCATGACGCGAGGCGCGTCCTCGCCCAGGATGCGCTCGATACGCTTCAGCTCCTGCTTCGACCGGGCCACGAGCGCCACGAGCCCGTCGCCCGACCGCGCATCGCGAACCGCTTCGCAAAGGGCCTGCGCATACGCTTCATCGGATGCCGCCTCCACGAACGCGGGCGCCATGCCTTCGGGCTGCACGGAATTGACCTCGATGCGCGCGTCTGCATCCAGAAGACCTGCGAACAGGGCCGTGATCTCGGGAGACGAGCGATAGCTCGTCATGAGCCGGCATTCATCCGCCGACCCGAACGCACGCGTGAACAGGCGGCGGATCTCGCCGTAGGTCGCGGTATGCGCGACGACGGCCTGATTCTCGTCGCCCAGCAGCATGAAGTGCGCCGAGCGGAAGTACCGCGCCAACACTGCGAGCTGGGCCGATGTATAGTCCTGCACCTCGTCCACCATGACGTAGCGCGCCCAAGGATCCCCCATGCCCGTGATGGCCGTCTTAAGGTAGAGCCATTCCGCCGTGGTCAGATTATCGCGGCCGATCAGGCGGCGCGCGACGCGGTCCACGTTGAGCCATCCGAAGGTCTCGAGCGTCTTGAAGGCATCGGCATGCAGGTCGTCCAGGTAGATGCGGATGCGCGATGCCGTTTCCTCGTCGGACAAAGGGTCGCCGTATTCGTTGAACAGGCGGCGCTGCTCGCCTTCGTCGAGCCCGAGCATCTCGTCTTCCGCCCATTCGGTATGGGCCGCCTGCTTCACGCGGTTGGTCAAGCGATCGAAAAGCTCTTCCTCGACCGCAGCGAACAGACGCGGACCCGCGGGTATGCGCCCGAATTTATCGAAGACGCCCTGGATCTGGGCAGCCGTGAGCACCGCGCGTCCGGTGCGAAGCACGACGGGACGGAAGTCGCCGACCTCGAAGCGGAACCCGTCGAGCATTTCATCGATGCGCGCAAGGTCGTCCGCGGACAGCTCGTCGGCACGCATGCCGCGATCGGTCGCGCCGAGGGATCGCGCGAACCGCGCCCAGGTCGTCGAATGCGGATTGCTCTCGCCCATCTGGGGAAGCACGTCGTCGATATAGCGCCTGAACACCGGGTTCGGCGTGAAGAGATGCATGTCGGACGGATCGAGCGTCTCCCGTTCGCGGTAGAACAGATAGGCGATGCGCTGCATCAGCACCGATGTCTTGCCGGATCCCGCGATGCCGTCGACCAGCAGCACCGGCACGTCTTCATGGCGGATGACCTCGTTCTGCTCCTTCTGGATCGTGGCCGTGATGGCCTGCATCCGAGCGGACCGGTGCTTCTTGAGGGAAGCGAGCAGCAAAGGATCCTCGATCGCGACCGACGTGTCGAAGTACGCCTTCAGACGGTCGGCCTCGATGTCGAATTGGCGACGGTTCTCCAAATCGACGACGATGGTGCGCCCGTTCGCCTCATACGAGGTCCGCCCCATGTCGCGGTTGTAATACGTCTCCGCGACCGGAGACCGCCAATCGATGACGAAATGCCGCCGGTTCTCGTCGGTCATGCCCGTCGATCCGATATAGATGTCCTTGACCGGGTCGGTCGGCTTGAACCGAAGCTCGACCTTGGCGAAGTACGGCTGCGCAAGGAGCTGGCGCGCGCGGGAGAGGTTTTCGGAAGCCACGCGGGCCGCGGCGTTGTATTCGTCGATGACCTGGTTCATTCCCTCGAGTTCCACCTGAGCTTCGAAGGAATGGTCCAGATCGGCCGTATCGAGGCCGAGATCATCGCTCATCGAGCTCTTATCCGCCGCAGCGGCGCGCATGATGTTCGCAAGCTTCGCGACCTGCGCATCCTCTATGCGCTTGAGCTTCGCATACGTCTCGCTCAGATGCTCCTGCTCTTTGACGAAGATCGAATCCGCGGCGCTTCCCGGTGCGTTCATTCCGCATCTTCTTCCAAGAGCTTCGCCGCCACGATCTGGCTGATCTTGTCCACATCGAAGAACACGTCGCCCTCGTCGATGATGTCCTTCAGCATGACGCCGTCGACGTAGTCCTCGATGACGCGGTCGAGGCCGATCCAGAACTTCACCGAAGCGCAGTCGGCGATGCGCGCGCAATCGAAGGTCACGCCGTCGCACGACGACACGGGAAGGATGTTCCCCTCGGCCGCGCGCAGGATGTCGCCCGCACGGATCGCGGCGGACGGCTCGGCGAGCACGTAGCCGCCTCCCTTCCCGCGCACGCTTTTGAGCAGGCCTGACTTGACCAGTGGACGGGCGAGCTGCTCGAGGTACTTCATCGAGATGCCTTCGCGTTGGGCCACGGCGCGCAGAGAAAGGGGCGTTCCCTCTTTCTCGAAATGGTGAGCGACGTCCGCCATGAGACGCATGGCATAGCGCCCTTTCGTCGTGACAAGCATCCTCGCTCCTTCGATCGAAACGCACCTAGATGCGTAGCAATTGTGTTCCGGTCGTGCGCGACGCGGGTTTTCCCGCCTTTTGCGCGCTGTCCATATTGACATATGGAGCCGTCCGTTTATTTTAATCATATAATTTTTATAGGAATTAAAGCTCTCCGGAAAGGCTTTCCCATGGCGCAACCGCTTCTCAAGATCAACGACCTGTTCGCATCGGTCGACGACAAGCTCATCCTGAAGAACGTCAACCTCGAGCTCGCCGCCGGCGAGACCCATGTCCTCATGGGCCCCAACGGCACGGGCAAGTCGACGTTCGGCCACGTGGTCATGGGCGATCCCGTCTACACCGTCAATGGCGGCTCGATCGAATTCGATGGCCAGGACATCACCGGCCTCTCCCCCGACAAACGCTCCCGCGCCGGGCTCTTCCTGAGCTTCCAGGCTCCGGTCGAGATTCCCGGCGTGCCCCTGTCCAGCTTCCTGCGCGCATCCGTCGCGGGCCGCGAAGGCGCCGACCTCAAGGGCAAGCAGTTCCGCAAGCTCCTGAAAGACCTCTGCGAAGAGCTCGACATGGATCCGGCCTGGCTCGATCGCGAGCTCGGCGTCGGCTTCTCCGGCGGCGAGAAGAAGAAGGTCGAGATGCTCCAGCTCCTGCTCCTTCAGCCTAAGCTCGCCATCCTCGACGAAACCGACTCCGGCCTCGACGTCGATGCCCTCGGCGTCGTGTCCCGCGGCATGGAGGCCTACCGCCGCCGCTGCAACGGCACGCTGATGGTCATCACCCATAACACGCGCATCCTCGAACACCTGAGCATCGACCGCGTCCACGTCATGATGGGCGGGCATATGATCGCCGAAGGCGATGCGAGCATGGTCCAGTCCATCGACGAGAACGGCTTCGAGCAGTTCGCCGCCGCCGAAGCGGAAGCCGCATCCCATGACGAAGAGCTCCTGGCCGCGCTCATCGAGCGCGCCGCGGCAGACGCCGAATAGGAGGCTTCCCCATGCCTAAGAAACGCACCGAGGTCGCCGACATCGACCGTTCGATGTACGATTTCCGCTACGAAGAGAAGGATTTCGAACGCGTCGACGCCGGCCTGACCCCTGAAATCGTCGAAGAGATCTCGAGCCGCAAGGACGAGCCGCAGTGGATGCTCGACTTCCGCCTGAAGTCCCTCGAAACCTACCATCGCATGGCGACCCCCGACTGGGGCCCGTCGATCGCCGGGCTCGACATGGACAACATCGTCACCTACGTCAAGCCCAACACCGACCAGAAAAGCGACTGGGAAAGCCTTCCCGACGACGTGAAGAACACGTTCGACCGCCTGGGCATCCCTCAAGCCGAACGCGCCTACCTCGCGGGTGTCGGCGCCCAGTACGACTCCGAGCTCGTCTATCACAGCGTGCAGGAATCCGCCGCCCAAATGGGCATCGTGTACTCCGGCATCGAAGAGGCCCTGCACGAGCCCGAGTGGGAGAAGCTCATCCACGAGAAGTTCATGACGCTCATCGCGCCCACCGACCACAAGTTCGCCGCGCTCCATGGTGCCGTATGGTCGGGAGGATCGTTCGTCTACGTCCCGAAGAGCACGCGCCTCGACTTCCCGCTGCAGTCGTACTTCCGTCTGAACGCCAAGGGCGCAGGCCAGTTCGAGCATACGCTCATCATCGTGGAAGACGATGCCGACCTGCACTTCATCGAGGGGTGCTCGGCGCCGAAGTACAACGTGGCCAACCTCCATGCCGGCGCGGTCGAGCTCTTCATCGGCAAGGGTGCCCACCTGCGCTATTCGACGATCGAGAACTGGTCGAAGAACATGTACAACCTCAACACCAAGCGTGCCCGCTGCGACGAGGGCGGCTCGGTGGAATGGATATCCGGGTCGTTCGGCAGCCACGTGGGCTACCTGTATCCGATGTCCATCCTCGCAGGACGCAAGAGCCGCTGCACCTTCACCGGCATCACCTTCGCCGGCCAAGGGCAGAACCTCGACACCGGCTGCAAGGTCGTGCTCGCGGCCCCCGAGACCTCGGCGGCCATCGAGACGAAGTCCATCTCCAAGGGCGGCGGCGTATCCACGTTCCGCAGCTCGGTGGGGGCCACGCCGAACGCGACCGATTCCGCGGCCAGCGTCTCCTGCCAGTCGCTCATGCTCGACGACGTCTCCCGATCCGACACCATTCCCGCGATGGACGTCCGCTGCAAGAAGGTGGACATCGGACACGAGGCGACGATCGGCCGCATCGGCGACGACACCATCTTCTACCTGATGAGCCGCGGCATCTCCGAGGAAGAGGCCCGCACGATGATCGTCAACGGCTTCGCGGACCCGGTCTCCAAAGAACTCCCGCTCGAATACGCGGTCGAAATGAACAACCTGATCAAACTCGAAATGGAAGGGGCGATCGGCTAGGATGGACGCCATTACCCTGCAAAACGCCAGCCCGATGCCCGCTCCCACGTGGCATCGCCTGAGCATGAACGGCGCGGACATAGAAACCCCCGCCGACCTTATCCAGGCGCATGACGCCGTCGTCGAAGTGCCCGAGGGCGAAAGCGCGCTTTCTGTGACCGCCGTCGCGCTCACAGACCTTGAGGGCGATGCGTTCGATACGGCTGTGGACGCGCTTTCGGCGCGCACCTATGCGACGCGCATCAGCGCGCAGGATCTTGCGGGCGAAGCCGACGACGACACCGACGGCGTGCGCGACACGGCATATTCCCGCTATCAGATCGATGCCGCCGAAACCGAGCGCGCAGCGTCCGTCGCCGCCGCGTTCGAGACGGGCATGGGCGCGGATGCGCGAGCATTCCTGCTCCAAGCCGCCGGCGAGGTCATCGTCGTGGAAGCCCCCGAAGGCTCCGAAGGCGCGGCGACCGTCCGCCTCGACGGCATCGACGGGGCGGTCAACACGGCCGCCGTCGACATCGTGGCCCACGAAGGCGCGCACGTCGATATCGCGATCGCCTTCGACACCCCGACTCAGGGAGTCGGCGCCATCGGTGCGACGCTGCGCGTGTTCGCCGGCAAGGACGCCGTCGTCCGCGTGACCACCATCCAGACGGCCGACGATTCCTGGCAATGCTTCGACGACGAGGGCTATGTGCTCGACGAGTCCGCGAAGGTCGAGGTCAGGCATACCGTTTTGGGCGCCGGGGAATCCTACACGGGGCTCGCCTGCGACCTGCGAGGCGCCTCCTCCGACATCGACGTGGACACCCGTTATCTGGGCCACGGAGAAAACGAGCTCGATTTCAACTACGTCATCCGCCATCACGGCCAACGCACGATGTCCGAACTGAATGCCAACGGCGTGCTGGCCGGCGAAAGCGTCAAGACGCTCCGCGGCACGATCGACCTGATCCGCGGCTGCAAGGGCGCCAACGGCCATGAATCGGAAACGGTGCTCATCGCCGATGACGGCGCGCACAACCGCACGGTTCCCGTCATCCTCTGCTCCGAAGACGACGTCGCCGGCAACCATGGCGCGACGATCGGGCATATCCGTCCTGAACAGAAGTTCTATCTGGCATGCCGCGGCCTTTCCCCCGATGCGGCCGAAGCCATGTTCGCGCGTGCGCAAATCGAAAACGCCGAGATCAACGCCGTCGACGAAACCGTCAGGGCTAGCGTTGTGCGCCTCGGCAAGACGCTCCTCGGAGACTACGAGGGGGTCGAGCAATGAGCGGCCCCAAGTGCATAGCGTTCGATCCGACCGACCTTTCCACCAGCCCGTTCCGCTGCGATTTCCCGCTGCTTTCCCTGCACCCCGAGCTCGCGTTCCTCGACTCGGCGGCCACGGCCCAGCGGCCCTCCGTCGTGCTGGATGCCCAGCGTTCGTTCTACGAGACCATGAACGCGAACGCCCTGCGCGGGCTGTACAAGCTGTCGTTCGAAGCGACGATGGCCATCGGCGATGCCCGCAAGAAGACCGCGGAATTCATCGGCGCGCATGAAGCGAACGAGATCGTCTTCTGCCGCAACGCATCGGAGGCCCTCAACATGGCGGCCAAGGCGTTCGCCCCCACCGTGCTCGAGCCGGGCGACGAGGTCTGCATCTCCATCATGGAGCACCACAGCAACCTCATCCCCTGGCAGCAGGCCTGCCGAGCCGCGGGTGCCACGCTCGTCTTCCTGCGCCCGGACGACCAAGGCGTCATCACGGATGAAGAGATCGCCGCGAAGATCGGGCCGAAGACCAAGATCGTCTCCGTCGTGCACATCTCGAACGTGCTCGGCGTGCTCAACCCCGTCGAGAGGATCGCCCAGGCGGCGCATGAGGCTGGAGCGTACATGATCGTCGATGGCGCGCAGTCGGTCCCCCATATGCCCGTCGACGTGCAGAAGATCGGCTGCGATTTCTTCGCGTTCTCCGCCCATAAAGCCTTCGGCCCCATGGGCATCGGCGTGCTCTGGGGAAGGAAAGAGCTGCTCGACGCCATGCCGCCGTTCCTCACGGGCGGCGAGATGATCGATTCCGTCACCGAGGAAGACGCCGTCTGGTCCCCCGTTCCCGAAAAGTTCGAGGCCGGCACGCAGGATGCGGCGGGAATCTATGCCGCGGGCATGGCGCTTTCCTATATCGATTCGGTCGGCTTCGACTACATCCAGGCGCGCGAGGCCGCGCTCGTGGCGGAATGCATGCACCGGATGGCCGAGCTTCCGTTCATCGAGATCGTGGGGCCGGACGACGCGGCCGCGCATCACGGCGTGGTCAGCTTCAACGTCAAGGGCGTGCACCCGCACGACGTGTCGGGCATCCTCGACGGCGAAGACGTCGCCATCAGAGCCGGACATCACTGCGCCCAGCCGCTTCTCACCTGGCTCGGCGTGCCGTCCTGCTGCCGCGCATCATTCGCGTTCTACAACGAGCGACGCGATATCGATGCGCTCATTCATGCGCTCAAGACCGTTTGGAGTATGTTCAATGCCTAGCATCTATACTGCCGCGCTCATGGAACACAACGCCCACCCCGACTACAAGTACGATCTGGAAAACGCGACCCACGAACACGAGGGGATCAACCCGAGCTGCGGAGACGAACTCGTGCTGAAGCTTCGCCTCGGCGATGACGGCCGCACGATCGAAGAAGCGGCGTTCACCGGGCATGGCTGCGCCGTTTCGCAGGCGTCGGCCGACATGATGGCCGACCTCATCACCGGCGAAAGCGTCGACGAGGCCAGGAGGCTCTGCGAGCTGTTCATCGGCATGGTCCAGGGCAAGGAGCTTTCCGACCAGGACCGCGAGGACCTGGACGAAGCCGCGGAGCTTGAAACCATCTCGCGCATGCCCGCACGCGTCAAATGCGCCGAACTCGCCTGGCGCACGCTCGAAGGGATGCTTGCCGAGCAGGTGTAGAGGCTTTTCCTTTCAGCCCGACCGCCTCGTCTGCAGACGCATGCGACGGTGCCCATATGTCCAAGCGATCGA
>ENA-OPRK01001107-OPRK01001107.1-human-gut-metagenome-genome-assembly--contig:-NODE-1107-length-10698-cov-1.918538_pt1 | contig 10698 bp, 9 predicted proteins | sample MGYA00241793_ERZ501877 | MGnify/ENA primary metagenome ERZ501877 (study PRJEB25962, sample SAMEA1966253) | human gut metagenome | biome: human gut; feature: human-associated habitat; material: faeces... | reverse complement strand
ATTGGGCAGTGAGCGTATTGACGAGCTTGAGGCACGTTTGGCGGCTGACAGAGGAGTTTGTGAGGAGCGTGCTGCCCGACTCACGGCTTTGCGTACCACGGCAGCTCGCAAGGTGGAGGCTGAGATGCTGCGTCGGTTGGTACCGTTAGGCATCCCTAATGTGCGTTTTGAGGTGCAGATAGAAAGGCGGGAGCTCTCCCCGACGGGGGGCGATAAGGTGGCTTTTCTTTTCAGTGCCAACAAGAGTACGGCATTACAGCCGGTGCAACAGGTGGCTTCGGGAGGTGAGATTGCCCGTGTGATGCTTTCATTGAAAGCCATGGTCAGTGGGACGGTGAAACTCCCGACCATCATATTCGATGAAATAGACACTGGGGTGAGTGGACGTGTGGCCGAAAAGATGGCGCAAATCATGCAGGAGATGGGGGATAGTCATCGTCAGGTGCTTTCCATCACCCACTTGCCGCAAATTGCTGCTCTTGGTTCTACCCACTACAAGGTGTCGAAAGAAGAAACAGCGCAAGGCACCTTGAGCCACATGCGTATGCTTACTACGGAAGAGCGCGTCACGGAGATAGCTCAGATGCTGAGCGGTTCTGATGTGACGGTGGCTGCTATGGAAAATGCCCGGCAGTTGCTCAAACTTGATAAGTAGAATGATTTTGATATGGCACTTGTGCTGTGGATTTAAATAAAAAATATGATTTTATGTAAGACGAACAGATGAAAACTTTCAAACAGATTTTCCATACACCCTTTTTGATAATGTTGTGGTTGTTTTGCTTGGCACTGTTACCGGGCATGGTTAAAGCCCAACCGGCAGCCGTGCAGAAGGCTTCCAAAGCTGTATTTACACTCACCACTTTCAAGGCCGATGGATCTCTGCTGTCTTCCACCCACGGTGTGTTTATCGCCACCGATGGTACGGCTGTAAGTACTTTCGCTCCTTTCGTGGGAGCGGCTAAGGCTACGGTGATAGATGCTGCGGGCAAGAGCTATGATGTGGACTGTCTTCTTGGAGGCAACGAACTCTATGATGTGGCTAAATTTCGCGTGACGGGTACTACACCGGCTGCCCCAATAGCCCGCACCACTGTGATGCAGGGGGCTCAGGTGTGGTTGGTGAATTATGCCAAAGGCAAAACCGATGCCCAATCGATCAAAGTGGCTAAGGTGGAGAAATTTATGGACAAGTATGCCTATTATGTGTTCAATTACAATGCTCCTGACAATGCTATCGGTTGCCCTTTTGTCAATGCCAAAGGTGAGGTAATGGGGTTGCTGCGCCATTTGGCGGGTAACAGCGATGTATCGGCTGGCTGCCGATATTCTCTTTATCAACGACTTGAAAGTGAATGGAATGTCAAATCTCGACCCGGCCCTGAAACAGACGGCCATTCGCACGGCTTTGCCTTCCAAAGAAGAAGATGCCCGCATGACATTGGTGTTGGCTAAGAGCAAGTTTGGGGATGATGTGATCCGTAAATACGCTGATGAATTTATGGTCAAGTTTCCTGCGGCTGCTGATGGTTACAAAGAACGTGCTGACATTGCTTTCCGCGCAGGTGACTTTGCCGAAGCAGCCCACTATATGGAACTCGGTATCGCCAAAGCGGCTCTCAAAGATGAAGCCCACTACAACTATGCTGACCTCATCTATCGCTATTTGGCTTACAGTCAGAGCGGAAAGACCTTTGAAGCGTGGACTCTGGATAAGGCTATGGCTGAGGCTCAAGCTGCCTATGCTGCCAATCCACTGCCCATCTATCGGCATCTTCAGGCCCAAATCACTTTCATGAAAGGCGACTATCAATCAGCTTACGACCAGTTTATGGCACTCGCCAAGTCGGGTCTTCGCAATGGTGAAGTCTTTTTCGAGGCTGCGCAAGCCAAGGCCAATTTGAAAGCCGGCACGTCAGAAATCATTGCCCTGCTCGACAGTGCTGTCAATGTAAGTGGAAAGACACAGATGGGAGCATCCTATATTCTCGCCCGCGGCAAAGCTCTCGATGCCGATGGCAAATACCGTGATGCTATGCGCGACTACAATCTCTACGATACGATCATGACCGTGTTCTATGGCACGGCCCCTGCTGAATTTTACTATACCCGCTATCAGTGTGAGAGCAAGATACGTATGTACCAGCAAGCTCTCAACGATATTGCCCACGCTTGTGTTCTTGCCCCCAAGGAACCTACTTATTGGGTGGAATTGGCCTCGATGAATCTGCGCGTGAATAAACTTGATGAAGCTGTATTCGCTGCCACCCGTTGCGTCGAACTGGCACCACAATATCCCGATGGATACATCTTCCTCGGGCTGGCACAGATACAGAAGAAACTCAAAGCTGAAGGGTTGGCAAACCTCGAAAAAGCCAAATCGCTTGGTGACAGCCGAGCACAAGGGCTGATAGATAAATACAAGTAAGTTTTCCCTTGCTTTTTTCCTTGTTTTGGTTTATTATCTCTCAGACTCTTTAGTTGCATTCTTTTCACCCTGCCTTTCCATAAATAATTGTGGAAATGTTTGGTTAAACGGCAAAAAAGCAGTACTTTTGCATTCGCTTATATTAATTTGGCAATATTGGTTCCGTAGCTCAGCTGGATAGAGCAACAGCCTTCTAAGCTGTGGGTCTTGGGTTCGAATCCCAACGGAATCACGGGAAGGGACACCGAAAAAGGTGTCCCTTGTTTGATTTGAAAATCGACTGAGCCGCAATATTATTGAGTTATTAAACACACAACAATATCATTTGAGCCATTAAAGGATACTCAAAAGTAACGCGTTTTGCGTCAAGTTTGAGAAAATAATCTCTTTTTTTTAACTGATATATTTGCTTGCTTGAGGTGTTAAACTGCTGTGCCTATGATATTTACGCTATTTATCACCAAGTGATCCGCATGGGGTCGGCGGTAACACATTCTGGGGTCAAAAACTCAGTAGGGAGTGATGGCGTAACATGTTAATATCCATCATGATACACTACTTTTTGATGGGCGGTGGTAACACAGAAATAGTCAAGTGGTAACACATTGGTAACACAAAAGCCCTATTGGTAACACATTTTTGACCCGCAATGCCATTTGGTCATATAGCACACGAAGAAGAAATCTGCCGTAAATAAATCAAAGATCATCGTTGGGAGAATAGTCTGAATGAAGATCCTTTGTAAGAGAATCAATCGGCACAACTAAAATCCTCTAAATAACAATACAAAGATAACCAATATCCATGAAAGTTCCAAATCTCATTTTAGTTCCTTTAACTAACGAGTATCGAGTATTCCCAATACCTCTCATTAGATGTTGGCAGTACTATATCTTGTGAAATTTTAATTCCTCTTTCATTGCGAATTGCTTTCCATAACTTTGCAAAAGTTACCGACTAAAATATGTTAATATGACCATTCAAGAACAGATAAAACATCGGATAGACGAGGCTGAACCAGGAACGGTTTTCTTTGTCAATGACTTTGCTGAGTTTGATAATGAATATGTCAGTAAGTTATTATCGACGATGAAAGGTTTTGGTGTCCTTGAACGCCTCGCAAAAGGCATATACTATAAGCCGATAGTAACTAACTATGGCAATGTATATCCTTCGGCAGAGAAGATTGTAAAACTGATCGCAGAACATGAAAATGCGGAGATTCTACCAACAGGAGAATATGCTTTGAACGCCCTTGGTTTGTCAACACAGGTTCCGATGAAGGCTATCTATTTAACAACAGGATCACCGAGGACTATAACTATAGGGAACAAGAAAATAAGACTGAAGCACAGATCTCCCAGTTCATATTCGTATCATAGCAAGTTAATGCCATTACTTGTTTTAGCACTCAAAGCAAAGGGGCAATCAAACATAACCTCTGCTGATACAAATAGAATTGAGAAGTTAATCTCTGACTCAACCGAAAAGCAACAGATAAAAACGGATTTGGCTACAGCGCCAGTCTGGGTTCGCAAGTATATAAAACCAATAATAGAAAAGTATGAGCATTTGGCAAGATAAGACCATCGAAGAGCGTATCGCAATCGTACAGAATACAGCACTGAGAACAAATATAGAGGACTTGGCTATAGAGAAGGACTGGTGGGTAACGATTACCCTCAAAGCACTTTTCTCTACGTCATTTTCGGAGTTCCTGCTTTTCAAAGGCGGAACAAGTCTTTCTAAAGGTAAATGGGAGAACATTGATTTAAGAAGGTTCAGTGAGGATATAGACATATCTCTAAGCAGAAGTTGGTTTACTGAAACGGAAGAAAAACAGAAGCTATATCCTTTTGCCAAGTGCGAGAATAATAATCAACTGAAAAGCTTGCGGAAGGCATCGAGGGAGTTTATTTTCGAGCGACTTTCCCCTGAGTTAAATGAGCAACTTGCAAAATTGGGAGCTAAAGATTACTACGTCGAAAATGTCAAGACTGTCATGCAAGACGGTGTTGAGGTACCTATTGATACAGACCGTGACCCAGTAGTGTTGAATGTTGTCTATCCCAGCATCTTAGATGAAACAAATGAATACATTCAGCCAAAGGTCAAAATCGAAATCAGCTGTATGTCTATGGATGAACCTTTTGAAAACCGAGCATTAACTTCACTGATTTATGATACTTTTAACGAAGTGGATGATGCTACCCAATGCTTAATTCCTACGGTACTGCCTATCCGAACTTTTTTGGAAAAGGCATTATTGCTCAATGAAGAATATCAGAAGAAGTCGCCCAGAAGCGAAAGAATGAGCCGTCACCTTTATGACTTGGAGAGATTGATGGACACCTATTCAGAAACAGCTATCAACGACTCAGAACTTTATAAAAGTATCATAGAGCATCGCAAGAAATTCTATCATATCAGTTCTGTGGATTATGACTCTGATAAGCGAGAGAATATTAAGATCTGGCCTACTGGAGAGATAGAAAATTTGTTCCGAGATGATTACAAAGCAATGATAGAGTCATTCATTTATAACGAGAATCCATTGACTTTTGACCAACTGCGGGAAAGAATTCTATTGTTAGAGGATAAATTTCGAGAAAACGCATAGTACCGAAGCAAGATTATTTGGTTCAATGAAGGTGGAATTAGGTGGAGGCTACCTGGTGGTACTTATGGGATGCCATTGGACAGGCTCCAACTGTTAAAGAAAGTAAAAAGTGAAAATGCAATGCAGTCTTTTTACATTTGTAGACTCTTTTATAAAATATGGGATTTATAATGTCCATAAATGATACAGATAGAGGATTGCAAGCGAGGGGATAGAAAAGCTCTCGAACAACTATATAGGCAATACGCTGGAAAGCTATTGAGCGTATGCCAACATTATATAAAAGATGAAAGTGCTGCGGAGGATGTTCTCCACGACGCTTTCATCATTATTTTCACATCCATCAAAGACTTGAAAGACACGTCGAAGATCGAGGGATGGATGATAACCATTGCAAGAAATCTATGCTTTAGATACCTGCGAAGTATTGGTAAAAAGGAGATACCATTAGAGGGTATTACAGAGCATCTTTGTTCCGATTGCACAGAGGAGCAAAAAGAGGTGGATTTACAGATCTTGTTTGATGCTATCGAAAAACTTCCGGAAAAAAGCAAGGAAGTATTCAAATTATCTGTATTAGACGGCTATTCTCATATAGAAATCGGGCAGATGCTCCACATAGCTCCACATAGTTCGTCTTCACAACTTTTCCGCGCGAAGACACAATTACAGAAGATGCTGTACAAGTATTGGGTACTTCTGTTACTGCCTATGTTCTTGCCTATATGCCTGTATCTGCTTAGGTATAGGAAAACAGAAAATATTGCAGAGGACAAATCACAAGCAGTTAAGGTTCGCAGGGAAAAGGGTAAGACTGATGCTAAGGAAAATCATATTAGCAAGGACGAGTACATAGAGGTTTTGCCCATGAACTCAAATGGTGAAGAGATAGAGCACAAGTCACATCTTGTCGCCATGACAGATAGTATGCAGACTGCAGATAGCACTCAGGCTACTGCCACGATGACGGCTTATCTGCCAGATTCTGTTTTGAAGGTTCTGGCACCTGAAGATGGGACTTGGGATGATACGTTATTCCATATTCCACAGATTACTCCCGCTCCGCTCATAGCACAGGTAGAGCCTTTTGCCAACAAATCTAAGAAGAAATATCCATGGACATTTAACTTTGGATTTTCTTCTAATACTGGAGGAAACGCATTGTCAGACATGAACTATCTGTCCGTGATAGACTATGCCAATGGAGGAGCAGCAGCTAAGCTCCATACATGGAACGAGTATATGGACTATATGACACGAAACAGTGCCCTGATGGACTCTGTGGAGAGGGCAAAGATGAAACTGATTGCGTGGAATAACATGACAGATGGGGACAGTGGCGAAGGGCTGGGCGAGAAGGCTACCCATCCCCGTCCGCTAACCTTCAGCCTGTCACTCAACAAGCAGCTTAGCCCACACTGGATCTTTGGCACCGGCATCACCTATACACATCTGAAGTCGGAATTTGAAAGTGATTTCCATGGTGCCACACTCAACAAGGTGCAGAAGATAGACTATATCGGCATACCGCTGCGTTTGACGTATCGTATTTGGAGCAAGGGACGTTTCAATGCTTATACCACAGGTGGTGTAACATTTGAGATGCCTATACGTAGCTCGCTCAACAAGCAATACATCATTATCGCCGACTCGTCTTACACACTGAAAGGAACAATAAGACCACGCTATCAATGGTCTGTCAACATGGGTGTAGGCGTGCAGTATCGCTTGTTCAAGCCATTCAGCATATATGTGGAACCTAATATGTTCTACTATTTCCGTAATGGTAGCGGACTGGAGACTTACCGCACGGAGCATCCATTCACGCTAACCGTGCCTTTCGGTCTACGTCTAACGTGGTAAAAAAACGAGAAAAAGTAATATAATACTTGCAGCCTTTTTGTCTGTTACAGCTCTTTACATATAAAGACACAATAGATAAAAACGGTAATGTACAGTATTTATGACTATGTCCGCAGTGGATTGGTGTTTGCAAACAACATGATGAGATGTCGCCGTAAAAAATTGACGTCATTGATGATTTATTCCACAACAAGTTGTCAGTCACGATGCACGCACTGCTCCATTTGGAAAAAGCCAGAGGAACATCTTTCTTTAGAAGATATAAAGAGAATGATGAGTAGCAGATGTGTAACCCGACATACAGTTGTGGGATTGGAGGGCGGGGAGTTTATCCTTCATCCAGAATACGACGAGATATTGGGATGGTTTGATAAGAATCATCCCAATTACACCCTATTGTCAAATTGTCTCGCCCACAACAAGTTGATTGCAGCAGTTAAGAGACATCGCCCCAAGCATCTATATATATCACTTGATGGCGACAGGAATACCTACCTTTATATGCGCGGAAGGGATGGGTATGACAAAGTGATAAGGGTTATTGAAGAATGCAAACAACTTGTTCCGATCTCGCTGATGTTTTGCTTATCGCCGTGGAACACGTTCAATGATATGGAGCACGTTATCAAAATTTCCAAACAATATGGAATTGATGTCCGCATTGGAATTTACGGCACTATGTCTTTTTTCGATACAAGCAAAGAACTAATTGATGCAAACGATAAAGACTATATCGGTCAGATCCCTCTTGACATCCATCAAACAGAAGAAAACTACGATTTTGTGGCACTCTATGATGAATGGAAGAATGGGCGGCTACAGCTTAGATGCCACAGTATTTTCAGCGAATTAGTCATCCATTCTAATGGCGACGTTCCTCTGTGCCAAAATCTCGATGTCATTTTGGGCAATATTCATAAAAATACGCTCGATGAGATTTTTAACTCACCTGCAGCCTGTCGAACACAATGTAGATATTCACGTGAATGCAATCAGTGCTGGATCAACTATCATAGGAAGTACGACATTATTCTTTTGAGAAGTCTTGAACGTGTATTGCCCAAGCGTATAATAGAGTTTTTCTACGGTAAATATCAGTGGACTGATAACAGACATATAACATACACAAATCACTTCAAGAATATTTCATCATAAGCAATATGGATTATTTGAACAAAGTAATAGGCAGATACAGGAATATCCGAAGCATGAAAACTTTGGAAAAAGTCTATAACCACCAATACGCATTGGTAGGAATTGGCAACCATTGTATGAGCAACTTACTACCTGTTATTCAGCATCTACAAATACCTCTAAAATATATATGTTGCACTTCGGAGAAGAAAGCTGCGTTAATTACAAAAAAATACAGAGGAGTGGAAGGTACAAACTCCCTACAACAGATATTGGATGACGAAGCTGTTGACGGTGTGTTTGTGGCGGCAAGTCCCCGCGCACATTATGGAATAGCAAAAGAAGTTATCAAATCTGGAAAGGCTTTATTCATAGAAAAGCCTCCATGCAGAAATAATGACGAATTAAACTCGCTCATCGATTCCACAAGGCTCTATGGTGGTGTTTCTCTCGTCGTTGGATTGCAACGCCGATTTGCACCTGCAACACAAATATTACAGAAGCGGTTAAAAAAAGAACATGTGCTACACTATCACTACTGCTATCTTACGGGGCTGTACCCGGAGGGAGATGCGATGACCGACTTGTTCATTCACCCTATAGATTATGTCTTGTTTCTTTTCGGCAAAGCAGAAATTGTGTCAGCGAATATGATCAAGGCCTCTGATGGGGGAAACACCTTGCTACTTACCTTACAGCATAAAAGCGTTTTAGGTATGCTGGAACTATCTACTGCTTATTCTTGGAATGATGCAAGAGAAACGCTGAATATCAATACCAATAAGGGTGTTTATGAATTGGATAGGATGGAACAACTGGATTTTACTCCAAAAAATGGAGCTTTATTGGGACTACCTTTAGAGAAAGTGGTGCATAGGAACATTATAAATCTCAGACTCTATGGAAGAAACGGATTTGTTCCCACCATTGTAAACAATCAAATATATTCTCAGGGCTTCTTTTCCGAGATAGAAACTTTTGCAAATATTGTGGAAGAACGGCAGGAGAATATGGGAGATTTCGGGCTTGAAAGCGTACGCAGCACATACGAACTGATAAAAGGAATTGAAGATATGATAGTGATTTAAGCTGATAACTTGCAAAAACATAAGAAATTGACTATATTTGGCAAAGTTACAGACCAAAATTACAACTTAAATTTATAGTTATGGGTAAGATGATTACATTTGAAAGTGTTCTGAAACAAATAAAAGTTTTGTTTCTGTTGGTATTGACTTCGCTCGTACCAGTAGCATGTAATGGCCATGAAGAGCCAGATATATGTGATGATTTGAAGATGTCTTTTCGAGATTTTCCTTCGATAGATTGTTCCACCTCGACACAGCCACTCAGCGTTATTCTTGCATCTAAGGTTTTGGGATTGCCATACAAATGGTATAAAAATGAGGCCGTTACTCAGGTGTGGTATGTTTCTATTGATTGGGATAAGGCTTCCCTTACCCAATCGCAGCGTGAGGAACTGGAAAGCAAACTCAACTGCAGCACGACGCATGGTTCTTATACAAATTTAATTGATGGCAAGGTGGAACTTATCATTGCTTCTCGGGACATCTCAAGAACGGAACAGGAATATGCAGATGATAAGGGGGTGAATCTGATAACTCGTCCAATAGGTAAAGATGGTTTTGTGTTTATCGTTAACAAGTCTAATCCTGTCAATTCATTAACTATCCAGAATATTCAGGATATATATACGGGGACTAAACGGAACTGGACAGAGGTTGGGGGCAATGAAGGTACCATCAATCCATACATTCGAAATGCCAATTCTGGAAGTCAGGAAAAGATGGAAACTATGGTGATGAAGGGCCTAAAGATGATTGCCTGGCCTGAAATGATCACAGAAACTATGGCAGGACCTTTTCATGAAGTGCGATACGATGTTAATGGCATCGCTTACACTCCATTCTATTATTATAATATTATGACCCGTGACCAGGATTATGCGAAAGTTATTGCAGTAGAAGGGATTGCACCAAGCAAGGTAACGATCAATGATGGAAGCTATCCGTATGTATCAGAGATTTGTGCATCCGTAAGAGCGGACATAGACAAGGATTCAAAGGCTTATAAGTTATTTGAATATTTGACGAGCTCTTACGGACAGAACGTTGTGGAGGAAAGTGGTTATGTGCCCCTGCTTTCCTCAACGGGCATAAAACAGAAAGTCTCCAAATCTACCTCAGAACTGATAGGGCGTTATGCCTTGGACGGAACAAAATACTCTACAAATAGAAAAGGCATCATCATCGAAAAATGGTATGAAAATAGAATGATATATGGTGTAAAACGATTAAACCGATGAAAAAGCATTTGTTTTTCAGCCTGGTATGTCTTTTAGGACTATCAGCATGTTCGTCGGAGCATATAGCCCTTGACGCAATGAAAGTTTATGATGTGGTAAATAGTGCCTGTAAATTGAATCTTTCAGAAACGGACACTCAGCCGGATATTTAGGAGACAAACATCGTTAAGCCAGCCTCTCTGTCATTACAGTTAGAGGGAGACGGCATCGTTAAGGGTGTCTTGGAAGATGTCAAGGGAAATTGCGCCGTGCGTAAGATCCACGTCCAGATTGCCAATGACGACAACAAGATTATGCTTGTAGTATATCATGACAAGCTGGAAGCCC
>ENA-OPRK01001104-OPRK01001104.1-human-gut-metagenome-genome-assembly--contig:-NODE-1104-length-10760-cov-2.017188_pt1 | contig 10760 bp, 5 predicted proteins | sample MGYA00241793_ERZ501877 | MGnify/ENA primary metagenome ERZ501877 (study PRJEB25962, sample SAMEA1966253) | human gut metagenome | biome: human gut; feature: human-associated habitat; material: faeces... | reverse complement strand
AGCAAGCGCCCTATGCTGTCCAGGGCACGGTAGGCGTCGTCGCTGCTAAAGGCAGTCTGGTGCGCCCAGCGGTTGCGCACTTCGCGCAGTTCGCTGACGATGGCCCGCTCCGTATGTCCCAAGGTGTTGCGAAAGACGCCGCTCCAGGTCTCCCACATAATCAAAAGCAGGTTTTGCGTGTCCCAATGAATCTCGCCCCCGGTCGCGGATTTGACCGCCCCGCCGTCTTTGCGCAGAATGGCGGATACCGTTTGTTCCCATGTATCTTTGAAAGCGGCGCGGAGTTCGCGCTCCACAAAGGGACGCAGCCCCTTGTTCAGGGTATCAAGGGCCTCGCCGACGCGGGCGTGATTGGTTTTGGACATGTGGGTACCTCGTATGTGCTATTCCAACAGGCCCTGTTCGCGCTTGGGTTGTTCTTGGGCCAACTTGAGCAGTTCCGGCCAAGCCATCACCAGGGCGTTGTAGGCTTGGGCTTCGGCAGACCAGCCGTTGCTCTCGGAAATTTTATGCAGGCGGTAGGCCAGTTCGCGGGCCGTCTCGCCAACGGAACCGGGCATTTTGCGCAGGAGCTGTGCGGCTCCGGATTCGCCTTGGTCTGTCAAAAGGGCATGAATCAAATGCTGGGTGGCTTCCCAGACCGTAAGACGTTTGTCCGTGGCCGGGTTCCAATCTTCCTGGAGTTCCTCGCGGCGCAGCAAGCGAACTTTGCCGCCACCGGAAGCTACAATGCCCGCCTCCACCAAGCCGTTTATTGATGTGACCTTGGCTTTTGAAAAAGTTTCAGCCTCTCCAAAATCACCCTCTTCAAAGCCATGTAATTTGAACCACGGCACAGCCCAACGAGTATCCGCGTCGTAATCTTCTCCCGGTTCATCCAACACATCCCCAAGAATCTGATTAATCAAGCCCAAGGCTGTACGCACGGTCATGGGCTTGCCGCTGGATTCCACTACCTTGGAGTAGCGGGAAAACACGGCCATGCCGGGGCCGATGGCCGCTTGGGCCAAGTCCACCGGGGCGATGTTGCCTTGTTGCAAAGCCACAAGGGCGGCCGGCAGTTCCTTTTTCAGAGCGGTGAGGAAGTCTCGGCGGGTGCATGGTTCGGCCTCATCAGGGCGGGCGCGGCAGGCCAACACGATGTAGGATGCAAGGGCATTGGTGCCCATAGACACCATGCGCCACTTTTGCGAAGCGCGAACTGGCCAGGTGGCGGTAATCTGGAACCCGGAACCAAGGAGGGCTTCCAACAAGGTTTCCCAGCCGGTGGTCAGATCCACGCCGCCGGTCTTTTCGTCAGTATCCTCGGCTTCTTCACATGTGCTTTCGTCGGATTGCTTGAAGGCGTAATAAACGGTGAGGGGAAAACGCGCGTCCATTTTGCCGCGCAGAGTAGTAAAGGCTCTGCGGAAGCCGGATTCAAAATGCTCCTTGGCCTGCTCCTTGTTGCCCGCGAAGCGTTCCGGCGAGGCGGTCAATTCCGGCGTTTTGGGCACAACAATAGTATTGAAAAGGTCTGGGTAGAGTTCGCCGATGGTGCGCCGCAGCCAGACATAAAAAAAATCGGAGAGTGCGGCATAGCCGATATTATCGTAGTATGGTGGATCTGTGCTGACCAAAATGCCGTGCACGTTATTCCAGGTACCTGCGGCGTCAATTTGGCAGGCGTCACCTGACTGGATAGATGTTCCTCCTATCACTTCAATACAGTCAGAAACATATTCCATACAAGTTTGCCATGCGCCAACCGAGTTCCCCAAGATATTAGCTTCTGCAAAATCCCAGACCATGGGAATTGCCTGGCGTCCAAATAGATGCATTATCTTTTGGTTACTTGCGTTCCATGTGCATAGGTTATTGTTAAAATCAGCGCATCTATCCAGAGCCAGAGCTAAAAATGTCGTCACTGTCACGGTATAGGCGGAAGCATCATCATCAGACAGCCCTGCCGCTTTCGCATCCGAGTCAATTATTTCAGGAATGGCACGAATCAGATCACTGAAAGTGGTCAAAGCCGTGAGTTGACGGGGGGAGAAAATGTCTGAAAATTGCGGCAATCCGTAAAGTGGAGGAGAGAACCAACGTCGGTCATTGGTCATATTCTGCTCGATTCCAGAAACTTCCGGCTTAGTAATAGTAGGTACTCTTTCAGATTCACAGGATAAATATATTCTTCCTCGACCAGTATCCGCAACGATAGCAAGTGGTATATCTGTAATACCATGCTCAATGGCAGATTCACGAACCTTTGCCTTGGAAATAGGTTGCTCACAGAAAAGGCAACGTGCTCCTTTGGCACTAGTTGTTTCCTTCTCAGCATCACCGGTATATTTTATGTAGAAGTTGAGACTTTTTCCAATAATATGCGGTTTTATATGGATATAATTAGGCTTTTTCCTGCATAGCCAAAAAGAGCGAACAAGAGGAGTTCGAGCGCCACACGCAGGATTCGGACACTGTATTGTTTTGGCCCATCTCCATGCGATCACATTGGCTTTTTTTTCGCCATACTCTTTGGGGAGTGTAATCTGGGGATAGAGATGGCCGATTTTTTCCATGGCCTGCTTGCGGATGACATCGCCATAGTAGCGCACGTCTTCTGCCAGACCCCATGCGCCGGAACGGCTGATCTGGCTTTTTATCATGTCGCCGCGCATGTTGGGATTGATGGGCTTTTGCCCCAGCCAACGCGGCACCAGCTCCAGATTGCATTTGTTCAGGAGCACCGCCACCGGGTTGAGGTCGGCGGCATGGGCCACAAAGCCCAGACGCGCGGCTTCCAGCGGGATGGAGCCGCCGCCGGAGAAGGGATCGAGCATGTCCGGGAGTTTGCCGCCCGTATGAGCCAGCATCTCCGCACGCGCCCTGGCGTAGACTTCCGGCTTGTCGTGCAACTTTTTCTGCATGAGGTCGCGCACAATACCGAACAGCCGCTCGCGCTCGGCGGCTTGTGCTTCCTCGGTCGGAAATTTCTCAGGATGGGACGAGGGATCATCCACCACAGAAGAGAATAGAACAGCCCGTGCCGAAGGCAAAGGCAAACGCGCCCACCACTGATGGATGCCTTTGGGGTGAGCGCCAATGCCGGGCATTTTGTCATAGGCCGATGCGTCGTTGATTTCCGGCAACGGCAAGGCGACTTCAATCAGCTTTTTGGGTTGGACGGTCATATATTCTCCATCTTAGGCCAGGAGGCGTTCGATCCAGTTCACGAAAGCGAGGGCGTTTGGGTGGTTCAGGTCAAGGTATTGCAAATTTTTATTTCTGTTCATGTGTAAACCTGGCTTATGCTGCCATGCAAGCCAAGTATGCACCTGAGCCTTTAAAATATCCGATTTGTTAGCATGGCGAAATCGCCTTTTACAGTGAGGAATTTTCTTTACAACACCTTTCGACCGAGGCCATAAATCGTCAGATGTGCGTATCAAATTAACAAAAAAATTTTCAAGTGCGCCAGGGGATTGATTGTTCGGCATAAACCAAAAACCTATTCTTCTATCTTCATCAATATCGATAATTGTGCCCTCCAAAGCAGGCATAGGAGGATAGGAAATGTCGCACTTTTTCAGTATACGGATAATTTTTCCCCATGAAGACATAATATCTTTATCTGTATCAATAATAATACCAATATGTTTATAGCCAGTAGAAGTTATTTCCTGTTCCAAATCGCTAATAACTTTGCTGACCGATCCTTTGACTTTAATCGGTTCCTCACTTTTGGGGAAATGAAAATCGAAAACACTTTTTCCCATGTGAGATCGGAGAAGGCCAATGACAAGATGCTTATCGTCATCTCCTTCAAGGAGAAGTTTGTTGTCGCTCATCGGATTTCAATCCTCTCGTCAACATTCATCTTCAGGCGCACTTCGTCATAAATTTCAGTGTGAAATCCAGCTTTGCGTTTTTCTAACCGAACAGCGATACCTTCCATGTCGGCATCATCTTTTATACCGGTATAAAATGCACGTAAACAATCATTGCTGTGGGTAGTAGCAAAAACTTGAACATCTAACTCTTTAGCTACCTTGACAATGAATTTCCAAACATCAGGCTGCACTCCCCAATAAAGACCATTTTCTATTTCATCAATAAGCAAAATTCCTTTTTGCGAGCACACTAAGGCCATACTGAGGCCAGCAAGGCGATTCATACCATCGCCCAACGCTTTAATGGGTATGGCTCCTTTCTGTCCTTTACGCCGGATGCGAAAAGAAGGTTCACCATTGGGGTTTTGGACAAGGATAAAATCTTCTACATTTTTATCAATAAGCTGTAATGCTGTAACTATTTCATGTTCATTCCCTTCTTCTACAATTTTTTTCCACAACGATTGAATCATAGAGGAGGAAAGTCCATCAGGTGAAACATAAATGCATGGCGTAATTATGAGATTATCAGCGTTTTTCTTGAGACTTAGTTCCCAAATTTTCGCTATTTCATCAAACGATTTTTCGAGGGGTAAGGATAATTGGATTGAGCCAAACTGCACTACAAATGCTGGTGCAATTTTATTTTCTTCCCACTCTATTGAAAGAGATAAGGTACTATCAGGTGCTTTAGTTCTGCCTATATGAATTGGATTTTTTATCGTATCTAGGTCAGGATATCCATAGAAAAGCTTTGAAACATCAGGTTCTTCAAGATTTGAATATTCAGTTGAATATGGTTCTCCCCGTTTATCTAAAATTCCACGCATAATATTTGGAGAACCAATATTCGCATGTAAGTAAATCGCTTCCAGCAAGGTTGATTTGCCTACATTATTTTTTCCCACAATCAAATTGATATGCCCAAGTTGTTCAATTTGGAGCAAGTCAAAGGCGCGAAAATTTCGCACTTCGAGACTATCAAAAAGTCTGTCTTTCATTGGTATCCCTTACCTTAAATTCTGCTTGGAGGAATTCCTCGTGCCCATAGCTCAGAAAGATTATAATTTACACTTGTAACACCGAAATCCGGTTCCCGGCCAAAAGGTTCCCGGACATAGGCAATCTCTTTGGCCTGTCCGTTCGCCACGCGCACAATGCCGAGAATGAACTGTTCCGGCTGGTTCAATGCCGTGAGGATTTCATTTTTGCTGATGGTCACGGTGTCCGCGCCGTCGATGCGGCCCTTCACCTCAATGAAGCGCAGGCGGGACGCGCCGGAAGGGTCGCGGGATTCGATGTCATAACCGCGCTTCTCGACAGAGATGTCCACCGGAGTAAAACCTAGGGCACGCTCAGCATCCATCACGGCGTTTATGGCGATGGCTTCCACTTCTTTAGTGTTCTTGGCGAATAGGGATGGCTCGGCGTCTCCCCTCAATTTGTGCAACAGGGGGAGGGGGACAATCAAGGCCCCGCCCATGACGTGCGGCGGCAGAGGAGAAACCATGCGCTCCAGCTTCAGTTCATCCATCCGCTTGCCTAGCCGCGTAGTCAAGTCATCCGCCGTTTGCCGAGCCTTGGCGGAGTTGAGCTTGGCATTGACCTTGCCCGCCGCTTCCTGCTGTTTGAGCTGCTCCGCCCGATGATCCCAATAATTGATCTCCACCGTGAGCCGTTCCTTCACCGCCGCCATTGTCTTGTCCGCCCACGCTTCCTTGCGCGACTTCACTTCCCGCAAGTGTTCCGGCACGAGATTGACTGCGGCATAATCCATGGCCCTGTCTTCGATCTCCTTGCGGAGCCATGCCGGTTCTTCCAGTGTTTTCAGCAAAGTAACCTCCGCCTCATCCAGCGGGCGATAATCCAAATAAGGAGCATAACCGGCCCCACAAACCTCGCCTGATGCGCGAACTTCGACGAATTGCACCTGCTTGGAGACGATGCGCCGATTGCCGCTCTTGTCTGTGCGGGCGTCCTGAATGGAATGCTCCAGGTAGACGAGAACCCGTAGTTCTTCATCCTCGGCGCGGTCATCCACCAGAGTGGAGCCGCGCTTTAGCAGATCGCGGTGTCGCTCCAGCACAAGGTCTATGGTGGCGTCAAGCAGCGGGTGGCCGGGACAGACAAACTCCGCCAAGGGTTTGCCCGGCACAGCGATGAGTTTTTTTTCAAAGGTCATGCGCTCATAGCGGGAGGGTACGGGGTTGCGTGTGCCGATAATCCGGTCTCTATTGCGGATGACGGCGGGAATATGCGTGGCCTCAAAGCGTTTGGACTCTCGTTCCCGCAGTGTTCCACCAAGTCGTTTGAAGGCTTCATTGAAGAAGGAGGCGATAAAATGCGGTTGCAGCCGTCTAGCCTCGGCCCGTTCCATCTCGTCGCGGATGGCGAACACGCGAGATGCATCCATTGAATCATGGGCCAAGGCATGTTCTTCAATCAGGTCGCGAAGCTTGTCCCGATCCAGTGCTTTGTTGACGATTGCGTTGAAGCGCTCCCTAGCTTCGGGGCTGTCGCCGTAACGAATGGCCTCTTTCAGCAGGTCACGGAGCGGCTTGCCATCAAAGACCAGCTTGCCCAAAATGTCGAACACCTTGCCACCCAAGGCGTTACGCTCCTCTTCCAGTTTCTCCAGCAGGCGGCGATAGACCTCGCCTTCCCGAGTCTGGGAGGCGACAAGGTTCCAGCAATGGCAGACTTCCGTCTGCCCGATGCGATGGATGCGCCCGAAACGTTGCTCCAGGCGATTGGGGTTCCAAGGCAGGTCATAGTTAATCATCAGGTGAGAGCGTTGCAGGTTGATGCCTTCACCGGCGGCGTCCGTGGCAAGCAGGATTTCCGTATACTTGTCCTGCGAGAACAGGGTTTCCGCCTTTTTCCTGTCTTCGCGCCCCATGCCGCCGTGGATGGTCACAACGGCTTCCGGCCTGCCAAGGAGTGAACCTATGCGCTCCTGGAGGTAGTTCAGAGTATCACGGTGTTCGGTGAAGATAATGAGCTTGCGGCGGTGCCCATGCACGTCGAACATTTCCGACTGGTTTTGCAACAGCTTGGAAAGCTCGTCCCATTTGCGGTCGGTCTGCGACTGGCGCACGGCAAGGGCGGTCTTCTCCAAATCAGTCAGGATGACGATTTCCGCCTTCAGTTCGGCTATGGTCTGCGCGGCGGACGCTAGATCGACCACCTGCTCTTCGGTGGCCTCCAGTTCGTCTTCCGGGGCGTCTTCCAGATCGTCAAGCTCATCAACGGAAGATATTGTGGGGATGCCCTTTTGCCAATCCAGATGGACTTCCGCGCCGCGCCGGAGCAATTCTTCCTCTCGAAGGCGCTTTTCCAAGCGTTCCCGCCGTCTGCGCAGGGATTGGTAAATTGCCTCCGGCGAAGATGCCAAGCGGCGTTGCAGGACGGTTAAGGCGAAGCCGACGGTGGTTTTTCTGCCGTCGTTGGCGAGTTTGTCCGCGCGGTTGAACTCTTCGCGCACATATTCGGTTACGCGCTGGTACAGCTCCGCTTCGGCGTCGGACAGTTCGTATTCAACGGTGTAGGCGATGCGCTCCGGGAAGAGCTTGTGTCCGTCAAATTTCAGGAGGTCTTCCTTGACCATGCGGCGCATAAGATCGCTTACATCTACGGAGTGAACGCCGTCGCGGAACTTACCCTCAAAACGGTCGCCGTCCAGCAAGGACATGAAAAGTTGGAAATCCTCCTCTTTTCCGTTGTGCGGCGTGGCCGTCAGCAAGAGAAAATGACGCGTGATGGTGGACAGAATGTCGCCAAGCTTACGCCGGGCGGTTTTCCGAATTTCGCCGCCCCAGATGGTGGCGCTCATTTTGTGGGCTTCGTCGCAGACGATTAGATCCCAATCCGTGGTCTTCAGCTTTTCCTGAACATCTTCGTTGCGGCTCAATTTGTCGAGACGGCAAATTGCAAGGGGGTTCTCGGCAAACCAATTGCCTGTGCGGGCCGCTTCAAATTTGTCATTGGTCATGATTTCAAAGGGCAAGTGGAAGCGGCGATCAAGCTCATCCTGCCATTGCTCAACCAGATTGCCGGGGCAGACGATCATACAACGTTGCAGGTCGCCACGCGCCACAAGCTCCTTGATGAGTAGGCCGGTCATGATGGTTTTGCCCGCGCCGGGGTCGTCGGCAAGAAGAAAGCGCAGTGGATGACGCGGCAACATAACCTCGTACACGGCGGGGATCTGGTGGGGGAGCGGTTCCACCTGAGATGTGTGGACGGCCAGAAGGGGATCGAAGAGGTAGGCAAGTTGAATGCGGTACGCTTCGGAGACCAGCCGAAACTGCTCGGCATCACCGTCGAAACTCCAGGGCTTGCCGGATTCCAATATTTCCAGTTCGGCTTCGCGATCGCGGTAGATCAGCTCATTCGCCAACCTGCCTTGGCTGTCCTTGTAGGTCAGCTCGACGGCTATGGAGCCGATCCATTTGACATCAACTACCGTGACAAAACCGTCAGGCAGAATGCCTTTAACCGTCGCTCCGCGTACAATGTCTTCGAGCTGCGCCATTAGTTATCCCTTTGCCTACGCCCGGCCCTGATATAAATGAAGCGCTCCCTCGGTTTGCTCCGTGACGGCTCGCTGTTGTTCGTTGAGCTTATCAAGATGACTCTTCGCGTTGTGGTCAAGAGAACTTTGACCGTCGTACGAAACCTATCAGATAATTTCACAAAAATCCATAGAGTGCCAGCGCCTTCGCAGGGCAAAATCACGTAAGACTTTCCAGTTCAAGAAGTCCCGATTGGCGGGTGAGATCAAAGGCAATTTGGGGAAACATAAGCGCTTTTCGAGCCGTGGATTTCAGGGTTTTCTTATCCGCCCTGGCGGAACGAAGCAGATTCATGCAGACTTTGCGAAGGGATGTAAACTTTTTGGCAGATGATCTTTGCGGGAACGGTTACTGTCATATCCTAGTGGACATACCCACAACTATGACCATTCTGTCCTGTAGCGTACAATAGTGCATTCTCCCATCCCGCTTTTTGCCGGGTAGCTTTCAGGGTATCAAAAATATTTTTAAAATTTTTATCATGTTATTTCAACAAATTATACATTGAAACAAGAGTCAATTATAAGTTAAAAAGCCGCTTTGCCAAGTTTCAGAACGTGCCTGAGCTGCTCTCCATGTACCGAACCTTTGCCGATGTCGTGACAAAAAACGATTTGGACGAACAGGCGAAACAGGCAGGAGAACGGCCCCTGACGCCTCCGATTGAGGGTGGCAAACCGTTCAATGACGTGGTGGAACGCTCCCCGGCTCAGGCTGCCTATATGGACAAGATCATCCAGCGAATGGAAAATCTGCCCAAAGACCCGCGCATCGACAATCCTCTCAAAGTCACCAATGACGCCCGCAAGGCCGGGCTGGATTTCCGGCTTATAGCGCCGCCCGCCGATGATTTTGAAGGGTCCAAGCTCAATGCGGCTGTCGCGCGGATATACGACATCTGGCGCGATACAACCAATGACAAGGGAACGCAGCTTGTTTTCTGTGATTTGTCCACACCCAAGGGAGGGAAGGCTCCGGCATCCGCTCAGAGCGAACGGCAGGATTTGGAATCCGGAGCGCTTATCGACGTGGACGGCACGCTTGTCCGCGAAACGCCGGAACAGGAAGACATGACCGAAGATGACGCTCTTGCCGGTGTCGTCAATATGGATGAGGTCATCGCCATGTCGTCCGGCAAGTTCTCCGTGTATGACGACATGAAGCAAAAACTCATGGCAACGGGGATTCCCGCCGAGGAAATTGCCTTCATCCATGACGCCAACACGGATATACGGAAAGCAAAGCTGTTCAGCGATATGAACACAGGTCGTGTTCGTGTTCTTCTTGGCTCAACCGCAAAGATGGGCGCTGGCATGTGCAGAAAAGGCTTGTGGCCGCGCATCATCTTGATGCTCCCTGGAGGCCGAGTGACCTTGAGCAACGAAATGGAAGAATTATACGTCAGGGGAATATGTTTTATGAACGCAATCCTGACACTTTTACAGTGAAGATATTCAATTATGCAACAAAGATGACTTACGACTCGCGGATGTGGCAATGCATAGAGTACAAGTCAGCCGCTATTGAACAGTTTCGCAAGGGCGATCTGCTTCAGCGCGTCATTGATGATGTGGCCTCGGAAGCCGCCAATGCCGCCGAAATGAAAGCCGCAGCATCCGGTAATCCGCTTATCCTCATGCAGGTACAGCTTGCCGCCGACTTGCGCAAGCTCGAAGCTCTGTATTCGCAGCATCAGCGCAGCCAGCACCGGATGCGCGACCTCCTCAAGTATCTTGCTTCCACGGAAACACGGCTTGCCAAAGAGGAAACTCTGTATGCGGAAAACATACGCCGCAGGGATTCCCATACCCGCACGGTCATGGAAAAGGGGAAAGAAAAAATCATGGTGGAGCTGACGGCTGACGGCAAGACTTTGACAGCAAAGGACAGCGAAAAGATAAAAGACCGTTTGCTTGAAGGCGTGAAGGAAGTCACCCACGATTCCAGCGCAAAATTTCCGTTGGGCTCCTATCGCGGTTTTGAGGTCTCTGTCGAGCGCGCGGCAACACGCATGAGCGGCAAGGACGGGTTTCAGCTTTCGCTTCGGGGGGCGGGCGAACGGGAGTTCCGGCCGGGGAATCTGTTCTACGATTTTGAGGAAAAGTTCAGTCTGGCCGGTCTGTTTCAGCGCATGGACAATTTTCTGGCCAGGGGGCTGGATGAGGCTGTGGAAACGCAGCGGGAGAACGCCCGGCAGGAAAAGGCCGAACTGGAAACGGTCAAGGCCGCTCTGGGCAAGGAGTTTCCGCAGCAGGAAGAACTGGCTCTGGCACGGGAAAACCACAGCGCGGTCATCCGGGAATTGCAGCGGATGCAG
>ENA-OPRK01001094-OPRK01001094.1-human-gut-metagenome-genome-assembly--contig:-NODE-1094-length-10837-cov-2.431924_pt1 | contig 10837 bp, 9 predicted proteins | sample MGYA00241793_ERZ501877 | MGnify/ENA primary metagenome ERZ501877 (study PRJEB25962, sample SAMEA1966253) | human gut metagenome | biome: human gut; feature: human-associated habitat; material: faeces... | reverse complement strand
GCGGTTCATTTACAAAAACGCCGACTTTCTTAATGGACGGGTCCAGCTGTTCCCCCAATTTTTTTGCCTCTCTGCCGCTGACTTTTCTTCTGCTCTCAGCAAAAACGAATCCTATATAGTCCGGAAGGCACTCATTTGCGTAAATTATATCGTCCGGTCTGCGAAGCCCGCACATTTTAATTTTCATAGGCTTCCTCTCAGTTCATTGATTGTATTTTTAATATCTCCTGAACGCATCAAAGTCTCTCCGATCAGCACCTCATCGGCTCCGTACTCTTTCACTTCCTTTATATCGTCTCCGTTTTTCATGCCGCTCTCAGAGACGAGAACTGCATCATACGGCACCAGTTTTGCCAATCGTTTCGTAGTATTCAAGTCCACATGAAATGTTTTCAAATCCCGGTTATTGATGCCGATAATATCACATTTGCACCGGATGACTTTTTGAAGTTCCTCCTCATTGTGGACTTCTGTCAGACAAAACAGTCCCAGAGATGCCGCCAGCCGGGAAAGCTTCAAAAGTTTTTCTTCCGAAAGGATCGCAGCAATCAGCAGGACTGCATCGGCTCCCAGCACTTTTGCCTCATAAATTTGGTATTCGTCAAATATAAAGTCTTTTCTCAGGATCGGCAGGTTTACGCTGGCTCTGATATCCGCCAGATACTTACTTGCTCCTTTAAAAAAATGTTCCTCTGTCAGACAGGAAATAGCGTCTGCACCGGCTTCTTCATAGGCTTTCGCCTGCTCTGTTGGACGGAAATCTTCTGAAATGATTCCTTTGGAAGGAGACGCTTTCTTTACTTCGGATATGATGGATATGCCGTCAGCCTTCAGGGCGGCTCTGAAATCCAGAGAGACTCTCTTGGAATTTAAAGCCATTTCCTTCATATCTTCCAGCGGAAAATTTTCTTTTTCCCTCTCAAGCTGTTCTTTTCTCTTCTCTACAATATCGTCTAAAATCATTAGTGTTCTCCTAATAGCGATTGGTAAATTCAATGAATTGGTTGAGTTTTTCTATGGCCCTGCCGGAATCAATCGACTGCCTTGCCATCTCGATTCCTTCCTTCATATCTTTTGCGGCCCCTATGGTATAGAGGGCACTTCCCGCATTGAGAAGTACGATGTCCCTTTTCGGCCCCTGTTCTTTTCCAGTCAGGATTTCTCTTGTGATAACCGCATTTTCATCCGATGTTCCTCCTTTGATGGAGTCCTTTTCTGCCATAGGGATTCCGAATTCTTCCGGGCTGATCTTATAAGAAATCAGCTTCCCGTCCCGGATCTCACAGATACTGGTCGTATCGGATATGGAGATCTCATCCAGGCAGTCATCCCCGTACACGATCATTGCCTGCTTCACACCCAGATTCTGCATGACTTCCGCCATAGGTCTCAGAAGATCTTCCTCGTATACACCCAGTACAATATAATTTGTCATGGCCGGATTTGCCAGAGGCCCTAAAATGTTAAATACAGATCTCACTCCAAGCTGGGCCCTCACAGGTCCGGCATATTTCATAGAGCCATGGTGTGTCTGTGCAAACAGGAAGGCGACTCCCACCTCCTCCAGGCATTTCTGATTCTGCTCCGGAGAAAGTCCGATCTTGGCACCCAGGGCTTCCAGCACATCGGCCGCCCCGCTTTTAGATGAGACACTTCGGTTTCCATGTTTTGCAACCTTCTGTCCCGCCCCTGCGATCACAAATGCGGATGTTGTGGAGATATTAAAACTGCTGGCCAAGTCACCGCCGGTTCCTACAATATCAATGGCCTCTGTCTCATTGGGAACAACGGCTGCTTTCGCGCGCATGACTTTTGCAAATCCTGTAATTTCATCCACAGTCTCATGGTTCATGCGCAGCCCTGTGACAAAACTTGCGATCTGCGCCTGGGTCGCGCCTCCTGACATAATGCAGTCCATAGCTCCGTATGCCTCATCAGCTGTCAGATGTCTTCCCTCGACAATTTTTTCTAAATATGGTTTCATCGCAGTTTTCTGTGCCGGTTCCATCTCTTCCACCTTCTTTTCTGTCTTTGTCTCTATACCTGCTATCTTTAAGAAATTTTCAAAAATTGCTTTTCCGGATTCCGTCAAAATAGATTCCGGATGAAATTGTATCCCGTACACGTCATAGTCTCTGTGTTTTACAGCCATGATCTGTCCCTCATCGTCTTCGGCCGCAACCGTGAGCACTTCCGGTATACTCTCCCCCTCAAGGATCAGAGAATGGTATCTGGCTGCCGGGATTATTTCCGGCAGTCCCTGAAACAGAGGAAGACTGCTGTCAATCTGAATCTTACTCTGTTTTCCGTGCATCAGAGTTTTGGCACGAACCGTCTTAGCCCCGAATACCTCACCGATGGCCTGGTGTCCCAGACAGATCCCAAGCACCGGAACTTTTCCTGCAAAATACCGGACTGCCTCCTTTGAAATACCCGCAGATTCCGGATATCCGGGTCCCGGAGAGATAATCAGCGCTTCGATCTCTCTTTGTGCCAGTTCTTCCACTGTAATCTCATCATTTCTGACGACTTCAATATTCTCATACAGCTCGCCGATCCCCTGACAGACGTTATAAGTAAAAGAATCGTAATTGTCTATTAATAAAATCATAATTCTGCCGCCTCCTTAATCGCATTGATGACTGCCAGCGCTTTGTTTTTAGTCTCTTCGTATTCTTTTTCCGGTTCTGAATCAGCCACAATTCCAGCTCCTGCCTGGACATATCCTTTCCCATCTTTAAAAAGCACCGTACGGATCGCGATACACGTATCAATGTTCCCGTCAAATGCCAGATATCCCACGGTCCCGCCGTATAGCCCTCGCTTTTTATCTTCTAACTCGTCAATGATCTCCATGGCTCTGACTTTTGGGGCACCGGACAATGTGCCGGCAGGAAGTATGCTCATAAGGGCATCCAGTGCAGTTTTGTCTTCTCTCAGCTCGCCCTGTACGTCGCTGACTAAATGGGTCACCTTCGAATATTTTTCTACTGACATAAAGTTATCCACACGTACTGTTCCGAACCGGCTGACTTTTCCCACATCGTTCCGCCCTAGATCCACAAGCATCGTGTGCTCCGCCTGTTCTTTGGGATCATGCATGAGCTGCCGGACCAGAATATCATCCTCTTTTTTCGTCGTTCCTCTCGGCACAGTACCCGCAATCGGTTTCGTCGTCACGATTCCATTTGTGACACTTACGAGCATCTCCGGAGAGGCACCTGCAATCTGATAATCTACGAAGTCAAAAAAGTACAGGTACGGCGATGGATTTGTTGTTCTTAAACACCGGTAAACATCAAACGGATCTGCCTCGCTTTCCACCTCAAACCGCTGTGAGAGCACAACCTGAAAGATATCGCCGTTTCTTATGTATTCTTTTGCTTTTTCTACCTTGGATTTGTACTCTTCTTCTGTTATATTTGAAATTACCTTTGTCTCTTTTTTATCTGTGCGTTCTTTTCTGGACATCCGGAAATTGTCGATCTGTTCGATCAATTTTCTTGCTCTTGGCTCCAAACTCTTATACTTTGTCTCCAGATCATCCTCCTCATGAACATTCTGGATCACGATCACCCGGTTTGTCAGGTGATCAAATGCGACAATCTCATCATACATGCACAAATGGCATTCCGGCATGTTCAGATCATCCTCGGGCACATTAACCAGTTTCTTTTCCACAAACCGAATGGTATCATAACCGAAATATCCGATAAATCCTCCGGTAAGCTTTGGTTTATCAACAAGTACCGGAGATTGGTATGCATTGACCATTTCGATTAAATATGCAATATGGTTTTCCACTGTCTGTTTTGTTCCGTCAATCTCTATTTCTGTGCCGTTTATCTTTACTTCCTTTTTGGGATTCACACCGATAAATGAATACCTTCCCCACTGATCTCTGTTTTCCACACTTTCCAGCATAAAGGACGGGGTACCGGCCTTTCGAAGTGCCATAAAAACCTGAATCGGTGTCACATGATCGGCCAGCACCTCATAAAACACCGGTACTGTCGGATAAATCGTCAATAAATTTTTCACCTGTTCTAATGTTGGACTTAACATAGAATCCTCCTATCTTTTCTAAATAACAAAAAAGGCCTGTCATCCCTCATACAAGGGACGATAGACCGTGGTGCCACCCAAATTTAAGAGTCCTTCTGAAATTACAGACTCTCCTCTAAGAGTACTCCGCCTAAACTTTTATACTCCGTTCCCGTAACGTGGGATCACGTCGACAGTTACTGACAATATGCGTTCTCTGCGCTCCTCACAAACCCATTCGCATGACTCGTATCTGCTGTCTTCCACCAACCGGCAGCTCTCTGTAAAACCGTTTGCCAAGCTACTTACTTTTGCTCAAAGGATTTCTCAATTTTTTATTATTATATTCCAGGGTGTCAAATAATGTCAAGTGTTTTTTTCTTCATGTGCATCAGTATAAGGATGGAAATCATTCTCACTTCAAGGATTGGAAGTATCAGAATTCTATTTAGATTCAGTTGAAATGAGATTCGTACATCTGATGCCGCGTAATGAAGTAGTAGTTTATAATTGAGAAGAGATGAATGATATATTCGTACAAGATATGGTGAGAACGACTCCTCATCCTTAATTTACATTATAATACATTTCCCTTTGTTTTTCAACCATAAATTTACTATTATTACATTCTTATCTTAACCAAAGCATTTGTTTTCTAATTTGTTAATTCGTTCAGAATGATCTTCTGCTATTTTTTTTAAGTATTTATATTCTCCAAAGATTCTGTCTCTATATTTGTGGCCAAGCGAAATGTGATGTCTTTGTTTTGCAGATATCCATCGTGTAATGCTCCCAGTTTTGGCAGTACTTCATTATCCAGTGTATTTCCGATTTTTGATACTATATCTTTTGTTCCGGACAGGTCTTTTTCTATCTTGTCTGTCTTTCGTATAAGCAAAGTAATCTGATTCTGCATCGTATCCATCTGCCTGTCAAAAATATGAAACTTCTCATCTACTTCGCCTAAATGCTTCTCTATTGTGTTAAATCTTTCATCCTGTTCGCCCAAATGCTCTTCTACTGCATTGAATCTTTCATCCATTTCTACCAGATGCGTTTCTACCGTGTTAAACCTTTCATCTATTTCTACCAGATGCGTCTCTACCGTATCCAATCTGTTCTCCACTGTATCCAACCGACTCTCCACTGTTTCGAGTCTGCCTTCTATGGCCCCCAGCTGCCGGGTGATCGGACTCAGCTTTATATCAAACAATCCCGCAAGCTGCTGAAAATCTTCATTCGATAACACCATAAACTCCCCCTTTCGTTATTCAAAATTTATCTTTTGCAGTCACTTGGTAAGTAGATTTTAGAGTAATTATGCTATCGATTATACCATGTTGCCAATATGAAATCAACAATTTTTTCCATTTTAGTATGAACACTTTGCATACCAGATGCGATTTGACGTAGTCAAATGATTTCCTAAGTAATAAAAAAAGATCCTGGCCATGTGGCTATCAGGATCCCCTTCTTTATCGTAAATATCTCCTCGCATTAGAGGAAAACCTGCTGAATAAGTATCGGTTAAACAGGAGGTAATATTTTATAATTGTTTGTTATAATTTCTCAGCGATTGCTTTAATAAACTCCCCGCTGTTTGCAACTTTGACGTTCTTAAGCGTAGTAATCAATGCAAGATCTTTTGTCATCGTACCCTCTTCTATCGTATCAATCGTCGCCCTCTCAAGCCTGTCTGCGAATTTAACCAGCTCTTCATTGGAATCTAATTCGCCGCGCTTTCTCAAAGCTCCTGTCCATGCAAAAATGGTTGCAACAGAGTTGGTGGATGTCTCTTCCCCTTTCAGGTGCTTGTAGTAATGACGCTGTACTGTTCCGTGCGCCGCTTCATACTCATAATATCCATCCGGCGATACTAAAACAGAAGTCATCATGGCGAGAGATCCGAATGCGGAAGATACCATATCACTCATCACATCCCCGTCATAATTTTTACAGGCCCAGATATAGCCTCCCTCTGACTTCATGACACGGGCAACCGCATCATCGATTAATGTATAAAAATACTCGATGCCTGCTGTCTCAAACTTTTCTTTATATTCTGCATCATAAATCTCCTGGAAAATATCCTTGAAGGTATGATCATATTTCTTTGAGATGGTATCCTTTGTGGCAAACCAGAGATCCTGTTTTGTATCCAATGCGTATGTAAAACAGCTCTTCGCAAAACTCCGGATGGAACCCTCTGTGTTATGCATGCCCTGAAGGATTCCTGCTCCGTCAAAATCATGAATGAGCTCTTTTATCTGAGTTCCGTCTTCTGCCGTGTATACCAATTCTGCTTTTCCCGCTCCAGGTACTTTGATCTCGACGCCTTTGTAGACATCACCGTAAGCATGTCTTGCAATGGTAATCGGCTTTTTCCATGTGCGGACTGTCGGTTCAATTCCTTTGACGGTGATCGGAGTTCTGAAAACTGTTCCGTCCAAAATAGCACGGATCGTACCGTTCGGGCTTTTCCACATCTCTTTTAAGTCATACTCGTCCATTCTTGCGGCATTCGGAGTAATCGTAGCACATTTGACAGCAACACCATATTTTTTGGTTGCTTCTGCCGCATCAAAGGTCACCTGATCATCCGTGGCATTTCTGTGCTCCAGACCAAGGTCATAATATTCCGTCTTCAGGTTGATAAAAGGGAACAAAAGGTCGTCTTTGATCATTTTCCAAAGAATTCTTGTCATTTCGTCCCCATCCATCTCAACCAATGGTGTCGTCATCTCTATCTTGCTCATACTGGTTCTCCTTTTCTTACATTCTCCATAAATTGTTACTATTATAGCGAAAAAAGAAAACCATGTCAAAGAGATTGATAGATTCAGACCTGGTGTTCCGTATGCAGCAGCTGGTGTGCCCTGTGAGACAGTGGTTTCTCAAAGAACTCCTCATAGAGGTTTTGTATATCCGGATTGTCATGTGAAAAACGGATCTCTGTATCCCGGTCCAGGAAGTAGAGGCTTGATCCTCTCTCTTCTGCCAGTTCCTGCCCGTCATGGATCGGCTGGCCTCCGCCTCCGGCGCAGCCTCCCGGACAGGCCATAACCTCGACGAACTCATACTTCACTTCTTTTCTGCGTATGGCTTCCATCAGATTCCTTGTGTTGCCAAGACCGCTTACTACGGCGACACGGATGACATTTCCCGCCACATCAAACTCGGCTTCTGTCCATCCCTGGCGTTTGACTCCACGGATCTCACGAAAAGCATCCGCATCCGGATTCTCCCCGGTCACAAGAAAATAAGCCGACCTCAAAGCCGCTTCCATAACACCGCCGGTTGCCCCAAAAATAACGCCTGCACCTGTGCCTGTTTCAAACGGAGAATCAAATTCTCCTTTCTCCAAAAACTGAAGATTTAAATGTTCTGCGCGGAGCATTCGGTCCAGTTCTCTTGTGGTCAGTACGCAGTCAATATCATGGCCTGCATATTCTTCATAAAATAAATCCATCTCCCTTTCCGCTTTCTTAGCCAGACACGGCATAATGGACAGCGTAAAGATTCGTTCCGGATCTACTCCAAGTTTCTTTGCAAAATAAGTCTTCATGACCGCTCCGAACATCTGCTGCGGAGACTTGGCTGTGGAAAGCCTTCCAATCATGTCCGGGAACTGAGTCTTTATAAATCTTACCCAGCCGGGACAGCATGAAGTAAACATAGGATACTCTTCTAAATCCCCATCCTGCAGACGTTTGACAAACTCGCTTCCCTCTTCCATGATCGTAAGATCGGCAGAAAATGTCGTATCGAATACATAGTCTATTCCCATTCTCCGAAATGCCGTCACAATCTTCTCAACCGGTGCTTCCTCTCTGGAAAGGCCAAGCTGCTCCGCCCAGGCAGCCCTGACTGCCGGTGCGATCTGAGCAACCACGATCTTGTTTTCATCTTCCAGGGCGCTGAACAGCATAGAAGTGTCGTCCCTCTCCCTCAGCGCCCCGACCGGGCAGTGTGTGATGCACTGTCCGCAGAGAGAACAGTCCGCGACCCGGATATCCCGGTTCCTGGATACATCCACCGTTGTCCTTGCCCCGGTGCCGGATACATCCCATACATTCAGCCCCTGTACCTTATCACAGATCTGAACGCAGCGCATACATTTGATACACTTGTTCGCATCCCTGATCAAAGGAAATGTCTTATCCCATTCTTTATGTACGAATTCTTTTTTAAATGGGTTCTCCAGTATGTTAAAATCATTTGCGATCTTCTGAAGGCTGCAGTTCATGCTCCTGCTGCAGGTGATGCACTGCCCGTCATGCTGTGACAAAAGCATCGAAACCGTTTTTCTCCGGTTTAACCGCACCTTGGGACTGTTCGTATAGATGACCATGCCCTCTTCCACTACATTATTGCAGGATGTGATCAGTTTGTCTTTGCCTTCCATCTCCACAACGCAGACGCGGCAGGCACTGATTTCATTAATGCCTTTTAAATAACAGAGCTTTGGGATATCGATATGAATGGAAGCTGCCGCCTCCATAATTGTCGTGCCCTCAGGCACCGTTACTTTCATTTGGTCAATCGTCAGTGTTACCATTTCGTATCCCTCCCTCCTTTAAATACTCCGAATCCAAAGTGGTCACAGCGCAGGCACCGCCCGGACTCCTGATAAGCCTCAGCTTTTGACATACAGTTTTCTACTCCTTCAAAATCTTGTACACGTTCTCCGGCCTCTCTCTCTGTCATATTCACCCGGCCGCACGGAGGACGGTCGTTAAGACGCGGCTCCGGAATCTCCACATCACAGGTGATTTCATGATGAAAGCCGAGATATTCATCAATATTTGCAGCAATGACTTTTCCAGCAGCGATGGCAGAAATAACCGTGGCTGGCCCCGTTGCACAGTCTCCCCCTGCAAACACTCCCGGAATATCGTCAAACCCTCCGTATTTTTCAGTCTTGATCTTGCCTCTCTGAACAGGTACTCCGTTCTCCTCAAAATGCTCATACAAAATATCCTGTCCGATCGCCACTACAAGTGTCCCGCATGGGATAAAGACATCTTCCTCACCGGTGGGCTTCACACTAGCTCTGCCGTTTTGTATCCTGCTGATCATCTGGGGCGTTACCCAGATCCCTTTTACATTTCCGTCTTCTGAAACCTCGATCTTCGACGGAGCCATCAGGGTCTTCACCTCAACCCCTTCTGCCACGGCTCCCTGAATCTCTTCCTCCAGAGCCGTCATATCGGCAACTCGCCGCCGGTAGACAATACTTACTTTTTTTGCGCCGAGACGGACTGCTGTCCGCACCGCATCCATGGAGACATTGCCTCCGCCGATCACTGCCACTTCCCGTCCCTCCAGGCACTCACACCGTCCATGGCCTACATCTCTTAAAAACTGGACTGCGGAAATGACACCTTTTGCGTCTTCTCCTTCGAGTCCAAGCTTTTTATCGGTGCTGGCGCCGATGGATATCAGGACAGCATCGTGCTGTTCCCTCAATTCACTTACAGAACAATTCTTTCCAATGACAGTGCCATACTGCACCTTGACGCCGGTGGCCAGGATAGCCTCGATATCTTCATCCAGCCGTTCCTTTGGAAGCCGGTAATTTGGAATGCCGTATCTTAACATGCCGCCCAGCTTCGGCAGCATCTCATAAATTGTAACATCGTGTCCCATCAGTCTAAGATAATAGGCAGCACTCAGCCCTCCCGGTCCGCCGCCTACAATGGCTACCTTTTTTCCAGTCTCTTCACCGCATGGCGGAGGAGGAACTTTGCCGGCAAAATCTGCGGCTACCCGTTTTAATCCCCGAATATTTACCGAATCATCGATCATATTTCTGCGGCACTTAGCTTCGCACGGATGCTCGCATATAAAACCGCAGGTTGTCGGAAGGGGATTGTCTTTGCGTATCAGGCGGACGGCATCCGCGTACCTTTCTTCCCTGACCAGGGCAATATAACCCGGAATATCGACTCTCGCCGGACATAAAGACACACAGGGCACCGGAAGTTTTAACGACATCAGGCAACGGTTGTACATGATATGTTCAAGATAATCATCTCTGAAACCGATCACTCCTTTATATACCATATTGGCAGCCTCATAGCCGATCGCACAGTCTGCTGAATCCATGATTGACTGCGCCGTATCCCTGATCAGTCCCAATGTCTCTATAGTTGCCTTTCCATCCAGGACATCATTGATCAGATTTTTAAGCTGGCCAAGACCAATCCTGCAGGGCACACATTTGCCGCATGTCTGCGCATGACATAACTCAAGAAATGCCCTTGACATATCGACCGGACAGATCCCCGGCGGACTGGACTCGATCCTTCTCTCCAAATCTTTATACAGACCCTCCATCACAATCTGTGCACGGCCCGGTGTTACAATTTCTAAACGACTCATTCCATCACCCTTTCTTTCATAAATATTGTATCTAATTATATACAATTTCCATTTGTCATACAATAGTTTTCGTCTAAAAACACCGTTAATTAAATAACGAAAAATCGCATAAATCCGGGATTTTTACACATCTTATTCATAGTATTTTGATTCTGCATACTGCTGAACCCTCATATTTTCGTGCAAAATATTTCATACGCCAGCAAAAAACTTGTATATTTTTTTAACAATCTGTTTTTACACATTCCTTCTTTTCCTTTATAATAAAATACAAAAGTTAGAAAATGGAGGTGCCTCATGTTTAAACAAATCAGCCCCGAGACTTGGGAGCGGCGAGAACATTTTGAATATTTTACCCAAACAATAAAATGTGGTTACAGCCTGACTGCAGAATGAGATGTAACCGAAT
>ENA-OPRK01001084-OPRK01001084.1-human-gut-metagenome-genome-assembly--contig:-NODE-1084-length-10937-cov-3.896067_pt1 | contig 10937 bp, 19 predicted proteins | sample MGYA00241793_ERZ501877 | MGnify/ENA primary metagenome ERZ501877 (study PRJEB25962, sample SAMEA1966253) | human gut metagenome | biome: human gut; feature: human-associated habitat; material: faeces... | reverse complement strand
TGAAATTTACTTTTTATTCGTGTGGACAAGTTTCTAAACGTTTATTTCTGATGCAATTTTTTAAATAGGAGTGAAATAAACAGTGAAAAACGCAATGAAAAGTAAAAAAGAAAGGGTGGTTGAAATGAATTATGTCGTGACGAACGACAAATTGTACATTAGGTTAAGTTCTGATGGTTCTCCTGTAACTTGTTCTAAACGCAACGCTCAAGTATTTGAAAAGGACAAGGCGGATAATATTCTAAAGAATCTTCCAAAAGTGTTGAAGAACTTTCATTTTAAAGTAAAACCTGCTCCACAATCTGAACAGGAAGTTCTTCAGGACAAAACAAAAACAGATAATGTGCAATCAGAAGAGAAGAAATACATAAGAAAAGATTCGTACATACCGTGCGATGAGGTTGTACAGTGGATCGAAAAATCAAGACAGTGTAGCGAATTTGTGGAAGGCGCTACGAGAAGAAGAACAGTATTACATAAAAAATTGGCAAATGTTGATCGTGAATTGTCAAACTGTATGCATCAGATTGAATTAGAAAAATGGAAGTCAGGTTGTGATGGATACAAATTATATAAGTTGGAAAAAGAAATTCTTGAAAAACGAAGACAGATTAAAGATGAGTTGGTAATTATTCAATCCGTCCTGGACAATACAAAATGTACGATTGGGATTAAGAACATCGAAAAAACTTTTAATCGTCTTGGTACTAGAAGATTTGAGATAAGAATCATTGAAGACGATGATTTCTTTGATGAGGAACATACATAAATATTGTGACATTGTGAGAGGTTTATAAAGATGGACAAGAATAAAATTCTCGAAGATTATATCGGAAATGACATGAAAAAAATTCGTAAGATTTGCAAAAAGATAATTTCAAAAACAAATGTTCCAGATGGATATCTTGAAGAATACTACGACAAAGCAGTTGATGTTTTAATGGAAAGTATGAACACCTATGATGAATCAAGAAATTGTAAATTCAGTACGTACTTTTATGGAAATCTTGTACGAAGAACAGGAACATGGATAAGAGATCGTATGAGATTTAAAAGATGTAATCTTGAAACAGACAGTAAAGGTAAAATTAAAAGAGACGAAAATGGAAATCCGATAGTTATTCCAGATATGTCCATCAATATGCAAATTGAACCAGATGAAGATTATACATTAGAGAACAGTATTGCTTCTGATTTTAATTTAGAAAAAGAAATCGGTCTTTATACGGACGAAAGTGATGAAAGAGTAGAAGAGTTTTTGGGCGGTCTTCCTAATCTTCATAGGAAATTTCTTGAGTTAAAAATGGAAGGAGCCTCGCATCAAGATATATTGGACAAGCTACACATCAATGACTGGAAATATAATGATATTTTAGCAAAAATAAAAATAAATGAAGGTCTATCTGTATTTTATAGGGACTCGTTTATAGAAGATTTTAAGATGGAGGATAAGAAAATGCAAGAAACTGTAATGGAAATTGGAGTAGCAGAAGAATATAGAATGGACAAATATTCCTTGTCGTCATTATTAAAAAAGAAGAAAAATGGCGACATTAACTGTAAATATATTTTGCAGCGAAAGGCATTCCAATGGAAAACAGAAGAAGTTAATAGATATCTTGCAAGAATTTTAAGTGGTCTTCCTATTCCTGAAATGGTTATATGTGATAAAGACAACGAAAATACTAAAAAAAGTACATCTTATTTAATCGATGGTCTTCAGCGATTGTCTTACGCAGAATCTTTTAAAGGAGATAAAATTACAATTACTAAAAATGGAGCAGAGCGCCACTTGATACAATATAAAAAATATGAGATTGATGAGAATGGAAATCGAGTTTTTGATGAAGACGGAAATCCCATTTTTGAATACGAAGTGTTTGATATTATTGGAAAAAAATATCGAGATCTTCCAGACGACCTAAAAGACAGATTCAAAGAATTCAACATCAATGTTACAAGATTTTTTCATTGTACGGATCAGCAGATTGCAGATCATATTAGAGATTATAATAATCACTCCGCAATGAATAAAGAACAAAGCGGAATGACAAAAATTAGTCCACTTACAGGAGCAAAAATCAAGGCTATTTCCGAAAATAATAGATTTTTTGATAACTGTGGAAAATTTACAAAGGCAAATGTGATTAAAGGTAAAATTGATAGAGCAGTTGCAGAAGCAATGATGTTGGTGTTCTTCAAGGACAACTGGAAGTCTGATTTAGGTAAAAATTATAAGTTTGTTGACGAAAATGCAACAGATGCAAATTTTGAAACAATTAATTCTTATCTGAACAGATTGGAATGTGCGATTGGTGACGAAAATAAAGAACTAGACAACATTTTAACGGTTTCTACAATTCCATTATGGCTTGGTGTTTATCATGAATTTGCGAAATATGGAATTGAGGATAACAGATTTGTTGATTTCTTAACGGAATATAACAGAACTTTGAAATTCAAAGAGGTTGATGGAGTTAGTATGGAAAGTTTTAAATTGACTCACGATACAAAAAGGAAAGTGACTGTTTTAAACAAAATTGAACTTCTCACAAAGCTCATGAAAGAGTATTTACATATTAAAGAAGATGAAGAAAGTCTTGTCAAAGTGGGAGAGAATAATGTAATAGATAATGTTTCTTCAGACCAGAACGCTCTTGAATTTATCAAAGAAAATGTTAAAGAAGATGTGATTGATGAAGACATCGAATTATATAAAATTCAGTTAGATGACTGGACAGTAGAGGTTGATAACTCATCTAAGCTTCTTGAGCCTGAAAACATGAATTCTTTACTTGCTGTTGTTGCGTACAGCTTTGAAACAAACATAGATTTAGAAATTCCGGAGTGGATGGTAAGTTTCTTTAACAGAAACGATACATATATTAAAGATCAGAAAGAGAATTATACATATATGGTGAATGATCTTAGTGAATTTTTGAGACATAAATATGAACTTGCTGGATAAATGGAGGTGAATAATATATGGATAAAACATTTTGGAATATAATGTCAATCGGTGGATTAATTACATCGTGTTTAGCCGGCGCTAGATTATATGAAATTGGAGAAGATTCATTTTTCTATGGTTTTATTCTCGGTGTCGGAGCATTGATGTTCGCTGCAAAATATATGGGAGAGGAAGAATGAGGTAAGAAAGATGAGATTTAACTGGGACGAATTTAAGGATACAGACAATAAGATTGCGGTGCACTGCAAGACCGAGGAAGAGGCGAAAGACTTTTGCAAGAGAATGCATGAGCACGGGATGAAGTGGAGTTCGGGCAAAAGCTATATGGAAAAGACGAATTATAAAGAGTACGAAGGAGAAACGTGCTATGTAGGATTCGGAATGTTCTCATCGTATCGGTACTACAATAGCGAAGGATATGAAATCTTAGAATGGAGTGATTGCATGCAAAAAGAATTTACGAAAGCAGATTTAAAAGACGGAATGGTAGTTGAGCAGAGAGATGGGGGTATGTATCTTGTATTGGCTGGGACGGCAGTGGGAAAAGGCGAACACAATAGTATAGTCGGTTATACTGATGGCTTGAAATGGGCAGGTTATAAAGGAGGAGACATCGTTAAAGTCTATAGGATTACTCCGGGATCACTCGGATGCATAGAAGATGTGTTTATTAAAAACAACCTTGAACTCATCTGGGAACGCACCGAAACAAAGAAAATGACAGTGGAAGAGATGCGCGAAAAGTTAGAAGAACTGACTGGAGAAGAAATTGAAATTGTTTAAATAAGGAAAAGGAAAAATAAATTATGTGTGAATTTAAAAGTGGGATTATTTTTAAGAATAGGGTGGAACTTGCACCATTAGGGAATGAAAGTCATTCAAGTTTACTTGAAAACTTGGGTGTAGAAGATAATGAATTTAATGCTTCTAAGAAATTTGTGAGAGCAGAATTAATTCCGCCAGAGAGATATGTTATCAATTCTGACATTTCAAAGTGGACTTATAAAGTCGATCAGGATATTGTACCAGAATGGTATAGTAACGATCCAGAGAGATATGAAGAAGAATTTAGAGAATCCGTTAAAGATTTTATGAACAAGCACTTTAAAGAGGAATTTGGATACTATTGGACAAACGTTCAGATGGACGGTAAGATATATCATTTTATGTATGGAGTTCTTACGAATATGAGTTTTGGCATCAATAATAACTACGCAGAATCTTCTGTAAGAAAGTATCTTAAAGAGTGCAAGCTTGCAAAAGACATTAAATGTAAATATGGAAATAGTATTACTCCAGTTGAAAATAATTTGCTTAGTATGGATGGATTTAATGATTATGGTGTTGTAAAAGATGATGTATTGTCTATTCCGACTTTTGATTTATTCAGAAAATGTGGTGAAAAACTTCCACTAATCAATTATCCACACTGGCTGTCAACTCCAAATCAGACGAAATCAAGAAAAGATTCTTCCTGTGTTCAGGTTGTTGGCGGTGATGGTGTTGTGGACTGCATTGTTGCGGTTGGGGCGTTTGTGGGGTTCGTCCGTTTTTTATCACCGAATCTTAAATCTGTTTATCTTGTCGATAACGTTTTGTGGAGACGAAGACAGAACAATGCGCAAGCGTTGTTCGTAAGTCTCCGAAGAACCAAACTCAGCAAGATTGGAGTGATTTATGTGGAAGTTATTACAAAAGCTATCGACTTAATGCAATATACATATTCCGTGACAGCGAATAAAAAGAGGTATCCAGCAAAATACAAAATGCTTATAGAAAGAATTCAGAATGAATGTATGAATATATATGATTTCCTGATGAGTGCAAATAGAATGCAAATAAATGCAGAAAAACAGAAAAGATTAGATTTACAAACTAGATCTATTTCCTCATGTGATAAATTGTCCTGCTATGTTGAATTGTCAATGAATCTAAATCTTATAGGATCTGATACAGTTGAACATTGGCAGAAGAAGATATGTGATATTAAATATATGACAATAGCCTGGAGAAACAAAGATAAAACAAGATGATTTTTAACGGTTGTTTGCTATATGACTTCCTATGTTCAGATTGTTAACAGTAATGGTAATGTGAACTACAATGATTGCAATTGGAACGATTATGGAGTTCGTCCGTTCTGGGTCGGAAGACGAAATAAAGTAAGAGAAACGCTGAAATTAGAGTCCCGATATCAAAAGAGCAAACAGCCTTTCCTGTCTAGCAAAGGACAGGATAAATACAAAGGTAAAATATATCATGATAAAAGATAACACAGATTTTGATAAGATTATTGATTTTGAAAATTTATATAAAGCATACAGAGATTCAAAAAGTGGTAAAGGTTTTACGAAAAGCAGAATTAAATTTGAATTATCTGCTCTTGACGGAATTTATCAAATTAAGAAACTTTTAGAATCAAAGCAATATGAAGTAGATAGATATAATAGATTTAAAGTATATGAACCGAAAGAGAGAATTATAGAAGCAGGAAGTTTTAAAGACAAAATTGTGCAGCACAGTTTATGTGATAATGTGCTTCTTCCTATTTTAAGTAATGAATTTATATATACGAATTATGCCGGACAAATAGGAAAAGGAACATTGTTTGGTTTGGATTGTCTGAAATATCAAATGTATTTAGCATATCAGAAATACGGATATGATTGTTGGATTATTAAAGGTGATATTAAAAAATTTTTCTATAATATTGATCATAATATTCTGAAAGATATTGTTTCATATTTTATATCTAATCCAGATACGTACTGGTTATGTGAAAAATTTATTGATAGCACAAGCGGAAATGGCTTGCCTCTTGGAAATCAAGTTAGTCAGGTATTTGCTTTATTATATTTGTCTGGTTTTGATCATTTTATAACTGGAGAGTTGGGTGTCAAATATTATGGAAGATACATGGATGATTTCTATTTAATTGTGGAATCAAAGCAATATGCAAAATATTGTTTGTGTGCAATAGAAGATTTTGTAAACACACTAAATCTTGAATTGAACGGCAAAACTCAGATTATACCTTTTAAAAACGGAATTAAATTTTGTGGTTTTCATACATATGTCACAAAAGATGGAAAAGTAATTAGAAAACTTACAAATGAAAAAAAGAGAAAAGCGAAAAAGAAATATCGAAAAATGGCAAAGATGGTAAAAGAGAATAAGTTATCAAAAGGAAAATTCCTAGAATCTTATGAATCTTGGAAGAATCATATTTCACATGGTAATTGTGTCAAATTTACATATGAGATGGATAAGATGATAGATGAGATATTATCAAGTTAAAATCTCGATTTCATTTGGAATTTGACACATTATATAGTGGTTTATAACTTGTTTAAATACTATATATAGGATATAAAAATTAGAAGGAGAATAGATGAATGAGAAAAATTAAGAAAATTGTAACTATAGTAACAATGTGTTGCTTTATTGCAGCCCTATCTGGATGTGCAATGTTAGAATCAGAATTTAATGATATCAAGGGGTCATTGATTGGAAATGGATATCGTATTGATACATATGATAATTATGGTTCAAAAGTGTTGGAAACGTCAGGAGATAAAATCAATATTTCTGGGAACAAAGTGGAGACTACAAGTTACAGTAGTGATGGATCTACATCCACTAATTATGATTTATCATCTGTAATTACAATTACAATTGACGGTAAAGAAATTGAAAGTTGCGGAGATACTTGTATTTTTGTACAGGATGGACTAAATAGCGAAGTTGATTTTACCGAAGAGAGAATTAAAAGTATGACAGATGGTTCATTTTCTGATAATACATTCGTTGCTGAGTTTGTAAATAAATACAAAAATATGTTTGGGAAGTCGCGGGTGGTCGTTATTAAATCGCAGCTTGGACAACCTATTACAGCGTATTCCGGGGAAGAAGTATATTGGGAAATTCCGGATGATCTACCTAAAATGACAAAGCTAATGATTGACGGAAAAGCATTGTATATACATAGAGCTAATTTTCAGATTATTGACAAAGCATTATTAGATTAAAAAGGAGAATAAAACTATGACAGTATGTGATTTAGTAGCAATTGTGAACTTACTAGAAGACCAGAACAAAAAAGATTATGGATTTGCATTATATAAGGAAGAATATGAATTACTTAGAACAGCAAATTTTAATAATACACTTGTGGTTGTAAATGCAAGAAGTAAAGATAGGAGAGTATTAGGAAAAGTAAAAGTGGTTTTACCTGTGAGTGTATATGGCAAAAATCCTACAGCTCAGGTAGTTGGCGTTGTCAATATGAATGCATATATGAAGAGGGAAAAAGAAGAGGAAAAACGTATTAATAAAATCAATGAACTTAAGTCGTTAATCAAAAAGAATGAAAGAGAACTTGCAGATCTTGTTATGGAATTGAGAATGTTAGAAGGTTAAAAGGAGAGAAATAAATAATATGAATTATCCATTTCAATGTCCAAAATGTGGACACAAAGAAACTATTACAATGTCGATGAAAGAGTATACAGGCGAAGGACATATGTGTCCGGAATGTGGTGAAGAAATGAAACGAGAAATTGACTCTATGGTTTGCAGGAGCATCGACAAGACAGGCGATTTCTATAGAAGTTTTAATTAAAAGATAGTTGTGGATTAGTGTAAATGGTAGCACGATGCGGTATATAGCATTAGAAGAGGTTCGAATCCTTTATTCACAATTCATATGCGGAATAAATTTCTATACATGTTTCATACCTCCAATAAAATAAGATACATAAAGTTCTGCATATGATTTTCATCGGTGTTTATAATCAAATATCACCTGCAGTAAATCAAATATTTAGAAACTGTAAACGTTGATTCAACAAACTATTTCATTTGTCGCTATTTGAAAATGTTTGTGAACTGCATGTGATATAAGATTGTAAATACCGATGTGATTAATATTAAAAGAGGTAAATAAAATGAGCAGTTGGACATATGTACATGGAACAATTGTTGTTTCTCCTCTAGGTAGGACACAACATGAAAAGGATATATTCTTGAAACCGTACTCGATCATCTTCCTGTCGTAACAGGGTCAGAAAGAGATATGGAAGTATATGTGATTCAAAAAAGAGGACATAATTGTTCAAGTTTTTCTGACGAATTTCTTGAGAGAACAAATAACTTAAGAGATAGATTTGGAGACAGAAGTCGAAAACGAGGATCGTTACAAATGCAAGATGAATATATTCTTGTAGTAGACGCTGCATTACGTGATAGATGGTTTGAAGAAACTTTTAAAGAAATTGTGAAGTGGATTTGTAGATTATCGAAAAGAATCATTGTAGATGATGTAAATGTGAAAATTAAAGGATTTGAAAAAGAATATGTTATAGATAATCCAGATCCGTTTTACAACATGAGCGATTTTAACAATGATAATTGGTGTGATTATTTGATGTGGAAATATGACAGAGATGAAGAAGGGAATTTGTTAGGTGGTAAACCTACGAATAGGGAAAAGCAATGAGGAAACCTAAAGTGGAGAATAAATACAATCTTACCATGAAAAAGATTAATAAACTCAGTGTAGGTGATGAATCAAAGATTAAGGAACCACTGTTTTGGAGAAATAATGTTATCAATGCATGGTGTATTAGCAAGCTTATTGGAACAGATCAGGATGTAAAGTATGGAACAGATAACGATATTTGGATAGGTATTTATGATAAGCCATATTATAACAGAAGAGTTCATGTTCGCTGTAGTTGTTATGGTGGAATGTGTTTTTATAAATTTGATAAATTTTATCATCAAGAAGATATTGATTGTGAAAATGATTTTAAAACACAGGAAGAGTTGTTGAGAACAGTAAATATGTTAATCGACGAAGGGATTTTGGTAATTAAAGATGGACGGAACAGTTAAACAATTTTTAAAAAATAATCCGTCAGTGATAGTTTCAATACGATATTATCCATTTAATGACGAATTTGAAGTAAGATTGAGCAATTATCATACAAATAAACATGCATATATGATATTTCGTGATATAAATGAAATTTCATTAGATAAAATGGTTTGGATTGTTAGTAATAGATTTAGAGAAGAATTGTTGGAGTGATTATAAATATGAACGAGAAGAAAGTTAGAGAAGCGATAGAGTATTTGAGTGGGTATATTCAATCAAATATAAATTTGATGGAAAAAATAGAAGGAATAGTGTGGATAGGTGAAGAACCATGCAAAACAGCAATCGAAGCACTGGAAAAGCAGTTGCCCCAAAAAGTGGAAGTTAAAGAGTGGAGTCCTGCCAGATGTCCTTCTTGTGGAACTGAATTATCTGAGTCTTTGGGAGATGGATATTATATGCATCCAACATTTTTAAAAAGATGTCCAAATATAGATTGCAGTCAGTTACTTGATTGGTCGGAATAATATTCAAGTTCCCTGCGAGTGATCGTGGGGAGCGGAAAGGTAATAGAAAATGAAAGCACCTAAAGAAATAGCAAGTAAAGCAGAAAGATATGAGGAGTTAAAAAAAGAAATAGATACACTTTATGAAGAATTGGAAGAATTTGCTAATGCAAATGGCTTTGAGGATTTTTGGATAAATGGATTTGGTGTGTCTCAAGAACCTAATGGCGAAGAGCAGTTCAATGGAGAATATTGCGACCAGTGGATGCGCGGCGAAGATTCCGGCGATGGAATATATTACTATCCGATTGAAGGGAGTACGCAATATTTTTGGATAGCATATGCGTTTTGATTGGAGGTGCGAATATGAAATTTGATTATGAGGAAAAAGTAACTTATTTACACTGTATTGAAGTAGATACAGAAGAAACGCGCTTGCGAAAAGGCGACACGATCAAATGCGCTGATGCAGAGGATTGCGTGAGGACAATGAATGAGTTGGCGGTCTGCGGGATAGAGACGGATTTTCTCTACGAAAAAGATGGAGAGAGTGGTTTATGGTTGGAAATTACAAAAGGGACGCTAGAAGAATGTTTTGAGCTGTTGGAGGTGGAGTGATGAACGCATTAGAGAAAATCGTGGAAGAAATCGAAAACATGAAAAATGACGCCTACGAAACACTGAAGGAAGAAAAGAAAAGACATGGAGCGAGCAAAACAGCAGAAGAGCTGGAAAGCTATATTTATGGGGCGACCTGTGCAGTAGATATTGTGGAGAAGTATGCAGATAAGGAGAATGTGGAATGAACGTACTAGAGAAGATTTTGGAAGAAATAAAGCAATATACAGAAGATGTATACGAATGCGATCTTGACGATATCGTTGAGTATCAAAGAAGAAACAGAGAGGATAACTGTACATATATTGTACAAGGAATTGAAGAAGCAACAGAGTTTATCCGTTCACACATGGACGAAATAAGAACATTAAAGAAGAAGCCAGTATGGGAAATGGATGTTATGCATCACGAATCTTATGATTTGGGAAGAAATGTTGGGTGGAATGAATGTTTAGAAACTATGCAGCGAAATACAAATAATAGTTGGATTCCGGTAGAGGAGAGGTTGCCGGAAGAAAAAGGATGGTATCAATGTACATGTTCTGACAAGGAGATCTGGAATGATGATATAGTTAGAGATTTATATTATTATCCAGGAATAAAAGAATTTGTAGATAACATTCGATATGAAACCAATGGGTTAAAAAATATTGAAAAATTTTTTTGGACAAAATATGTAACAGCGTGGCAACAGCAACCCAAACCATATAAAGCAAAGGAGAAATCGTAATGTCAGAAGATACAAAACAGCAGTTGCAAATTGTTCTTGATTTGCTGAGAAAATCATTGATAGATAACGGAGTTTCTATGGGGATATCAGGAAATAAAATTATGTTTTTTGATACAGATAAATATGTTGAAACAAGAAAGTTTGATGGATTTTCGGTAAGTATTGATAATTTAGTTAAGTAATGAAAGCAGAATTTCAAACGGAGAAATAATAGATGAATGAAGATGTAAAAAC
>ENA-OPRK01001063-OPRK01001063.1-human-gut-metagenome-genome-assembly--contig:-NODE-1063-length-11139-cov-4.214183_pt1 | contig 11139 bp, 9 predicted proteins | sample MGYA00241793_ERZ501877 | MGnify/ENA primary metagenome ERZ501877 (study PRJEB25962, sample SAMEA1966253) | human gut metagenome | biome: human gut; feature: human-associated habitat; material: faeces... | reverse complement strand
TTTACCATCTATGATTCCGATGATCAGAGAACGCTGATGCGCCAGGTTTTAAAGATGCTGGAGTTAGATCCGAAGCTTTATAAAGACCGGGCGATGCTGAGCCTCATATCCACGGCCAAGAACGAACTGGTAACGGCCGCTGAGTTTGAGTTGAACGCCGGCGGCGATTTCCGCCAGAAGAAAGCAGCGCAGATCTATAAAGAGTATCAGGGCCAGCTTAAGAAGAATAATGCGCTGGATTTTGATGATCTGATTATGAAGACGGTGGAGCTGTTCCAGAATAATCCGGAGGTACTGGATTACTATCAGGAGCGCTTCAAATATATTATGGTGGATGAGTATCAGGATACGAATACCGCCCAGTTTAAGCTGGTAAGCCTGCTGGCCGGCAAATACAGGAATCTCTGCGTGGTGGGCGACGATGACCAGTCCATCTATAAGTTCCGTGGCGCGAACATCGGCAATATCTTAAACTTTGAAAAATCGTATCCGGGGGCGGCGGTGATCAAGCTGGAACAGAATTACCGTTCCAGCCAGAACATCTTAAATGCGGCCAACGAGGTAATCCGTCACAACCGAGGAAGAAAGTCCAAGACGCTGTGGACGGCCAATGAGGAAGGGCCTCTGGTACAGTATAAACAGTTTGAGACGGCCGCCGAGGAAGCGGATGCCATCGTACGCGATATTCAGAACAGCGGATGCGGCTACCAGGACTGCGCGGTTCTTTACCGGACCAACGCCCAGTCCCGCCTTATCGAGGAAAAATGCCTTCAGCGCAATGTGCCGTACCGTATGGTGGGAGGCGTAAACTTCTATCAGCGAAAGGAAATCAAAGATATCCTGGCGTATTTGAAGACGATTGACAACGGCCGGGATGACTTATCTGCCCTCCGTATTATCAATGTTCCGAAGCGGGGAATCGGAGGCACCAGTGTAGGAAAGGTACAGGCGTTTGCGTCGGAGCATGATTTCAGCATGTATGACGCATTCTGCCGCGCCCAGGCAGTTCCGGGACTGGGAAAGGCTGCGGATAAGATACTTAAGTTTACGGCGCTGATTGAGGATTTCCGTGAGAGAATCCGCTATGAGGATTACTCGATCCGGGAACTGATTGAAGATGTGCTGGACGAATCCGGGTATCAGAAAGAGCTGGAGGCTGAAGGCGAGATCGAGTATCAGACCCGTCTGGAAAATATCGAGGAGTTAATTAATAAAGCGGTCAGCTTTGAGCGGGATCACGACGAGGGAACGCTCTCCGAATTTCTGGAGGAGGTTGCACTGGTTGCGGATGTGGACCGTATGGATGACTCGGAAAACCGGGTGACGCTGATGACGTTACATAGTGCTAAGGGACTGGAGTTTCCGAGAGTGTATCTAAGCGGCATGGAGGATGGCCTGTTCCCGAGCATGATGTCGATCTCATCGGACGACAAGGAGGAGATCGAGGAAGAGCGGCGTCTCTGTTACGTTGGAATTACCAGGGCACAGGATTTCCTGATGCTGACCGGGGCGAAACAGCGAATGATCAATGGGGAGACCCGTTATTCGAAGACCAGCCGGTTTGTCGATGAGATCCCGGCTGATTTGCTGGATTGTGATAAGCTGGAGCCAAGGCTGTCCTCCTTCCGGAAATCGTCTGACGGTTACGGTGACTCGCGCGCGGAGCGTGTGAGTGATCGTTTTGACGACAGCGATTTGCCCTGGGGCCAGGGCGGCAAAAATGCGAGAGGCGGCAGCTCCTGGGGCGGTTCGGGAGCCGGAGCCGCGGGCAGCGGAGGCGGTGCTTCCGGCGGTCAGAGACCGACCACCTGGGGGAATAAGGCCGCCGGTGTCAGCAGCTTCGGCCCGGGCAGCAATGCCTATGCTTCCAAAACTGCGTCACCGGTTCAGAAACCGGCATTCGGAAAGGCGTTTACCGTACAGAAATCAGGTGCCCTGGATTATAAGGAAGGCGACCGTGTCCGCCACATAAAGTTCGGTGAGGGAAATGTGGTGGAGATCAAGGATGGCGAAAAAGACTATGAGGTTACGGTCTGTTTCGATAAGGCAGGGATCAAGAAGATGTTCGCGTCCTTTGCGAAGCTGAAACCGGTCTGATCGATGGCTCGCAGGAGAAGAATCCAGGAAATCAAAAGCGTTATAAAAATTGAAATAAATAAAAATGATCAAAAAAGATAGTAAAAGCATAAAGATAATGGTATAATAAGAACGACAGACAGAAAGATTTCGTTTCTGCCGCATATTTATAGGAAACAGGCTCTCAGAAAGGACGTGGATGATATGAACAGATTCGATACGATGAGCAAAGAAGCTATGAACAGAGTAGAGGAACTCGTAAATTCAAGCAGACTGAACGAGTTGCTGCACAAGAGAGAAGAAGACGAAAAGAAGAAAAACTGTATTCTCTGGATACTTGCCATCATTGGTGCTGTAGCGGCAGTCGCCGGTATTGCGTATGCGGTTTACCGTTTCTTCACACCGGATTATTTAGAAGATTTTGAAGATGATTTTGACGATGATTTCGATGATGATTTCTTCGAAGATGATACACCGGGCGAGGGTTCTGAACAGTAAGAAGGACAGTTAGAAAAAGGAAGCGTGCCTCAGCGATTGAGACACGCTTTTTGGTGTCACAGGAAAGGGTTCCTGTGATGTCAGAAGCCCTTTGGGCGGAAGCGCGCTGCGGCGGTAAGAATGGAAGCCGGTTTTGGCAAACGGCGGACAGCGGTTGATAATCAATGAGAACAGGAGCAGAGAACGTGAAAAAAGGCGAGATATATGAAGGTACAATAGAGAAATTTGATTTTCCGGATAAAGGGACGCTGGTGACGGAATCCGGAAAAATCACGGTGAAGCACGCGCTTCCGGGGCAGAAGGTGTCTGTGATGATTACGAAGAAGCGGGGCGGACGGCTGGAAGGTAAGATTGTGGAGGTGTTAGAAAAGTCACCTCTGGAGACTGCGGAAAAGCCGTGCGTCCATTTTGGGACCTGCGGCGGATGCATTTATCAGACGATCCCTTATGAGAAGCAGCTGGAAATAAAGGAAAAGCAGGTGAGGAGTCTTCTTGACAGTGTCTGCGCTTCCTATGAATTTGAAGGAATTCTGGCGAGCCCGCAGCCCTGCGGATACCGGAATAAGATGGAGTTTTCGTTTGGAGATGAGTTTAAGGACGGGCCGATGGCGCTGGGGATGCATCGGCGCGGAAGCTTTTACGATGTAGTGACCACCACAGACTGCCAGATCGTAAATTCAGATTTCTGTGAGATTTTGAAGGCCTCCAAGGATTATTTCGAGAAACTGGGGCTGGGATTTTATAAGAAAATGCAGCATACGGGATATCTGCGCCACCTGCTGGTGCGCCGCGCGGTAAAGACGGGGGAAATACTGGTGGATTTAGTGACGACAAGCCAGGAAGAACCGGATTTGATGCCATTTGCGGAGCGTCTGCTTTCTCTTCCGTTAAACGGCCGGATCGTCGGAATTCTGCATACATGGAATGACAGTCTGTCGGACGCGGTGAAGAATGATAAGACTGATATTTTGTATGGACAGGATTATTTTTATGAGGAGCTGCTGGGATTAAAGTTCAGGATTTCACCGTTCTCCTTCTTCCAGACAAACTCTCTGGGGGCAGAGGTGCTGTATGAGAAGGCCAGAAGCTATGTCGGAGACACAAAGGACATGGTAGTGTTTGATTTATACAGCGGGACGGGTACGATCGCCCAGATGATCGCGCCGGTTGCCAAAAAAGTGGTCGGAGTGGAGATTGTGGAGGAAGCCGTGGAGGCCGCAAAAGAGAACGCGAAGATGAACGGGCTGGAAAACTGTGAGTTTATAGCAGGGGATGTGTTAAAAGTTATCGATGAGATTGAGGAGAAGCCGGATTTAATCATTCTTGATCCGCCGCGAGACGGGATTCATCCGAAGGCGCTGGGGAAGATTATTGACTATGGCGTGAACCGGATTGTGTATATTTCCTGTAAGCCGACGAGCCTGGTGAGGGATCTGGCGGTGTTCCAGGAGAGAGGGTACCGGGTGGAGAAGGTGTGCGCGGTGGATATGTTTCCTTCTACGGGGAATGTCGAGGTGGTAATAATGATGCGGAATTGTGGTTTGAAAGGAAAATTCAGGGGTTAAACCACAAGATATAGTGGTTTTTGGCGAAAAATCGAGGAAAAAATTGGACAAAAAATGGCCGTTTTTGACCCCGATTTTTTGGCCTTTTCATAGATGTGAGATGGGTAAAAGAGGATATGGGGTAAAATTTCAGGTCAGCCAGATTAAAAATGGCTGACCTTTTTTAATAGAGAGTATCAAAAATAGAAACGGCTATATGTGAAGGGACAGAGAGGGGAATTTAAATGTTTAAGATTTATTTGAGCCGGACAGTAAGCCCTGGTGTAGGTATCAGTCTGCCGGCTACAATCGAAGAAATGAGAGAAGCCTATTCTCTTCTGAATGGAACGGATACAGTTCCGTTGGAAACAGCTACCGCCTATGTGGAATCATCCATTCCAAATCTGCGCCAGTACCTGTATGAGGTCCCGGTTTCAGAAAAAAGATTGGAGGAACTGAACTACCTGGCCTATCGTGTGAAATGGATGGACAGCCAGGATGAGGCGGTATTCGGAACCGTGATTGAGATGATGAAACCGGAGACACTCCAAAATATCATCAATCTTTCCTGCAACATGGATAAATTCAGATATCTGCCGGGCACAACTACAGAAGCAAAATTAGGAGAATATCTGCTGAAGGGATACCTTGATATGACTATGGAGGAGCAGGCAGTCAGATCTAACTATGAGTGGATTGGAAAAGATTATATAAAAAAACACGATGGTATGTTTCATGCATTTGGCTATACTAGCGGGATTCAAGAAGAGTTGGAGCCTATTTATGGAGGGAATGAGTTACCCGATCCGGATTTCAAACAGACTTGCAGTTTTAAAGTATGGATCTATAAAGGGAATCCTTATGATAACTATACATTGACCCTTCTGGCAACCGAAAGCAAAATGGATGCGCTCAAGAGCGCTATGGGAATTTCAAACTGGAGCGAATGTAAACAGTTAGACATCCAGTGCAGAGTGCCAACGCTGTGGGATTGGCTGCCGGAGTATGGTTCCATAGAGGAGCTGAATGATTTGGTGACTGAGCATTGTCAGAGCATGGAGAATCAGCAGGCGCCAGTATTGGAGATGTAAATGAAAAGGTCATCGAATAAAAAATCCAGGTCAGCCAGATTAGAAAATGGCTGGCCTTTTTAAATAGATTATAAAAAATGAAGGAGGAGTTTCATGCAGATCACAACCGATGAGTTACGCAGAATGACAAATCAGGAAGGACTGATTCTCCAGGGCTGCGGAGGGGATGCGCAGGAGTGGATAGACGGAATCAACGAACTGTTAACACAGGAAGGCATTTTATTGGAGAGGACAGAGTTTAAACATGTGAAGTCATTTTGCCATGAGGGATTGACCAACCTGCTGTTTCCGTTTGAGGATGTGAAACTCGATCTTGGAAAGCTGGCGATATGGAGAATTAAGAGCCATGAGACGTTTGGGGGTACTTGGCTGTCTGATTATGTTCCGAACCGGTTGGGAGGTTTTCTGGACGAGGCGCCTGCACAAAAGACAGAGGAGATTCAACAGCCGGGTGAACACCCGTCTCATTCTGCATGGGAAGGCGAGGAAGCTGGTCTGGGCGGGATGTCGATGAAGCAGTAAATGGGTAGGGGGATTACCAATTAATTGGTTTTCGTAAGGTCAATACATCAAAGAAAGATGGTGAATCATGAATTGAAAGATTATACAGTGAACACAGCCATAACCTTTCATACCGGATTTGATGACAGGGAGTGTAACTGCCTGATGTATGAAGGGATGAAGGAAATGATTAAACATGATATCCAGACCGCATTCTTAAGTGATGAAAGCCTTAAGGGTTATATCACCAGCGATCTGACGCTGCGGTTCCTGGATGGCTACAAGGTACGGGTGGAGTATGAGTTTTCCTGTTACGATGAAAATAAGCAGGAGGCAGAAGGATTTTCCAACTACTGTGTGAAAGGAGTCCAGAGCAGACTGGAAGAACTGGGGTACCGTATGGAGAGTATCAGTTCAAAAGCAGAAGAGATGGATATGGGGTGGCTGGATGAATTGGAATCCATGGTATTCCGTTAGAGAGAAGAGATGGAAATTTAATCAGCCGGACTTTCATAGGAACGTGTTGACGGCTGATGAGACCGAGGAACCACAGTTATTGTCTTTTTGAATAAGGGCATAGCTGCTTTTTTTATGTCAAAATCCCACCGATTTGAGAGAAAGGACTGAGAATCATGACTGTAAGATTTATGAAAGGGACGTCAATCGCAGAGCTGGAACGGGAAATGCAGCAGGTGCCGGGGTTCAGGCAGCGAAAGAGCGGAATCATCCGGAGCCGGCAGGCTGGAGAGACAGCGAGAGGTGAAAGCTGCCGGTATGTCAATGTGTGGAGAGCAGAAAAAGAACAGGGTAGGGACGGCCATCTGTATACCGCAGCGGATAAGGAAATGCCTTCTGCATTCTATCAGATTTTACTCAGAATGTTGGCAGAGGAACTGCCGGGATCAGCCCTGACGGCCCGGGTAGGGAAACTCCGGGAGGAAGGGGAGAAAGGGATTATGTTTTTTAAAAGTGAGGAACACAGGCGGCGGTTTCGGGCACTCATGCGCTGTGGTTTATATCCGGGGCTTGTGATGGAACCGGGATTTGCAGCAGCCGTGTTTCTGTTGAGCAGCGAGGAGATGCTTTGGGAAAAGGCCGGGCCATTTGTGCAGGAGCACACGATTGACTATAGCCGATTCCGCCTTCGCGGGGCAGATTTAGACAGCTATGCAACGTTCTGTGTGGCAAAGGAATTATGTACCGGAAAACCTTATGTGTCTTTATCGGAATTGGGAGATCCGGAACTGTTCCATGACGGGCTGCTGCGTCTGATTATCCATGCGGTCTTAATCAGCCGGCATGGAATAGGGACTGTCTTAAATGAGGAGGAAGTGGAATGTTAGAAATCCGGATTGGCTATGGGGATATAGTTTCCGAGCAAATGGGGATTCCAATGTCGGCTTCAGACTTTGAGGCTGCCAAAAAGATACTGGACGAGGGGAAAGCCGGGAATCAGCCGGTGACGGTTCGTTCGCTGGTTTCCCCGGTTCAGCCGCTGTCAGAGATGATTACAGGGATGGATTATGGAGATGAGACGATGCGGAAGGAACTGGACTTCCTGGGTTCGCGGCTGCGGCATATGACAAGGAAAGAGCAGGATATTTTTTCCGTGGCGCTTAAATTGGAAACGCCTGGAACGCTGAAGGAGATCATCAATCTTTCATATAACCTGGATTCCTATGATCTGTTGGAGGATATCAGTGATCCGGGGCGAATTGCGGCAGAGCTGTTACGCAGGGGGAAACAGATTGAGATACCAGAGGTACTGTACCCCATGCTGGATTTTGAACGCATCCGGGATTCCTATTTTGCAGACCACAAAGGTGATTACTGCCCAAGTGGCCTTGTTTTAAAGCGTGAGAATACGGTTTATACAGAAGTGTATCAGAACTACCTTCCGGATCCGGGATATGATAAAAATTCGCTATTTCTGCTTCATCTGCGCCGCCCCTCACGAAATGGAATGGTAAACGTTTCCCTGGCAATCCCGGCAGATAAAGAACAAATGGAGCTGGCGAAAAAGGAACTGGGGATACAGGAGTTTTCCGAATGTCAATGGAATCAGTACGGCGGACTGCTTGATGAGCTGCGTCATTATCTTCCGGTAGGGAGTAAGGTAGAAGAACTGAACCAGTTTGCCTGGTTTTTAAAAGAAAAGGTGCTGGATGGCACGGAGCAGATCGTGGAAAAGCTGAAAGCGGTGTTAACCGCGGAATGCCCCCGCAGCCTGGATGAGGCCACGGATGTTTTAAGCGACCTGGATCATTATCAGGTCCTTTCAGAATTTAGAACACCAGAAGACTATGCCAGATGGCGGATGAAAGATGACGGTTCGCTTTATGTTTCCCGGTTTTGTGAAGCATACCTAGACTGGAACAGTCTGGGAAAGGCGCTGATGAAGCGGGATGGAACCAGGTGGTCGGAACAGGGAACCGTGTTGCGTGATGAGTGGCATTGCAATGAACTGTGCGAGAACGATTCCATTATCAGACTATACAGTCCACTGTTGGCAGAATTGGTGGATGAAGATGAGTATTCCTCTTCTCTTTCCTCTGTTGGATTGATTTCTTATGAGGACGATATTCTGGACGCGATTGCCTCAGATGATATCTTGAAAACAGAAAAAGGACTTGGAGAGTACCTGGATAATCAACTTTTAAAACAAAGGGTAATCAGTATGCGCCCAACGGTGGAGCGCTATCAGTATAATCTCTGGGGCGTGCTGGAAATCAAGAGCCATGGGGAGCTGAACCCGGAGGAGTTAGAGGTCCTTAAACGGGAATGGGCAGGACAAGCTTGTGATGGCTGGGGAGAATGTTTTTCACAGGAAGGCATCGAGTGTGAGTCGGACTGTGATCTGTATGTCTATTTTGGCCATTCTAAATTTCGTGTACAGACGGAACAGGAGCTGAAGGGAATTGTCCCGGAGCAGGAACTGACAGGCATGGAGGGGCTGGGCGGCATCTCATAAAAAGAGGGGAAGGAGCCAGCCGACAGCTGTGAAACGAGAAATCTGAAAGAGGAGGTGAGGGAGATTGATGCATTATGAACGTGTCCGCAGCGATTTGCAGCGGGCAGAAAGGACGATCATCATGGCATTGCGATCTAATATAGATTCAGAGATAGAAAAGAGAGCGCTGGAGGAATCGCTTAATCTGGTACAGGAGGCAGCGGAGAAATGTCGCTTGGCGCAAGCTGAGTCTGTCCAGAAGACATTTTCGCAGGGAATAAGCATGGAGTGAACCACGCAGGAGGAAGAGGGAGAAAAGGAAAGGGGGATGAGAGGTATGAGTAAACCCATGAAGGTATGGATATATGCCTGCCAGTTTGAGGAAGATCCTGCTTATCAGGGAAGTGTTCTTTCTCTGCCGGCTCACCAGGAGGCGGTAAAGGATGCGTTTCAGAGGGCTAGACTAAAGGAGGGGGAGCCTTATTTTTTGGACCGCGGAGGGTACTGGCCGGGATTTATCGAATCGGTTCTGGAGCGCTGCAATCATACACTGGGGGAATTAAATCTATTAGCTTATAAGCTGTCACAAATGACAGAGCGGCAGATTGAAATTTATGAAGGTGTTTTAAAGGTTCTTCCGGAGCGAAATATGAAGCAGGTTATCAATGGGCTGTATAACCTGGAGCGGTTTGAATTTCTCCCAGGGATCCGATGTGACAGTGATATCGGGGAAATGACCATTGAAAATGATCTGGATCCACTGTTAAAGGAGCTGCCAGAAGACATTTACCCGCTTTTAGATACTGAAAAGGTTGGAGCATATGTAAGAGAAACGGAAAATGGCGTGTTTACATCGAGGGGCTACTGCTACCGTGTTTCAGACCAGTGGCAGGAAGTCTATGACGGAAAGCAGCTTCCGGAACAGGTGGAGCTTTATCAATCTCGGTTTTCTCTGTACCTTGTTCCAAAGGGAACAGAACCGGAGGATTTAAGCGTTGGGGCCTGGCTGGAACTTCCGTACAATGAAGCATCAAAAATCCAGGTATTAGAGAATCTGGGACTGGAATCATTTAAGCATTGCAGGATTGCCAAAGTGCACACTGCGGTTCCGCTGTTTGAGCAGTTAACAGGGCGAGACAATGGCATAGACCGGTGGAACGATTTCGCCAGGAAACTGTCCTCCATGACAGAGAAAGAATTGTTGAAGTACAAGGCGGTAGCTGAGTATGAAAGGTGTTCCAGCTTAGAGCAGGCTGCCGAACTGACAGATAGGTTGGACCAGTATGTGTTTGATCCGGTACAGGTGACCTACGCTACTTACGGAAGGGAATGTCTGGAGCAGATGGGAGCGGACCTAGAGACACAGGCATTCCGGTGGTTTGACTTTGAAGGATATGGGAAAGAGCTGTATTCCCAGACCGGAAGAAAGCTTACGGCCTATGGGGCGGTCTCAAAGGAGCCCGGCCTGGAAGAGGTTCAGTCGGAGGACCATGCCATTATGACGCAGGGAATGGGATAGAGGAGGTGAGGAAGTATCAACAGTTTTATATCCTGGGTGGGAGGCAAAAAGGCGCTGCGGAACACGGTGTATGAATTGTCCCCGGCCAGTTTTGAACGCTATATTGAGGTATTCGGAGGCGGAGGCTGGGTACTGTTTGGCAAACCGCCGGATCAGAAATGCATGGAAGTGTATAACGATTACAATTCCAATCTTGCAAATCTGTTCTACTGTGTAAAGAACCGGACTGTAGCTTTCCTGCAGGAACTGGGGTTCCTTCCGCTAAACAGCAGGGATGAGTTTACTGTAATTAGGGATTTTATAGACAAGCAGGTGTTTGATACCAGCTTTCTGAAAGAGGAGCTGCAGCTGGCAGAGCACTCCCTTTTGCCGCCGGAATTTGAGGAACTGAAAGCCATTCTGTTGGAGAATGCGGAGGTCACCGATGTAAAGAGGGCAGCTGCTTTTTTTAAACTGATTCGCTACAGCTACGGAAGCGGCTGTACTTCTTATGGATGCCGGCCTTTTGATGTGCGAAAATGTTTTGCCGCTATCTGGCAGGCATCATACAGGCTTGCTGATACGGTAATAGAGAATAAGGATTTTGAGGCGCTGATCCGGCAATACGACCGGGAAGGCGCCTTTTTCTATTGTGACCCGCCTTATTACGAAACAGAAGGACATTATGCGGTAGTATTCCGCAGGGAGGATCATGCCAGACTTCGGGATGCGCTGGCTGAGGCAAAAGGAAAATGGATGGTCAGTTATAACGACTGTGAATTTATCCGGGAGCTGTATGCGGGATATACGATTACTGCTGTGACCCGTATCAATAACCTGGCGCAGCGGTATGACGGCGGCTGTGAATTCCCGGAGGTTATCATTACCAACTATGATCCGGGTGAGCTGGAGCGGACAAAGCCGCAGCAGCTCCATCTTTTTGCCCTGTGTGGTGAAGAGGAAGACGATTACTATGAAGTT
>ENA-OPRK01001061-OPRK01001061.1-human-gut-metagenome-genome-assembly--contig:-NODE-1061-length-11190-cov-3.569017_pt1 | contig 11190 bp, 9 predicted proteins | sample MGYA00241793_ERZ501877 | MGnify/ENA primary metagenome ERZ501877 (study PRJEB25962, sample SAMEA1966253) | human gut metagenome | biome: human gut; feature: human-associated habitat; material: faeces... | reverse complement strand
CCGCCCTATCCATCTCCATGTAATGGTGTCTGAGGAGGAGCTGGCGCTGATCCGGGAGCGCATGGCCGAGGCAGGCATCCGCAATATGGGGGCCTATATGCGGAAAATGGCCCTGAGTGGGTATGTGCTTCATGTTGACCTTTCGCCTGTTCGTGAGCTGGTTTCGCTCCAGCGGCGATGCTCCAACAATCTGAACCAAGTGGCAATTCAAGCCAACACCTACGGCGCAATTTATCCCGAAGAACTCGCGGCTTTGCAGCGGGACTATGCCGCCTTGTGGGGGCCGCTGTCTGATCTCTTGAAACAGCTCTCCGCGCTGGTAGAGCTCTGACCCATCCGGGGAGTGGTTGATACCGCTCCCCGGCTTTTTCTACTTCGGGACAAAGTGTCCCAAAGTAAAAATACTATTTGCCGGAAGGAGGGATTTATACGGCGACCACCTACATCCGCCCTTATAAAACAGCGGCAGGAAAAAGTGCAATTCAAACGATGGAGGATCGGTTCATCTATGGCCTGAACCCGGAAAAGCTGGGAGCCGTATCTTCCTATCTCTGCGATCCGAACACGGCCCCCGCCGAGTTTCTTCTGGTAAAAAGTCAATACCTTGCAGAGACAGGCCGGGCCGTATCTCGCGGGGCCCTGTTCTTTCAGATTCGGCAGGCGTTCCTGCCCGGGGAGGTTACGGCGGAAGAAGCAAACCGTATCGGCTACGAAACGGCGATGCGCTGGACAAAGGGAAAGTATCAGTTCTTCGTCTGCACGCATACCGACAAGGCCCATATTCACAATCACATTTATTTCAATGCAACGGCCTTTGACCGCTCCCGGAAATTTCATAATTTTATTGGTTCGTCCTTTGCCCTGCGGCGGCTCTCTGACCGCGTGTGCATCGAACATGAATTGTCTGTCATTCAAAATCCGCGCCAGCACAGCAAGGGCCGCTTTCTTCACTATGGCCAGTGGATCGGGGAAAAGCCGCCCTCTGCCAAGCAGCGGGTGCGGCTGGCTGTTCTCGCCGCTTTGGAGAAAAAGCCCACGGACTTTGCCGACTTTCTTCGTCTCATGGAGGAGTCCGGCTTTGCCGTAAAACAGGGGCGCGGCGGTGTCATCTCATTCCTTGCGCCCGGACAGGAAAAACCGACCCGGCTCCGGGCTTCTACACTGGGAGCCGGATTTGACCCGGAGGACATCAAGGCGGTAATTGCTGGGGAACGTCCGCTCCCTGAACTACCAGAGGAGCCCACGGTTCCGCCACGGCGAGTTAATCTTATCATCGACATTCAAGAGCGTATGGCCCAGGGCAAAGGCCCGGCCTATGAACGATGGGCCAAGGTCTACAACCTAAAACAGATGGCTGCCGCGCTCCAGTATTTGCAGGAGCATCATCTGACAGACTATGCGGCGCTGACGGCCCGCACCGAGGCTGCTGTGGATCACTTTCACAAGCTGTCTGACGAGCTCCGCACAACGGAGGAGGCCCTTTCCAAAACCTCGGAGCTGATGGCTGCCACGGTGGACTATGCCAAGACCCGCCCGGTGTTCGATGGGTACAAGGCTGCGCGGTACAGCAAAAAGTATCTGGCCCAGCATGAAGTGGAGCTTGCCACTTACCGGGCGGCAAAGGATACCATGAACACCATACTGAACGGCGCAAAGCTCCCTAAAATTGAAGCACTAAAAAAATCCCGCCGTGAGTTGGCAGGACAGAAAAAAGAGCTTTATGCAGAATACCGGGAGGCCCAGCGGCAAATGCGAGAGGCCGTGGCAATAAAAGCGAACATTGATCATCTGCTCGGCATAACAGACGAGCGTGAGAATAAGGCCCAGGAACGATAGTGACGGGCCGCAGACTACGGTGCAGCGCACCGGGACTTCGGGACAATTTGTCCCGAAGTACAGCGGGTTTGGGGAGCTCCCCAACAAGCATTTTTGCGGGCCCTGTGCCCTGCAAAAATTTCGGAGTGTGGCCACACCCGAATTGCTTGCCGAAACGCGCAACCCCGGAAGTGGCGCGAAAAAACGGAGGCGCGTGTTTCTCTTTACGCATCCTCCGTTTCCTTGGCCGCTTTCATCGCTTGGATTGTAGCTTCAACGATTTTCAATTCTCTTTCGTCCAAGGCGTTCAACATGGCATCAATCCGCTTCCTGCACTCGCTCCCGCTATTCTGGGACGGGTAAAAGTATTGATCCACCGATATATCAAACATTGTGACCATCTGATAAAAGGTGTTGAAGCTTGGATGCTGACCATCATTTTCATTATACATAATGGTACGCGGAGCGCGGTCAACAATATAGGCCAGTTGCTCCTGTGTCATGCCGCTGGCTTCTCTTGCACGCTTGATGGCGAGCCCTATATCGTGAAAATCAAAGCGTCTTTCATCTCGTTCTATCTTCATAACATCACCTGATATGATTTTACATTTCATGTGATATTATTTGAACGACTATATATTTCATACTACTGACTATTTAATTTCACTTTAACGATTGGCGACCCTACCTTGACTGCCATCAAAATATAAAGTATTATATGCTTAGCCTTGGCTAGCCCAGAAAGGAGGGCGCACGATGACAAATCAATATATGACGAAGCTGTACCACGATCTGCTCTCCAACTCTCCGCAGACAGTGACAATAGATATTCCGGCTGATATGGGAACGGGCCAGATTTCGCAGGTTGTTACAAAGCAAGGAGCGGTTGTATCTGACTGGAAAATGAATTATTTTTCAGATATGAATGTGCAAGGGGTAAGCTGCGAAGATTATATTCAACTTCTATTTTGCTTCAATGATGGCGTATCGTGGAATATTGCAGATGCACGTCAAAGTGTCAGCATACAGAAAGGCGAATCTTGTATTTATCGAGGACATGGTAAGATGGAATACCTGTGTTATTCCGGTAAAACAGACTTCCTTTTCAAAAATATAAAAATTCCCATGCCCTATTTTCACAAAATCTTGAATGACTACTTTGAAGATAGTGAGATAGATGCTTATGAGAAGAAGTTATTGACTGACATTTCAAAAGTGAACATTACCCCATATATGGAACACATTTTTGCGGAGGTAAAAGATTTTACGCAATACCGGGGCGGTTTAGGGTATTTATTTCTGGAAAGTAAGGTTTTTGAATTGCTGTCCGTGTATTTGAGTGAAGTATTGGAACTCAGTATTCTTTCATCAAGCTATATCAGCATTTCTAAAAGTGACAGGGACTCGATTACCGAAGCAAAACGGATCATCGACAGCCAGCTTGCTTTTGCGCCGAGTTGTGAGGAACTGGCGAAAAAGGTAAATATCAGTGTTTCCAAACTGACGAAAGGATTTAATTCTTTATTTGGAACATCAGTCCACGCATATATTATAGATCAAAGACTGGAAAAAGCGGCAGGGCTGCTTTTGGAAAGCGACTTGAATGTAAGCCAGATCGCAACGCTGGTTGGATATTCAAAACCGAGCAATTTTGCGGCTGCGTTCAAAAAGAAATATGGAGTAATACCCAAGAACTATAAAGATGAAAATACGATTGGCTAAACCTAAAAAAATACCGATTTTGGGTAGAATGAAATCGGGTTTGGGTTGGATGTAACAACGGAAATTGGTACAATTTGCGATGTGGTTAGAGAACATTAACCGCATCGCATTTTCATTTTCTCAGAGATAAGGAGGATACTGGTATGAGTTCCCAGAAAAAAAGTTCCCGGCTTGAGGGAAAAGATTTAATTACTATCGGCATCTACACCGTCATCTATGTCGTGATTGTTATGCTGGTGGCGATGCTTGGCTTTATCCCCATTTTTATTCCGCTGATGGCGGTACTGTGCCCTTTGATTGGCGGCATCCCCTATATGCTGTATGTTACAAAGGCTAAAAAATTCGGGATGACTGCAATCATGGGTTTCCTGATTGGCCTAATCATGGTGTTCTTCGGCAACGGCTATCTTACTATGGTAACTGGTCTCGTTGGCGGTCTGTTGGCCGACGTGATCCTGAAAAAGGCGGACTACAAAAGTGCAAAGAGTACAGTTCTTTCCTGCGGCGTGTTCAGCATCTGGGTGTTTGGCAACTTTGCTCCCATTTTCCTGAACCGTGAAAGCTATATGGTAATGTTGACTGAAGGATACGGCGCTGAATATGCAGCTACCCTTAATACATATATGCCTATGTGGATTGCGCCTATTCTGCTGGTTGCCTGCTTTGTGTTTGGCCTTGTCGGAGGTGTGATTGGGAAAGCCATTTGCAAAAAGCACTTCCAGCGTGCCGGTATTGCATAATGGCGCGGGAAATTCTGCTCAGCAAAAAAACAGAACAAGGGTTACGGCTCGATCCGCGTACAAAACTGTTGCTCATCTTCATCATAAGCATTTTTGTCATGGGTGGAACAGGCGGAGAAGCTATGGGGCTGATCCGCCTTGTTCTTTGTACGGTTCCGGCTATATTGCTGCTTACCTCGAAACAATGTGCAAAAGCTGTGGGCTATATTGCTGTGTTTTCTGCTTTTTATGCTGTTCAAATTTATGTTTTGCCGCACCTTACGGGAATATTGAATTTCCTCGTTCTGTTTACAACAGGATTCTTCTGCCGAATCCTTCCCAGTGTTGCGATTGCTGCCTATGCAGTGAAAACAACAACGGTCAGTGAATTGATTTCCGGCATGGAAAGAATCCATATGCCTAAAGAAGTGACGATCCCCTTAACGGTCATGTTCCGCTTCTTTCCAACTGTCTTTCAGGAGTCAGAAGCAATCAGTGACGCTATGAAAATGCGTGGGATTAAACTTGGAGGGAAAAAATCTTCAAAAATATTGGAGTATAAGCTGATCCCGATGATTACCTGCTCCGTGAAAATCGGTGAGGAACTTTCCGCTGCGGCAATTACCCGTGGCCTCGGCGCTCCTGTCAAACGCACAAACATTTGCCAGCTTAAATTCAATTTTGCCGATGTGGTGCTGATCTTGTTTTGTTGCTTTGTAGTGTTTTGGGCGATTGCTTCCCCGATAATTTCCGCAGGAGGGATTTTGCCATGATAGATTTTCAAAATGTTTCTTTTTCTTATGGTGAAGAATCCAGCGGCGGAGGGATTAGAAATGTCAATCTCACCATAAACACAGGGGAATTTGTTTTACTCACGGGAGAATCCGGCTGTGGGAAAACAACGATTACCCGTTTGGTAAACGGGCTGGTGCCTCATTATTACGAGGGCAATTTAGAGGGCGATGTCCTTCTGGACGGAAAAAGCGTATCAGATACGCCGCTTTATGACTTGGCTGCTATGGTGGGATCTGTATTCCAGAATCCCAAAAGTCAGTTTTTCAACGTGGATACGGATAGTGAATTAGCCTTTGCCTGTGAAAATTTAGGCTATCCTCAGGAGGATATCCTGAAAAGGATTGACCGGACAGTTTCCGATTATCATATTGAAGATTTGATGGGGCGAAGCGTGTTTGCTCTGTCCGGAGGCGAAAAGCAAAAAATAGCCTGTGCTTCATCAAGTGTATTGCTGCCGGGAATTATGGTCCTGGACGAACCATCTTCTAATTTGGATATGGCTGCTATTGATGACCTGCGGCAGGTCCTGAGCCTCTGGAAAAAGCAGGGCAAAACAATTCTGGTCGCAGAACACCGCCTTTACTACCTTCACGATCTTGCAGATCGTGTGCTGTATGTAAAAGATGGGGAGATTGAACGGGAATACACGCCTGCTGAATTTGACAGCTTATCGGATGGCACTCGAAAAGAAATGGGGCTGCGGCCGTTTTCTCTCTCGAAGTTGAAGCCTGCGAATCAGTATCAGGCGCATACAGCTAAACAGATGGAATTTCAAAATTTCTGCTTTGCGTATAAAAAGCGGGAACCGGAAAGCCTCCATATTCCGAGTGCAGAACTGCCTGTTGGAGAAACGATTGCCATTATCGGTCTGAATGGCGCTGGAAAATCTACTCTGGCCCGCTGTATTTGCGGACTGGAAAAGAAGTGTGGCCTTTTGCAGGTTGACGGGAAAACCCTTGATTGGAAAGCCCGGCTCAAACATTGCTACATGGTAATGCAGGATACCAGCCATCAGCTATTTACCGAAAGCGTGACGGATGAAGTGCTTCTGAGCATGGACAACAAGGATGAAACTGTTGTGGATAAAATCCTTAAACAGTTTGATCTGCTGGAATATAAAGACAGGCACCCGCTTTCTCTTTCCGGCGGGCAAAAACAGCGGGTAGCGATCGCGTCTGCCATTGTGAGTAACCGGGAGATCATTGTGTTTGACGAACCAACCAGCGGGCTTGATCTCAAACATATGCGGGAAGTTGCGCGTAGTTTGAAGTCACTCGCGGATCAGGGCAAAACGCTTCTTGTTATTACGCATGATCCGGAGTTGGTGATGGCGGGATGTTCGTATGTAGTCCATATGGAAAAAGGGCAAATAAAAGAAAGCTATCCATTGGACGAATCCGGCAGTAAAAAGGTTTTGGATTTTTTCCGAATCCGCCAGTGAATTTTAGAAATTATGAATGTCAGGGCCGCCTTGACTGGACAGAAAGATAATGATAAGAGGCCGCTTTACTTTGGCGGCCTCTTGTTTTTGAAGCACAGACAGTACGGCTCAATATAAGGAGGGCTTATGTTCAAAAAAATCTTTGAGTACGCAGGGCCATATAAGAAAAATATGTATGTGGCCACGGTCGTTGTACTGGTCAGCGTTCTTATGGGCGTCCTGCCTTTTGTGCTGGCCTATCAGGTCATTTCACCATTGGTTATGGGCGATTCTGTTGAGACAGAATTTGTTTTATTGCGTGTTATAGGGGTTTTGATCTGTCTTGTTTTGCAGGCGGTTTTATATGGATGGGGATTATCAATTTCTCATAAAGCAGCATATAACACATTGTTCCGGCTGCGGGTATCTCTGCAAGAGAAGTTTGAGAAACTTCCCCTTGGCATTGTGGAGGAAAAAGGGACAGGGACAATCAAAAAGCTGTTTGTCGATGATGTGGACAGCTTGGAATTGCTCCTTGCTCATTCAGTCCCGGAGGGTATCGCAAATTTGCTGATCCCGCTGGTGATTTATGTTGCTATGTTTTGTGCGGACTGGAAACTGGCTCTTATGTCTTTGGCCTCTATCCCGATCAGCCTGCTCTCCATGGTCATTATGTACTCTGTTGGAATGAAGCGCATGGGTCCCTACTATCAGTCTGCACAGAAAATGAACAACACGATCATTGAGTACATCAATGGTATGGAGGTTGTCAAGGTTTTCAACCGGGAGAGTGAATCTTACGAGAACTTCCGCAAGGATGTAACGGACTATCGGGATTATACCTTGGCATGGTATAAGGCCGCCTGGCCCTGGATGGCGATATACGGAAGTCTTCTGCCCTGCACTGTTATTCTGACTTTGCCTCTTGGAGCATGGTTTGTTCTCTGTGGCATAAGCACTTTACCTGATTTGATTTTAGTCCTCTGCCTTTCCCTCAGCATTGGGATTCCTCTCCTGAAAGCACTGGGCTTTATGGAGACGATTCCGAATCTGAATTATAAGATCACGGCACTTGAACAGATGTTAAATGCGGCACCGCTGCAAGCTGCTGAGGATGATTTCCACGGACAGGATTTTAACATTTCTTACGATCATGTTTCCTTTGCGTATCAGACGACACAGCCTGGCCCAGATGGGAAACCGATAATAGCGGAAAACGAAGTCCTCCACGATATTACCCTTGTGGCAAAAGCAGGACAAAAAACTGCCCTGGTTGGTGAATCCGGTTCTGGCAAGAGCACCCTTGCAAAACTGTTGATCCACTACTATGACCCGCAGAAAGGGAGCATTTCCATTGGCGGGCAGAAACTTTGTGATATGAGCCTGGAGGCATTGAACAGCCGCATTTCCTATGTGGCTCAGGATCAGTACCTGTTTAACACCTCCCTGCTGGAAAATATCCGTCTTGGACGTTTGGATGCTACCGATGAGGAAGTAATGGAGGCGGCGAAGAAAGCCCAGTGTATGGAGTTTCTGGAAAAGCTGCCGCAAGGTATTCGCTCCATGGCGGGCGATGCGGGGAAAATGCTTTCCGGGGGGCAGCGCCAGCGAATTTCCCTGGCGCGGGCAATATTGAAGGATGCCCCGATTGTAGTGCTTGACGAGGCCACGGCCTATGCTGATCCAGAAAATGAGGAAAAAATGGAGGCTGCTATTGCGGAGCTGGTGAAGGGAAAAACCTTGGTAGTTATCGCTCACAAACTTCCCGCTATAATGAACGCAGATCAAATATGCGTTATGGATCACGGAAAGATGGTGGCAACCGGAAAACATCAGGAGCTGATTCAAGCTTGCCCAGAATACCAAAAGTTGTGGAAAGCGGCTCAGGACAGCGCCGAGTGGAAAGTATCTACTGCAAAGGAGGGAAGATAAATGTTTGCATTGATTTCAAGAATCCTGAACCTCTCCGGGAGGTATAAAAGCCGTATTCAGGCTGCATTTCTATGTGCATTTGTCGAGTCCATTCTCTCCAAAATGCCGATCTTCATGGCGTTTATTGTCTTGGCCGGGTTTGCTGATAATACGCTGACTGGAAAGACCTGTCTGTTTGTCGGACTTGGATTATTAGCTGTTGTAGTGGTTCAGACAGTGGTTCACTATTTGAGCGACCGTCTGCAAAGTGCCGCTGGATTTATGATCTTTGCTGATAAACGGATGGAGTTGGGAAATCATTTAAGAAAAATGCCGATGGGTTACTTTACATCGGGGAATATTGGCAAAATCAGCTCTGTTCTCAGTACGGATATGGTATTCATTGAGGAAGTTTCTATGAGTACCATTGGCAACATGATGAGCTATATGCTGTCTACTTTGGTTTTAGCTGTTTTTATGTTCGTACTGGATTGGAGACTTGGGCTGATTGCGGTAATCATTACCTTGCTGGCATCACTGGTTGCAAAATATATGAATAAGGTTTCCTTCAAGGAGGCTGTCGGGCGTCAAAACCAAAGCGAGAATTTGACGGATGCGGTCTTGTCTTTTGCTGAAGGAATTGGGGTTATCAAAAGTTACAATCTGCTCGGAGAAAAATCTGACGAATTAACGGAAAACTTCAAAAAATCAAGGGATGTCAATACGAAGTTTGAGCAGAAAATGACACCGTGGACCACTGGCTTAAACATTCTCTATGGCGTGGGTATTGCCGCTATCTTCGGTTTATCCGTTTTTTTACATCAGGAAGGCGTACTCTCCCTGGCTTATCTTTTGGGCGTGCTGCTGTTTGTCTTTGATCTCTTTGGACCTCTGAAAGCTCTTTATGGAGAAGCAACCCGACTGACCGTGATGAATGCTGCCCTTGATCGTATTGAAGCGGTATTGGATGAACCGGAACTTTCCGACAACGGCAAGCAGCATATTCCGGCTCAGGCACAGCCGGGACAGCCGGAAGTCCTGTTCAACGATGTTACATTTGCTTATCAGGATAAAGAGGTTCTGCATCATATCAGTTTTGCCATGAAGAAAAATTCTATGACAGCGCTGGTTGGACCGTCCGGTAGCGGTAAGTCCACCATTGCAAACTTGCTGGCGCGACTTTGGGATGTAAAATCCGGCAATGTGACGATAAGGGGCGTGGATATTCGCAATGTACCTCTGTCGGAATTGATGGATCAGATCAGCATGGTATTCCAGCGCGTGTATCTGTTTCAGGACACCATTTACAACAATATCATCATGGGAAAGCCGGATGCCACGGAAGAAGAAGTCTATGAGGCTGCCAGAAAAGCCCGCTGCTATGATTTCATTATGGCTTTGCCCGACGGATTCCAAACGGTGGTTGGTGAGGGCGGTGCAACACTTTCCGGCGGTGAAAAACAGCGTATTTCGATTGCCCGCTGTATTCTGAAAGACGCGCCTATTGTCATTTTGGATGAAGCTACCGCAAGTGTAGATACGGACAATGAAAGCTATATTCAGGAGGCTATTTCCGAATTGGTGAAGGGAAAGACCCTGCTTGTAATCGCTCACCGCCTAAATACCATCCAGAACGCCGATCAGATTTTAGTTATAGACAACGGCCAGATTGCACAGCAAGGAACTCATGAGGAACTTTTGAAACAGCCTGGTATCTATCAGGATTTTGTCAATATCCGAAAGAGTGCGGCTGGCTGGAGTCTTGCTTAATGACGAAAGGAGCTGCCTATGAAACTTCATACTGCCGGAGAGGATTATTTGGAGGCCGTGCTTATACTTCAAAAGAAGCTCGGTATGGTGCGTTCTGTGGATGTTGCCCGGTATATGGAGGTTTCAAAACCCAGCGTATGTTACGCAGTAGGAACTTTACGGGAGGGCGGCTTTCTGACAACAGACGAAAAACATTATCTACACCTGACCGAACGTGGTCTGGATGTGGCTGAAAAAATCTACGAACGCCATTGCTTTTTAACAAAGCACCTCATATCCATAGGTGTTGATCCTGAAACGGCGGAGGCTGATGCCTGCCGGATTGAACATGATATTAGCGCAGAAACCTATGAACGGCTGAAAGAATTAGTCACGAAAGAATAATTACATAGCGTATAAACCTGCCCCGACTACGGGGAAAGAAAAAAACCGTTGGTTGGGGCAGGTGATTTTGTGCGCTTATTTTAAGTTATTACCTTAACGGCGGTTTTGAAAAATCAGAGCCGCCGTTTCTTTGCGTTTACACAAACCAATGACGACTTGCAGGGACACGGTAGCCGATTGGAGGTCATTTTGCCGTGTCCATTTTAGTATTTCATTGTTCGCGTGATCTGCACCAGCTAAAAAAAGCGTAGCCCCTCCATCGGAGCAGTCCGGCTTTGAATATGAAATTAAACAGTACATAACCGATAATATATTTTCGTGCGCTTGTGCGGCTTCGTGTCGCGCAGGCGCATTTTGCTTTCCAGACTTCGAGACAAAGTGTCCCGAGGTGCGGTGCCGTTCTCCGCCGTTACTCCATTTCGTTTCCGACCAACCCCGAACAAACTGAAATGGAGGATTTTACGATGACTACTATCAATTTGAAAGATTTTTATTATTGGTACACGCAGGATCAGCTTATCGAAGTTTCTGACGAGGTGGCCGAGGTATTCAAGGCCGATGCCCGCTATGAGATGGCCTACCAGCGGCGGCTCTCCCGGCACAAGGCGCAGTATTCTCTGGACTGCGATGACGGGATTGAGTATTCCGCTTGCC
>ENA-OPRK01001056-OPRK01001056.1-human-gut-metagenome-genome-assembly--contig:-NODE-1056-length-11313-cov-1.683869_pt1 | contig 11313 bp, 1 predicted proteins | sample MGYA00241793_ERZ501877 | MGnify/ENA primary metagenome ERZ501877 (study PRJEB25962, sample SAMEA1966253) | human gut metagenome | biome: human gut; feature: human-associated habitat; material: faeces... | reverse complement strand
AGGAAAGCAACCGGACTCAGGATGCGGTCAGCAGGATACATGAGGCCGGACAGGCCCGCATATCAGGCGGCTTGTCCGATTATAATTCCATGGATGCAGACGGCTCCTGGAATGATTTTATTGTAGAGAGCTACAAAACTGAAAATGGATATGATATCACCCTGACCGGATATCCCCAAGGGGCAGAATTTTATGAAATAAAAACAGAAACAGAGACAAAAACGTACAGGGCGGTTTTGGGAAGTTCCCTTCAGATGAAAGTAGATGACCAGGGCCGCCCTGTCTATCAGACGGCAAAAGGAGGTGAGTATAAGATTGGGACTGACGGTAATCCCATTATCCGGTCGGATACTGCTACGGGCAGTGGCACGGAGGAGCGGGTTCCCTGTGGGGAGACCCTGCCCTACCGTTTCAGGACAGCCCCATATCCCAGCGGTACGGCTGTACCGGCTGATATGAGTAAATGGGGACAGGCAATTGAACCACATTATCTGTCAGAACAGATTAATGGCATGTTGGAACAGATTGGATACAGACCGGTTTCAGACACTTCGCCGTGGACAAAAATCCGGCTTTCGGGCCAGACCAACGCACAGGCGGCAGAGGAAATCATGGATTGGTATACGGTCCATAACTTCTTTGACTGCGGGTCTGTGGAGGATATATATGAGATGGAGGGTAGTTTCTTTGCTTTGCTGCGCCATGATTATTCATTGGCCGATGCCGCCTTCCCCGCGGTCTATGACTCCGTGAACCGTAAACTGTATGTCCGAAAAACGGCAGAGGTGTCAGGGGGGCTGGCCGGGATGGTTGGTTACTGGATTGAGTATCAAAAGGGTGAGTACAGCCTGAAAAGCGCCGTTGTGTCAGTAGGAGAAAAACGGGAAATAAACACGGCCATTCCTTTTGGGAGCAATATAGAAGCTGCGGCCGAAACAGTGTATCAGCCGCTGTATGAGACTTACAGAGAAGGGGATATTGTCCTTGACAGGGAGGGGAATCCCATTCCTCTCCTGGAGCGTGTCTATGAGTATGAAGACAGAACAGAAACATATGAAACAGATAAGCTGGAGCCGGTTTCTGCTGTTTATGATGGGGCTACGGGGAGCTATGTGATTCATGTGGAGAATTCCATGGACTGGAGTGACAGGACAGAGCCGGTATATACGGAATTCCGGGTGGTGACAAAAGAGAAATCCATTGACTGGGAAGGGGAGGAATTGCCTTACAGCCAGTACCTGACAGACATAGCTGGAGTCGGGGTAAGCGCCTTTGCTGCGGTTCCTCCGTTGGATGAAGGAAGCTATGTAGTATTCCAGGCTTTGAATTATCCGGGGCAGAATCAGCCGGTACAGGAAGCGGGCACTGGTTCCAGTCCGCTGCAGGTATTGCAGAGAGTTATAAAGCAGTCCGTAAAGGTCACAAAAGATATTTCCCAGTCATCCTATGACGGCGTAAATACATACGGAGCTGTCCACAACGACCCGCTGACCGTGCTGCTGGGTTTATTTAAGGGAGACGGCAGTTCCCAGGGCGCAAAGCTGCTGAGTCAGTTTAAATTCAAGGCATATCTGAAGAGTAATCTGGAAAATATCTTTGTGGACAGCGCTGGCAGCATCATTTCAGAAGATATAGGAACAGCGGATTTTAAAGGAGATGTCCAGAAAATCTTTCTGCCTCCTAAGGACGGAAACGGACAGCGGCTTTTGGAAACAAAAGAAGATGGAAGCTATGATTACACAAAATTCTTTGACGCCATGTACGCGGCAGTGCAGGTGGAAAAAGGGAAAAAGCCGCAGGAGGCGATACGGCAGTTTGCTGTGGATTACTATGATATAGATACCTATAAAATGGAAATTCTTGCGGCGGAACCTGGACTTAACAGCGATGCGGCCTACGAAAAGGCGCTTCTTCGGGCTGTGAAAGAGGCCGGGAGCTATCTGTCTGTTTTTACCGGACTGGATGACAGGCTGGCCATTGCCTGGGACAGCGACGCTGGCGGAGGGGCTGACAATGATGTGACCACACTGCAATGCAACACCAGGAATGGGAAGGATGATTATTATAATCATTCCATCATGCTCGCGTATGGCACATACATCATCGTGGAGCAGGTTCCCGCGGACGTGGACAGGGAGCTGGCAAACCGGCATTTTACCAGGGACTATCCCAGGGAGATCACCCTTCCGTTTGTGCCGGATATCGGCCGGGATGAGGGCACGGGGGAAGCGGATGTCAATTATCAGACAGGCAGTCCCTATTTCCGGTATGACAGCACGGATACGCCGGAAGACCTGATCCGCAAATATAAAATACGTTTCAATGAGGAGACCCATATCATACAGGCCAATGGACAGGATGGAAGATTCGAGATATATAAATACGGCCTGGATAAGGATGTGCGGCCGGGCCGCAGCCTGACATCCCAAGCACCCTATGAAGAAGAATATATGGATGGCGGAAATAATGCCGTAAAGGGATATTATGCCGGATATACCTCCCAGAGCGAAGACGCCGGAATCATGGACGGGGTGGTCTATGACGGATATGAAACAGCAGACGGACAGATGGAAGTCAGGGACCAGGTGGCAGCGATGAAAGGGATGCAGACAGCCATAGACGGTAAATTTGCCTCTATGCTGGTTCCGTGGACCGTGCTGCCTCCCGCGGTGGACAGAATCAATCCGGACACGGGAAATGTGGAGACTCTGATTCCCTCCGGAACTGGCGGGGATTTTAATTTCGTGGCCTTTGCCCAGGAGGATTTTGAGGACGAGTATTATAATTCCAGACTTCGTATTGAGAAGCTGGATTCCGAGACAGGCGATTCCATTATCCATGACGGCGCATTGTTTAAGATATATGCGGCTAAAAGGGATGTGGAGAAAAAGGGAATGAGCACGGTCGCAGGGTCCGGAAATGTGTTGTACGGCGAGGCTGTGGACTGGAGGGGAAATCCCGTGACGGATGCAGACGGGAAGAGGATTCTGTATCCGAGAGTAGGTAAGAATAATGGGAGTACGGACGACCTGCCTGTGCGTCTGGATAAGGAAGGGATCCCGCAGTATGATGAAAGCCAGCTGATTAGGCAGGAGGACCAGGAGGGGAATGAGACAGGAATTTTCAGGGCATACTCCACAATCAGGGAAATAGTTATAGACGGTCAGGTGAAAAAGGTGCCGGTGGGATACATTGAGACGTATAAGCCGTTGGGAGCAGGCGCCTATGTGCTGGTGGAGATCCAGGCCCCGGAAGGGTATGTAAAGAGCCGTCCGGTGGCGTTTGAAGTGTACGCGGACAGCGTATCGTTTTACAGGGAAAAAAGAAATACGGACGGAACCACGGATGGATGGGAAGAGGATACGGCTGTGAAATACCAGTATGCCATTCCAGTGGCCGGCAGTACCAATAAAGTCCGGACCCGGACTGTCAGCCGGATAAAGGTGGAGGACTATCCTTCCAGGATGGAAATTCATAAAGTGGAGGACGGGGATTCCCTGGTGGGAAACCAGAACATCCTTCAGAAGACCGATGCACAGGGCATGGCGGAAACAAGCGGAGGTTTTGAGGAAAATGTCACGGTCAATGACGCCGGGGACCGGTTGGCTTATAAGGTAAGCGGCCGTAAGGAAAAGCTGGAGGAACGGGGGGATGTGAGAGATATTGTTTACAATCCGGAAACCATGCAGTGGGATGGGTATGTGACTAAGCCATTTGACGAATACTCAGAACATATAGTGGAGGGGACGGAAAAGGCGCTAAAGGCCATGCCCGGCGTAAAACCGCTGTATCTGCCAGACGGTACCTTTTCAGGCAGGGGAATCCGCTTTGACATTTCCGTATCCGGCGCAGGATTGTCCCTGTACCATGCCATAGAAATTGAAAAAACGGGGGAACATGTCTATAAGGGCGTAAGCGCTACTGTCAAGGACGGCAGGGTAACGGGGATTACGGATACAAATACCGGTACTCATAAGGAAATACGTGTGGTTGGTGAGGAAAACAGTCCGGGTAACGCCATGAAAACACATAAGGCCTCGTGGAATGTGTGGGATACCGTCATTGTGGATAATGGCCCGGTAAATCTGTATTTCTATGATTTGAATCAGGTGGATACCAGGGAAGACCCGGATACGGGAGAGCTGCTGGTGCTGGATAAAAAAGGGAATCCGCTGTGTTTCGCGGATTCCGTCACCGGCATGGCATATGTCTATGATGATTATGGACGTATGCTGGCATACACAGTGGATGATGAGGGAAATAAGATACTGGTCAAATCCATACAGGTACGGAAGGATGAAAATGGACAGACGATTTATGAGAATAAAACAACAGTGGATGATGAAAATGGACTGCCCATCTATTATACAGGCAAAAACGTAGCGGCAAAGGATGAGTCCTGGACAACAGACAACAGCATGGACTCTTACGGAACTCCGGAAACGTCCGGCGCCGGACATTCGATTGCCCGCCTGCCCTTTGGCGCCTATATACTTGAAGAGCAGGGTGTCCCCTATGATCAGGGATATATCCAGGCCAGGCATATGGGGCTTATACTCAGGGACACAGACGAGGTACAGAAATATTTCATGCAGAATGAATTTACCAAAACTGCCTTTGCGAAGCTGGATGTGCGGACCCAGAAGGAGGTAAGAGGAGCGGTCATGACCCTGTACCGGGCCGGTCTGGACAGTGACGGATCCCCCCTTAAGGAGCAGGATGGCATATACAAAAAAGGCCAGGTCTATGCCTCATGGATTAGCGGATACCAGTACGATGATAACGGAAACATGAAGATGGATGAACACGGGGAACCTGTAACGACAACAGAACCCCATTGGATTGACCACATTCCAGTTGGATATTATGTACTGGAGGAAACCATTTGTCCTTATGAACAGGGATATGTTCAGTCAGAGGCGGTGAATATTGACGTACTGGAAACAGGGGATGTTCAGAGCTTTGAGATGGAGGATGATTTTACATCCATTGATATTCTGAAATACGACACAAGAAATGGTGATGTAATCTACGGGGACAGCGAAGCGTACCTGACCTTATACCGTCCAATACTGGATGAAAAGGGATTTCCGGTGCTGGAAAATGGAATTCCCAGGTACGATGAAACGGGAAGGATATTCACATTCCGGGCCGCTACATATAAGGATGGTCAGGAGGTGGCGGCCACAGGCCGCGTGGTCCCGGACGCAGGCGGAAATCATCCAATCATAAAGTATGATTATGATTTCCGGGAGATTCCCGGCACATATCAGGGACGGTATTATTATACGGAGCAAGGGACCGTGCGCCTGGAGTATCTGCCTGTAGGAAATTATGTGCTGGCAGAGACAGAAAATCCTGAGGGCTATGCCACAGCGGACCCCATACTTATTAATATAGAAGAAAAAGGGCACTTGAAAGAGATACAATATTTTAAGATGGGGGATAAGCCGCTTGAACTGGAGGTCTCCAAGGTGGATATCACCGGCGGTAAGGAGGTAAACGGTGCAAAACTTGCCATTTATCCGGTGGATGAAAGGGGAAATGTATCGGAAATGCCTCTTGTGCTCCACCAACCCTCAGAAGATGGACAATATCAGGATATTGAGGCGGTCTGGATTTCGGGACTGGACGGAAGGTACACGAAGGAGGATGAGTACCAAGGGATTATCCCGCCAGGTTTTCAGCCAGGGGATTTAAAACCTCATATATTGGAGTACATCCCGGAAGGTGATTATATCCTCAGGGAGATAACAACTCCGTACGGATTTCTGCAGTCGGTAGATATTCCCTTTACTATTACGGACAGCCGGATACTGCAAAAAACAGAAATGACAGATGAAATCCCGGATGGAATTCTCCGTATTATAAAAAGTGATTCGGACCAGCCGGATGAAAAACTGCAGGGAGCAGAGTTTTGCCTGGTGAACCAGACAACGGGCTCCATATGCGGTACCGTAACCACGGACCAGCAGGGACAGGCGCAGTTTGGTCCACAACCCATTGGCTATGTGGACCGGGATGGGAATTTTAAACCCTATACCTATGTGTGCAGTGAGACAAAGGCAGCCCCCGGGCACATGCTGACCCTTGAACCGTATGAATTCCAATTTCATTACAGGAATGAGCTGACAGACATCATTGTCTGTGAATATAACCCCGCCAACGACACCAACCGGGTAGTTACGGACAAGCTGTCAGGTAATACAGAGGAAATGCTGGAAGGCGCAGTACTCAGAATCGAGCGCAGGACGGAATCAGGATGGGAGACAGCGGAAGAATGGACAACCGGCAGGCAGGGGCATTATACAAAGAATCTGAGTGCAGGAGAATACCGTCTGGTTGAGGTGAAAGCGCCTGAGGGATATGAACTGCAGGAAACTCCCGTCGAATTTACTATAAGGGACGGAATGACCGAGATTCTCCGTCTGGTTATGCGCAATTATACAACCATCGTAGATGTGGAAAAGACGTCGGCGGAAACAGGAAACCTGCTGGGAGGCGCCAGATTGCAGCTCATTGATAAGTCTGACGGAACGGTGGTCCGGGAGTGGACATCCGAGGCAGGTAGCGGACAGCGTTTTTACGGATTGAAACCGGGCACATATATCATCCATGAACTTCAGGCCCCATCCGGATATGAGAGGACTGAGGATCGGGAAATTGTGGTAAAAGACTGGACCGGGACAGAGGGACCGGAAATGGGCCGGGGGGATGATAAGGTATTGCACAATATGGTTCAGGTATTCCGGTTTGAGAACCGGACAGCATCCTCATCCGGCGGAGGCAACAGGCCAAGACCAAAGGTGGAGTACATTACATTTAAGAAAACAGATGTTTCCGGAAAGGTACTCCAGGGGGCGGAATTCACATTTTATGACCAGACGGGCCGGGCAATCGGTACCTCTGTCAGCGACAGCACAGGAACGTTCCGCATAAGAAGGCCCGAAAATGGTACATACACCTTCCGGGAAACAAAGGCGCCAAACGGATATGCATTAAATCCAGATATATTCAGTTTTACAGTCAATGGCAGTGATGTCATAAGGGGTACATATGAGGTTGTGGATAAGGAATTGGAGTTTACAATTACAAAGCTGGATGGAGACAGCGGCCTGCCTCTTATGGGAGCCAGGTTCAGGATCGAAAAAGGAGTAAGCGGTGTTGCGGATAAGGGGCTGGAGACTGAGGGCGAGGGGGGAACCGAAGCTGTAACCGGCGCGGACGGTACATTTACTTATCATTCAGCAACACCCGGCCTGTATGTCATTCGTGAGACAGAGGCACCTCAGGGATATCAGCTGGCTGATGAGGTATACGAGTTTACACTGGATGCGGTGGGGCGGATACTGGGTGGAGCAATGACGCAGGACGGTGCGGTGATGCAGGATGGTACAACCACACAGGACGGAATAATTATATATAATTGGAAGGAAAAGCCGCCGGTCAGGAAAATAGGAAGCATTACAGCTGTGTATCAAGTGGGAAACCGGTTTGGAAAAGGAACATATCATTTTGGGTCCGGCCACAGGGATACGGTAAGGACCGGAGACGACCTGCCCGTGGCAGCGGCAGCAGCAATGACAGTTTTATGTGTGGCGGGCTTTAGTATGTGTCTGTGTATGAAACGAAAGAAGGAATGGAGTCAGGGCAGGAAATGGATGGTATTTATTCTGATTTTGATACCCATAACAATTTATCTGGCCTTTGATGTGATGGCGGAGGAAACGGATACCTTATCTGTCTCAGGGAAGATGATATATACCTCTATGGAAGACATAGAGCCTGTCCCGCAGACCGCCTGGATATTAGCCAGAGACGATATATCAGGAAAGGAACGGAATGTTCTGCTGCCACTGGTAAGTTATCATTTTTCTGATAAACATTGGGAGGACGGGTTCCGGCTGGATTTGACGGTGGCGGATTATGACGCAGGTTTTTATGAAGTTGGCGGGGTGAGGATTGAAGCACGGAAGGAGGATATTAGGGAGAGCCTGACAAGCCATGAGACGGAAATTTTAAGTCAGGCAGGCCTGGATTCGGAAGCGTACAGGATTGAGCAATTCCAGTGGAATGGTGAGATTTATGAGAAGGATGGGGTGCTGTGCCGAAATTTGACAGCGGTCGGACGTAAATTGGTTGCGGACTGCACAGCAGTTTATGGAGGGGAGATCAGCAGGAGCGTATTTCTGGATGACATCGAAGGGGATGACGAGAGCGGACAGATTGGATATTCAGGGATTGACGAGAGGTATGTTGTTAAAAACAGTGTGCGGCCGCTGTTTTCGGGGATAACTGCGTTTGTAGTTGGGATTTGTTCTGTGGTATTGATTGCAGCCGTGGCTCTGACTATGATTAAGCGGACAAGACCGTATGGTATGGCGGTGGCTATGTTCATGTTCTTCGCGGGAGTTGTGTTCAGCCTGTGTTTTCTGGTGAAGACGGGGTTGGACTATGCTGATGGGCGCAGGGGGTATCGTATGGTACAGGATGAGGCTTATGGAAGGGAAGTGAAGGAAATCCGGGAAGGATATGCTGCTGAGGCGGTGGATGCTAATGGAGAGGGATATTCGGATGAGGTGAGGTATACTGACGGGAAGGAAAACCCTAAAGGAAATTCTGCCTGTGGAAAGCCTGACCTGAATGAAGCGGCCCTGGTTTCCATCAATCCGGAATACCAGTTCTGGCTGTCTGTACCTGGAACCGAAATTGATTATCCGGTGGTGCGGCATGAAGATAACGAATATTATCTGAATCATAACTTTTATCAGGAACAGCATATATCAGGCTGCGTTTTTGCGGATTCCTCGGCTGTTCCCCTGGCTGTGGACAACACGGTGCTGTATGGGCATAACATGAAGGACGGAAGTATGTTTGCTGATTTGAAAAAATATGGCGAGGAAGCTTTTTTTCGGGAAAATCCTGTCATACAGGTATTTTACAGGGGAAAGTGGCTGGAATGTCCCATTTTTTCCTGTCAGCTCCGTCATCAGAGCGACGCCGGAGCCTATGGCACTAACTTTATGGAGGAGGAGTGGCTGCCCTATCTTGAGAAAATGGGGGCAGCGTCCCTCTATGAGACGGGAATCATTCCAGAAGGGGATGAGAAACTTATAACGCTTTCAACTTGCTACGGCAAAGACCAATATCTGATTGTGCAGGCGCTGCTGCATGGTATGTGATACCCGTATAGTAGTACTTTCTGAGGTGGACAGCACATATTTTTCTGGATTTTTTGAGTGGGTGTGACGCTGGCTGTTGGGATTGGTGGGGATGGGGCGTGTAAAACAAACAAGTTAACGCTGTCCCTGGCTGTTATGTATATTGCATATAAAGCAGAAAAATAGTATAGTAATAGAAGCATTATGCAAATACGGTGGCAATAGGTGACATTAGTGAAAAAGAATATAGACTTACTAAATGGAAATATACTCACATCCCTGTCTGAGCTGGCACTGCCAATCATGGCCACATCACTGGTCCAGACTGCCTATAATCTGACGGATATGGCCTGGATTGGCATGGTGGGAAGCGATGCAGTGGCAGCGGTTGGAGCGGCTGCCATGTATACCTGGCTGTCCTCCGGTGCTGCCGCCCTGGCCAGGATGGGGGGACAGGTAAAATCTGCTCATGCCTATGGGGAAGGAAACAGAAGGGAAGCGGTACAGTACGGAAAGGGAGCCTTGCAGCTGGCTCTGGTTCTGGCCGCTGCGTATGGAATCATAACAAATCTTTTAGCGGGCCCTCTGATAGGCTTTTTCCACCTCAATTCGTCTTTGGTGGTCAAAGATGCAATTGTGTATCTGAGAATTGCATGCGGCCTTATTCTCTTTGCGTTTATTGGACAGACACTGACGGGCTTGTATACGGCTTCCGGCAACAGCAGGACTCCCTTTGTGGCCAACTGCATCGGTATGGGAGCCAATATTGTGTTGGATCCTCTGCTTATCTTTGGCCTGGGGCCAATTCACGGCATGGGAGTAGCCGGTGCAGCCGTTGCTACGGTGACAGCCCAGTTTATCGTGTCTCTGGTCCTGGTGATTTCCATGAGGAAGGATCCTGTGCTGGCAGCTCAGATGCGGATTTGGATTCCTACGCCCTTATCCAATATTAAAACCATGGTGCGGATTGGATTTCCGGCTGCAATTCAGAGTATGCTGTACTGCGGGATATCCATGGTCCTTACCAGATTCGTCACTGCATGGGGTGATACGGCGGTGGCAGTCCAGAGAGTAGGAGGACAGATTGAATCCATTTCGTGGATGACAGCAGATGGTTTCGGGACAGCCATCAATGCATTTGTAGGGCAAAACTATGGCGCGGGAAACCTGAAGCGGGTAAAAAAGGGGTATATGACGGCATCTGTCATTATGTTTATATGGGGTATCTTTACCACATGCCTCCTTATATTTGGGGCAGCGCCCATATTCAGCCTGTTTATCCATGATAAATTGCTGCGTACCCGCGCGTTGCTGGGCTGCCTGACCTTTGCCAATTTCAGCATTCTCTGGACCTCAATGGCCTTTTTGCTTGCCGCTCCACCTTTTAACTACAGCGATGGTGTAATTGGTCTGTTTGGACTTGCGGGAGCTGCCGGAGCGTTGGGCGCTCGTCCGGCGGGCGGTTTTGCCGATAAGGGCAAATCGCACCACACCACAACTTTCGGTCTGCTGCTGCTATTACTTTCATGGCTGGCGATCTGGTTTGGTCACACTTCCGTACTGGCGTTGATTATCGGAATCCTGGTGCTGGATCTCACCGTGCAGGGCGTGCATATCACTAACCAGACGGTAATTTATCGGATACATCCTGATGCGCGCAATCGCCTGACCGCAGGTTACATGACTAGCTACTTTATTGGCGGTGCCGCCGGTTCGCTAATTTCAGCCTCAGCCTGGCAACATGGCGGTTGGGCTGGCGTTTGTCTGGCTGGCGCGACGATTGCCCTGGTTAACTTACTGGTCTGGTGGCGAGGTTTTCATCGTCAGGAAGCCGCAAATTAAGCAATCAGCAACCGTTTTCGTGGCTTTACACTTATAAGGGTGTTAAGAAGCCCATCAGTCTGATAAGGTTAAGATATTCATTCAGTCTATTTATAATATTAACAATCGTTAAGCGTACACTCTATGGAAAGCCCTACTCCACAGCCTGCTCCTGGTTCGGCGACCTTCATGGAAGGATGCAAAGACAGTTTACCGATTGTTATTAGTTATATTCCGGTGGCCTTTGCGTTCGGTCTGAATGCGACCCGTCTGGGATTCTCTCCTCTCGAAAGCGTTTTTTTCTCCTGCATCATTTATGCAGGCGCGAGCC
>ENA-OPRK01001052-OPRK01001052.1-human-gut-metagenome-genome-assembly--contig:-NODE-1052-length-11376-cov-3.155728_pt1 | contig 11376 bp, 10 predicted proteins | sample MGYA00241793_ERZ501877 | MGnify/ENA primary metagenome ERZ501877 (study PRJEB25962, sample SAMEA1966253) | human gut metagenome | biome: human gut; feature: human-associated habitat; material: faeces... | reverse complement strand
TTAGGAAATGCGTGTGTTGTTAAAGAATTCTCCCATGATTTCTTAGACAAAAATAAAGTTTATGAAATACAATTAAAAAAGCCCCTTCCTTCTAGAAGCATTGGCTATACTTATCTTAAAAGAAGAAGCTTATCACAAGCAACTTTAAAGTTTATCGAATTAATTGATCAATTTGATAAATCAATTTAGATTCTAATTTAGATAAAGAAAGACTCGCTTTGACAAGTAAAGGAATATCGAAAGATATTTCTTTTTCTTTATATTTTATAATACCAATATAGCCATCTTTTTTGTAAACAATAACATCACCGAAAGCCGTAATCATAAATGGTAAAGAGTTTTCCGCATCAAAGTAGGTATCTTTTATTACTTCTTGATATTCAAATGGATTTATAAAGCGAAAATATCCATTTAAAAAATCTCCACTGCCATAATTACATAAAATGTCACTAAGTTCTTTTGGAAATATTTTTTTAATTTTTTCTTCTGTTATATTATCAAATTTATAATTTTCTTTAAAATCACTAAAAATAGACATATACTCATTCCCCTTTCTTTATATATGTTAATTTTATATTTAGTTTTATACTTTCCCATTCGTTTTCAGGTATTTTATTAGCAAAACTCATGATTTGTTTTTCTAAGTCATCTATACGGTAACGCCATTGAGCACCTAATGATGAATTTACATTTTTGTCTCCTAATCCAGTTAAATTCATAGAATTTCCACCAGCAATCTGATCCGGATTATGTAATACTGCCTTTGACTTTATCCATTCATCAGCTACTTTAACAGCATCATCATAACTCATTCCATTTTCAAACAATTCTTCTATTTTGTCTTGTTTAAATTTATCTCTTAATTCTTTTTGAAACTGATTAGCTTTCTTATTTCTTCCTGCAACATTATATTTTTTTCTGTTTTCAACGAACTCAGCAATTGTTAAACTATTTAACCCTTTTTCCTGATTTTCTAATTGTCTAGCAAATTCTTTTTCATCAAATTTCGACTTATAATTGAAAACAGTATTTATTTCTGGCATTTCAACTTTACTAACTTCAGAAATAGGATAGATTGATTCTGATTCGAGTCTATATCTATAATTATCCAAATCTGTTTTTCTCGCTACATCTCCAATTTCCGATACTGAGCTATTCGCTGGGTTTCCTGACAAAACTCCTTCTACCACATTGCTTCCCAGCATTGCCAATATACGGCTGTCTGTACTTTGATAGATTGCATCATAAGCTTTATCTTCTGCCACATTGCCAATCAATATCCTTCCACCATCTACGGCGATAGTTTTAAATTTTGTAGCACCTGTTGCTCCTTTTAAGATGCCACTCATCGGTAATGCCATTGCAGAAATCATAGTACTGGCATTTCCTATAGTATAATATAATTCCGGATTTCCTGCAAACAGTGTATCACGGATAGGATTTTCTGCCATTGTAAATCCATCCCCGGAAAAGCCAAGGGATATATTATTCATTCCTTCTGTTGCGTTCGATAATCCATATAAGGTAGATGTTCCTCCCACAACAGCTGCACTAAACACAATAGGAGCAGCCGCACCCGCAGTTGCGAAGATTAATGCTGTTCCCACTGTTGCGGATACAATTCCTGCAAGAAGTTGTTTTAATCCTTCCGCTTTCCTATCATCAGCAAGTTTATCGTTCATTTTATCTTCAAACTTTTTCATTGCAGCTTCGTACTGAGCTATGTTCTGATCTACATAATTTCCACTTGCCTCATAATCCATCTGCAGCCTTTGATATGCTGGCAGCATTGCAATAGAACCAGCCTGATAATTAGTTACTGATACAGCAGGACTTCCTGTTCTTGCTATCAAAATAGACCTTATAGACTCCAGCATAGAGTCCATATTCTGCGTATCATTTTGATGTGTTTCCTCATAATCACCAATGTCACTGTTTAAAGTTTTAACACGACTTTCCATTAACTGATAAGAGAGTACTAAAGATAAACCTGAAGGCTGTACAACTGAAACAATATCACTAACGTTGGAAATGATGCTATTGATTTCTTCTCGTAAATTTTCAAAATCTTCCCGTCCCTTCTCCAATACTTGCTGTTGTTCCTCCAATATTTCCTGTGGAATCTCAGCCTCATAAGAAGAATCAATTCCATAATATCCCTCTGCATATACCGAAAGACGTACCTGAAACTCTGTTAATAGTTGCTGTAGTGATCCAATTACAGGAATATGTACTTCTTGTATATAATTTTGTATGCTTTTCCCAGTTTCCCCTTGGATACATGGTGTTACTACAATCGTTTCTAACGCCTGATAAACTGTCGCTAATTGTGTTCCCCATTCACTTAACTGATTTAGCATTTGGCTTTGTATTTCCAACAACTCTTCGATTTTCACATGGTATCCCATAACACACCTCCTCCTTGGGTGCTTCTTTTCAAATTCTGTATTTTGCAACCGCTAAATGTCATGGTTTTATTAAAGATTGTTCTGCATAAGTCATACAGGTACTGACATCCCGTAGTTTTCCCACATCTTCCTGTAATAAAGTTTTATAACTTCCAAACAGTTCCGATAAAGTCTGATAGGTTTCTAAAAATGCTTCCAACGTTTTCATATTTCCTGTAATTTCCGGCTGTTCTTTACTTTTTTTAATACCTTGGCTGGCTACAGATAACGCTGACACATTCGAATTATAAGTTAATTTATTTAATTCAATCATTGACAGTCCCCCTTTACTTAATTAAGCAATGTTTCAATATAATTCCCCAAAGAGTTAATCTGACTTTTTAGCCAGCCAATCACTCCTTCTTGATCATAAATCTGATTTTCCAATCTTGTGATTTCATCCATAATCGCATCTACGGCTTGATCAGTTTCATCATAATATGTTTGATAACAAGGTTTAAGCTGTTCCTCAGCAATCCCTTCATATTCTTCTTTATTAGATCCTTTCCAACTGCTGCATGAAAGTTTTTGCGTAATGTCAAATTTCTCCGTTTCTATATTCAGTTTATAAGTCTGCAGTTTCTGTTTTGCATCTTCTAAACGCTCAATTTTCTTTTCTAATCCCTGAATTTCATTTTGGCACTCTGAAATCCTATAGTTTGCTTGAGTAATTTCATATTCTGCGGATGAAATAGCAGCTTGATTTTTATTTGCCATGCATCACACCTCCTCCCTATCCAGAAAGCAAAAGTTTTATGACTCATTTTCTATTTTTAATAATCCATCCAAATGTTCTTTTAAACTTTTCTGCATTCGGAAATCATCTTCATCTTGAAAACTTTTTTGAATTACTTCTTCAATGTCCTCATGGTTTAGATACAACACGTTTTCCCCAATCAATCCTTCTGGATAAGTACAAGCAACATAATCAAAATATTTTTGCTCTCCCTTGAGAATTGCTACAACACCTCTTCCAATTAGAATGAGCTTTTTTACACTTCCTTTTACAAGAATTACAGAACCTAATGGTAAAAACTTTTCTTCTTTCATCAATACTTTCCTCCTGCTTCCAAATTATGTTAAAACAATTTTATTTTTTATTTTCTTGTTTCCATTTTTTATACTCTTTTATTGTATTACTATTTTTACGAGTATTATTGATTTCCTCTTTTAGCAACTCCTCTGTATATTCATTCATATTTTTTTCTCCACTTTCAAATTCTTCATCAAATATTACTATGTTTAAATCTTCTATCTTTACAAGTACTCGCATACTGCATTCCAATTTTGATAGAGTCATTAACCAGTCTGAAATTATCTCTGCATATTGTTCATCTGTTTGATTATTCTCCAGATAAATCATAGGCTCTATAGTGTATTCTTCTTTTTTTATATATTCATCTATATCTTCTTTTCCTGTCCATTTTGTTTCTGACAAATTTCCTGAAATATCAATTTCATACTTTTTAATATATTTTTTTTCTTGGCATAACGGTTCAATCATGTTATATAATTTTTCTTTAAAAAAAGTAATATGGTAGGAATCTTTAAAAAGCCCGGTATTTCTTGCATATACCTGAAAAATATCATCTTGATTTTCTGCCTTTGCTTCTGCTTGTATCCAATTAATTCCTATCTTCTCTTCCTTATATTTTTTTACTTTAGTTATGTCAAAGTTTTCTCCATATTTATCCTCTAAATTCTGTAAAATAAATTCCTCAGCTTCTTTTTGATTGTTAAACCCTTTCATTTTACATCCTCCTAACGTTATTACTGATAAAATTAATACAATTATTAAAAATATAGTTTTTTTCCACACAATTACCCCTCCCATATAATTTCTAAATACTTTTCTCCATTATTCTCTTCTATAGTGCAATAAATTCCTTTTTCTTTAAACGCATCGGTCGCTGCTTCTAGCATTCCTTCGTCTTCAATATAGAACCTATGTACCGAATACAATTCTTCTTTCGTATATGCTTTTTCAGTTTTTATTGAAAGATTCCAAAAGTGTTCACCGTTGTTTTCTGAATATATACTTGTATCATTTTCTAGGAGAGGCTTGTCATCATCATTTTTATCATATATAAGTTGCACTGTTCGAAACTGTTCTTCGTCATTTAAGCAATGATACAACGTATATCGACTTTGTTGACTATCTTCTGCATATGGATTTGCCAAAGCATCCGATATATCTCTATAATAAATTCCAAATTCCCCGCCAAAAGCATTACCAAATCCATAGTTTCCCTTCCATAATTCTATACGATATTCCCGATTTCCATACTGAAAAGTAACAATTTCATCATCAAGATCCATACCTAAAAGTGCTCCAGCTTCATCGTAAAAATCCATAAAGCCAAATTTAGATTGTAGCGATCCTTTTTGGGTAATATAATAATCTTTTTCAGTTCCTATATAATCAAATCCTAAAAGCCTTGTGATCTCTCCATTTTCATTAATAAAATTCCAGAGTTTTGATTCTAGTTCCGGTTTACTAAGTATCTGAATTGCTTTTTCTCCTCCGTGCTGTAAAATACTAATAACCGCTTTTCCAAAAGGTAGAAAAGAAACAACTTTGGCACCACGTTTCTCTGCCTCTCCTATAAACTCCCATATATTCCCTTGAAGCTCGTCTAATATCATTGTGACAGCAATTATTTCTTCTTCAGATAGATTGAATTTTTCCAAATCTTCCATGTGCACTTTATTTAATAATCCTACCCATAAATTCCAATCCGCTTTTTCCCAGTCTATTTCCCCATTTTCTCCAAATGGATTTAACTTATCATAAATCTCTTGAATTTTGTCTAGTTTTTTCCGATATTTAGAATAAGCTTGTATGTACTTGAACCATTCAGGATCTATACCATTTAATTCATAACATTTGGTTTCTGAATTATAAGAAATTTTCGCCATGTTCATTTTCGTTTGTTGCAAAATTCCCATTACACCTTCAGCAGCAACATATAAATCTTGTGTTGTATTTAAAAATTCATCAATCGCTTCTAATTTTTGTTGAATTTCTTCTATCATTTGGTCGCACAAACGGATTCCCCAGAAATTTAACACAGATCCCAGAGGAAAATCGTATAACCTTTGACGTTGTGCCTGCCATTGTTCTAATTCATTATTTAAAATATCTTGATTTAATTCTGACACTTGCGGAAGCATACTTCCTGCATTCTGATATCCGTCATTCCCCTCTTTTTGATATTCACCCCATAACCGATAAGATTGTAAAATCGGTTGATGTACGGAAGCAATGTAATCTTTCGTATTTCCCCATGCAATACCACTTAGTTCCTCTGTATGTATTTTCTCCATGACCCGTGATGCAGTAACTATTTTCCCCATTAATGCTTCTAATTCCGAATTCATTTTTGATAATTTATCTTGTATTTTACACGGATAAATGATTACTCCCATATTTACACCTCCGCTTACCAATTTTTCTTAGTGATTTCTTTCAAAAAAATTGCCAATTTCTTCTTCCATTGCTTTCAATTTTCTATATTGTTCCTCTAATGCTTCTTCTTCACGCTGGCATTCACGCATAGCTTGCTTTTCAAATTCTTGGACAGCATCTTGCAATTTATAAATTTCCTGACACTCTCCCCATTGCTGATACAATATTTCCATGGAACTTTTAGATAGAAGAAGCAGTTGTTTTATTTCCGCTTCTGTGTCCTCCTGTTTTTTCACATTTTTTCTATATTCATTCTCATATTCTTCTATTTCTTGCCATTCTTTTTGATTTATATGAAAATCCTCTTTCACCATTAATTCTATCTCCATCTTTATTTTTGAAGTAAGTTTTTATCTGCATCTTCTAAATCGACACCAATTTCTTTAATGTTTTCTCCTAATTCTTCCATAAATATATGATAATCAGCTAAGGTCGTTTTCCCGTTTTCATAGGATTGACTACATTCCATGTCTACCTGTGTCGTGCCAGCTTGGCACGACACAGATGATAATTGTAACTCTCTCGCTGCACTTTTGATCCCCTGTGCAATCTCTAAAACTATTTGACAATTGTTTTTAATATCCATAAAATTCCCCCTAATATTTTGGAACCCGCACTTTAACATAAGCTCCATTATGGAACAATAAACCATCTTTAAACTGTGGAAGTTCCTTGGCTGAATTAATCGGGAATATTGCTGTTGTTCCCTGATTTCCAAGAAGTAAACCTTCTGTTGTGTTTTTCGCAAATTTCGTCACTTCGTCAAATCCTTTCATCTTTCCGGAATGTGCAGTCAAAATGATACTGATACCAACACCTGCTGCCTCATTCAGAATAGGAGCCAAAGTTATCGCCTGTGTTTTGGTCAATTCCACAAAATTATCCCAATCGTCTACAATCAAGCTAAACGGCTGCAATTCCCGGCAGATTTCCTTTGGATTTAACGTCGGATCCATTTCTAATGATTCCTTGACTTTTTGATTTCTTTCTGTGATCTCTGCCTTGAGTGCATCTATGAGCAGTGGCACCATTGCCTGATTTTCTATATAAACAACTTTTTCTGATGTTTTATAGGAATAAAGTTCCATAGCTTTGGAATCTACCAGATAGATTTTTCCTTTTCCTAGCATCTGATCGAGAATGACCTTCAATACGTTTGTCTTACCTCTTGCTGCTTCACCAAGAATCGTAAATGGTGTATTTCCAAGCTGGAATCCGCAGGCACACACAGCTTCTTTTTCGAGTCCAACATAAATATCCTGCTCTGTATGAGGATATTCTTTCATATCTGCAAAGAACAAGTTTTCTGGAAGAACCGGAATTCTTGGAGCTTGTTCACCTGGATACAGAGCATCAATATTCTGTATCAATTCTTTAATTTTATCCTTATATTCCAATTCTGTTTCAAACTTGACCATGCTGTAAAGCTGCATTACACTTATCATATTGTCATATTTCAAAAGAGCTCGTCCTTTTGTTTCTGATTGTTTATAAGTGCTTCTTCCAACAATTAAATTTACATCTGACTCATCAAACAGATATCCCGCCACTTTGTTTTTAAAATTGTTGTAGGTAGAATATTTCATGCTATTGCTTCTGGTAGCAGTTGCAATCACAAAAATCCCAAGTCCATAACCATCACGGGAAATCTTTTGGAAAAATTCTTCAGCCTCATATCCAAGTTCTTTTACTACATCAAAATTGTCAATCACAAGAACAATTGCTTTCATTTTCTCTGCAGAAACCTGATTGTAAACTTCAAAATTCTGTACTACTTCATCTGCCAGTTTTTTCTTTCTCTCTCTGATTTCTTTCTGCAAAATCCCCATTAACTTCTGGAATCTTTCCGAGTCATCAAATACAATATAATCTGCCACATGAGAAAGTTTGTTTAATGGCATCAGACCACTGTTTCCGAAATCCAAAATATAAAAATTCAAATCCTGCACGCTATTCTGCATAGCCAAGGACAAAACCGCAGTTGTCAAAAAGACGGTTTTCCCATATCCTGCTGAAGCAATATACAGCAAATTCCCATCTTTGATAAAATCAACATCATATGGAATCTGTTCCTGTTTTTCCGGAATATCAATGAGTCCCATAGCAATTTTCATGTTCAATTCTTTTGGGGTTGCACGAATCAGTTCCTGTGGGCTTACAAGTTGTTCCGGTAGTGGTGGAAGCCAAGGTTTTTTCACCTCTTTTACATCTTGTGTTTCATAATACTCGTGAATATAGCGTACTACTGCGTCCAACTGCGTTTTTACTACTTTGTTGTTTTCTTTCGTATCACTTAAATCTTGATTTACCAATTCCCCTTGTCCGATTTCATTGAGTACATAAACCCGGTCATCGACTTTTTCTTTCTGTTCTTCTTCATTATAAGCAGCTCCACTCCACGCAGATTGGAACAATTCATAGATTTCATTATTACCCACTTGCAGATAGGCACGTCCAGGCAGCGTAATGTTTGCTGCATCTGCCGTTTTTAAAATTTCTTTACTGTCTGCTTCGTTCTGTACTTTAAGTGCCAACTTAAATTTTGAGTTTGACCAAATCTGATCATCTACTACACCTGTAGGTTTCTGAGTTGCCAAAATCAAGTGTACACCAAGGCTTCGTCCAATACGGGCAGCAGATACCAGCTCTGACATGAATTCCGGCTGTTCCTTTTTTAATTCAGCGAATTCATCACTGATCAGGAATAAATGTGGAAGAGGTTCTTCTGCCTCTCCATTTTTAAATAACTTATTATAGTTATTGATATGGTTCACATCATATTGATTAAAGATACTTTGTCTTCTTGCTAGTTCACTTTTGATAGATGCCAACGCACGCATACTCTGGGAACCATCCAAGTTCGTAATCGTCCCCAATAAATGTGGAAGGGCTGTAAACATCTTAGACATACCGCCTCCCTTATAGTCAATCAAAAGGAAGGCAACCTCATAAGGATTGAAATTTACAGCAAGTGAAAGAATATACGATTGTAAGATTTCTGATTTTCCGGAACCTGTTGTACCTGCAACCAGACCATGCGGTCCATGAGCTTTCTCATGAAGATTCAAATACACATAATCTCCGGCTGCTCTTGCACCAAGCGGTACTGCCAATGATTTTGAAGAATTATTTTTTCTCCATCTTTCTTCAATCCGAAGTTGTGATGGTCGTTCCACCTGATACATTTGGAAGAAAGTAATACTGTTCGGTATCTGTGCACTAATCCCCTGCATGTGTTCTAGCACACCCAGATTTCTTCCAAGCCACTCTAAAGGAATTTCCTGCATATTATGAAGCCTGAACTTTTCCTGCTTTTCTTCCCGTTCATCAATCAGCAGAAGTCCATCTTCTGAGTTTTTCAGCATTGCAATAGTTCCTATATTTTCTGGCAGATTTGCCCTTAAATGAGAGGTATAAATGATAGAAAATCCTAAATTATACCCTTCCTTTTCCAAATACTCCATGATGGAATGATCCATAATCCATTTTGGCTCATCAATCAGAAAGAGAAAGTGTGGTAGAAAAGTACTCTCTTTTTTGCTTTCCTCTTCTTTTTGCTTCCTGTCTTTTAAAATCTGATATAGACTTCCTAAAATCTGATCTCTTTTGTTTTCTGAATTGATCATTGCAACGCTGTTTACCGTATGGATTTTAAAATGCGGATACCAGCGCATCCACTGGAAATCTTCCTGATAAGCTTCATCATAGATTGCAATAATTTCCAAATCATGATAACTGTGAAAGAACGTGAGCTGGCAAATGAGTGCCTTTATTTGCTCATGTATTACACTTTTTTCTCCTACCAGGCCAAGATGAGCCTTTTTCAAATCGATAACTACCGGTTTTTCAATGACAGAAAATTCTTTTTGAATCGCTTTTGCCTCATCTTCCAATATATCTGGTTTCGTTTTTAATTCATCAAGTTTCAGCTGAATTTGAAGCTGTGGATGTGTTTTTTCTACTCCCAATGATACTTTTAGAAAATCTTCGTCATTATAATTTCGCTCATAAATTCTAGGGCTGTATTCTTCAATCATATTCCGGATTTCAGATACAGACGGATAATTATATTCATAGGCTTCTTTTTCTTTACAATAGGCATGATAGATTTCTTTTCGTTTCCGCAATAGATACTGCTTATAGGTTTTTTCTCTCAGAATTTTGTTTTCTTTTAATTCTTTCTTATCACTGAAAAAACGCATAATGGAAACAACTAAAGACATCCCCGTACCGGCAACCGCCATCACTACAAATAATCCACGCTTCATAATCACACTAATTGCAATGGTAATGCAAATCATAATCACAGGTGGCAATATTAGCTGAACAAGTCCGCCTTTTTTACGATCCATCAATTCTTTTGGCTTCTCTAATTGAATTTTTTCTTCCTGTACTCTTTTGATAATTCTTGGAGAACGTTTATACTTCGGAAAACCTTCAAAGGGAACTCTGGAATCTTTTATAACAGGAAGCTGTGTATGTATTTCAGCAATATTCCCTTCTATAAGAATTGCATTTTCCACTAAAATGACAGAAATATCTCCAATTGTTAAAACATCTCCATTTTCCAGAAATATCTTGTCTTGCTGTATCACCTTATCATTGATAAGCAAAACATCTTCCGTTTCTTTATGAATGGAAATTTCTTTCCCTTTTACAATAATATCGACCTTACACTGTGGAAAAACGATATCTGCTTTCCTTGAACCTATCGTAAAGTAATCGGGACGAAATAATCTTATTCTTCCTGTTTCCATTTTCATTCTCCATCCCCCTCAGTATCCCCTGTAGCTGTACCTTCATAATTGTTTGTAGCTTCCGTTTCATATTTTTCCATCAAGGGTTCCATTTTCTTTGTAATTTCATTCAGCTTATCGGATTTTTCTGCACCTGTTAATTCTGTATTTTCTTCTGTTATTGCTTTTTCTTTCATATATGCATATAAAAGTAATTGATCATCCGAAAGTCGTAGTGCAATATCAGCAGCCTGTTCTGTATCGCTTCTTCCCAGATAAATCCAGTAATCTAATTTCGACTCCGTATCATTCAATGTCATTTTAGCTAAAATATTATCTTTTTGCTCTTGTGTAAGGTTTTCACTACGGACATATGCATTCGCAAGCATAAATTTCTGTGGAGACGTCATCTTCTGTACCTTGACATTTCTCATACAGTCTATACATGCAACATAATCTGACTGCACATAGGCATCACTAAGCTCTATAACGGCTCTTTGATAAGGTTCTTTTACTATACGGTCATAGCCTATGTATCCAACTGTTCCCAACAATACAGCGCCTAGAATTGCTGCTGTTATTTTTAATGTTGTCACTTTGTTTTTTGGTATCAGAACTTTCTTCTCTCTCCGGTCTTTCTTAATTCGTTCATATTCTTCACAAAGTATCTTTTGTATGTCCTCTACTGATGTTCCTGACTGTACCTGTCCTAACACTCCTTCTT
>ENA-OPRK01001051-OPRK01001051.1-human-gut-metagenome-genome-assembly--contig:-NODE-1051-length-11378-cov-3.084430_pt1 | contig 11378 bp, 7 predicted proteins | sample MGYA00241793_ERZ501877 | MGnify/ENA primary metagenome ERZ501877 (study PRJEB25962, sample SAMEA1966253) | human gut metagenome | biome: human gut; feature: human-associated habitat; material: faeces... | reverse complement strand
GACTATGATCTTTCCATGTAGAATAAGATACATTCCACCAGTATAGCACACTTCATTTTTCGCCTGATCATCTCCATGAATAATTGTCTCTCCATAATCCGTATACTGATAGGTTGCATCTGCACTTCCATCTTCTTTCACTAGGCTAGTTGTACTTCCCTGAATATCTTTATTATACAGATAATATTGCGTATCATCCCCTTTGAATCTCTCAGTTGCAAGGACATTTCCTTCTGTTCCAATCAAGTTCTGTGAGTTTTGATTTCCATCACTTTTTCTGTCTCTAGATCAGTGTAGATCATCTCTTTAACACGGTCAAAACTGTCATAGATATAAACTTTTTGAACTGCCTGATCACCGTCTTTTAGCAGATTCCTGTAATCCTTGATCTCTTTGACTTTTCCATACGCATCATAGGTATAACTTCTGAGGACTTTCTCTGTTGTCTGATTCTTGGAATACAGTTCTCCTTTGATCTCCTACAGCCATCCGTTTTCATCATAAATATAAGATAATGACTGGATTCCATCTTTGGTGGTCGGATAGGATACCTTACTGAGATTTCCATTCTCATTATAAGTATACCGGATCTGATGGGCTTTGATATCATCTGCCGTTGGCTGGGCATTCTGACTGATCTCTGCAAACGTTGTGATCCTTCCTCTTGTGTCATAACTATATTCTGTATAACGATATGCCGTCTCTGTTTCAGATGATACACTGTAATCTGTCATCTCTGACAGCTGACCTTTATCATCATAACGATACCGGCTGGTCAGTGTTTTTGTTCCTTCTTTGTCATAAGACTGTGTTTTTGTAACCAGATTCCGGTTGTTATATTCATAGGTCTTTTTCGCCCCATTGGCATAGACTTCTGAGAGCTTATTTCCACGGTCATCATAGGTATACTTTGTTGTAATGGATTCACTGCCGTCTCCAAGATCCGATGTTGTTGTCACTGATCCGGATGCACTGGCTGTTTCCTGCTTGACATGTCCATTCGCATCTGTAACACTTGTTGTCGTTGATCCGTCTGAATTCACCTGATAGGAAACTTTTGTCTTCTGTCCTCCCTGTGTGATCTCGGTTACACGATTCTGGTCATCATAAGCATAGGATATCTGATCTCCATTACCATCGGTTTTTGTTGTCTCATTTCCCTTTGTGTCATATTCTGTTTTCTGTAAGATGGAACTGTTTCCAACCTTTACTGCGGCATCAGAAGTCCCTTTTGTGATCTCTGGATTCTGGATCGCAGCTGTCTGTTTTCCTTCTTTGTCATATAACTGCAAGGCAATCTTTCCATCTCCGGAAGTCTTTGTTCCAAGACTGATCGTTGCGATCTCTTTTCCGTCCCTGGTGAACACATGATCCGTATATAATCCATGGCTGAAACTTCTGACGGTCTGTCCCGCTGCATCTGTCCATGACTTTTCACTGACACGTCCATTGGTCTTTGTTGTCTGAACGCTCAGATCCTGATAGTCTTTCATTCCATTCAACGTATGAATCTGTGCATCTTCATATCCATAGGAAGTTTCCGTGACAGTATCTGTTCCGTCTGCTGATTCTGTTGCTTTGACTACACGATTGACAGAATCATATTGATAAGCTGTCTTTACTCCGGATGCACTGGTTTCTGTTGCTACGGTTCCATTATCATCGTATGTTTTAGATTCTGTCTGTGTCACTCCATCGGATGTTACTTTCGTCTGTATCGCTCTTCCCATGAAATCATACGATGTTTCCGTACTGCTTAAGATATTTCCTTTCCTGTCTTTACTGGTATTTTCTGTTTCACGTCCCATGGCATCTGTTTTTATCACAGATGTCTCTTTCTCTTCTCCCTGTGTCGTTGTTGTTGTCTGTGTCGTTCCCTGTACAGTATCCTGATATGTCGTTTGTTCTACAGAATCAGGAGCTCCTTCCTTTGTTGTCGTGACTGTTGTTGGCTGTCCGTGATCATCATAGGATGTAACTGTTTTGGTTTCTTCTTTTTTATTTTCGCCTTTATCTGTTTCTGATATTACATTCCCTTTGGGATCATATTCATAAACAGTCTGTGAAATAAAGTCATTTCCATTCGTTGTAGTTTCGCTTGTTGGAAGATATGGATTTTTCTCATCCTCATACTCACTGCTTGTTATATCTCCGTTTTCTTCGGTCTCAGAGATGACATCATCGTTTTCATTGTACTCGATACTGGCGATCGTAAATGTTTCTTCTTTTTCCTTGTTTGTTTTCAAAAATTTCACCAGTCCGGCAGCATCCAGCTCCTGATAATCCACTTCCGTTTTGATCTTTCTTACAAGATACTCATTTACCCAGCCATTTTGTTCTCCGTCTTTTCCTCCATCATCATAACTGTAACTGCTTTCAATTCCATTGGCATCCGTCTTTTTCAGGATCTTTCCTGTATTCTTGTCAAAACTCATGGAATCCTGTGCTGTTTTGGTTCCGTCTGCCTTGTGGGAAGATACCGTCGTTGTTCCATTTCCACAAGAAAGCTGCTGGTATTCTCCATTCGGACGGATAAATCTTTCTGCTTTTTCTCCTGTATAAGCGATCTGGTACCCGTTCTTCTTTGCATCGATGATCTTGCTCATCTTCCCATTACTTCCATAAGCATATGTCTGATCCACAGAAGCTGTTTCTCCGCTGTTTTTGTGAGAAACATTTGCAAGTTTCCCTTCAGCATATGAATAAACAACCTTTGTTCCATCTGCAAGATCGATCTTCTTTAACAGATCTTCCTGTTCTCCGTTTTCATAATATGTAAAAACCAGTTCTTTGTTCAGATTGGAAACAACCTTATATAATCTTCCTTTTTCATCGTACTGATAGATCAGATAGTTGCCATTACTGTCCTCTGCTTTTGTGATCTCACCATTCCCATCAAATGCATATGTCACCGTATGCCACTCTGCATTATTGACAGAATTTCCATTGCGGACTGTAATATACTTATCTCCTTTGCCCTGCACCTCATATCCGATTCGGTTATCCTTCGGCTTAATATAAAGAGCTCCGTACTCTCTATCTGCATTGCTGTTCGACAGAGATAACAATCCGTAAATCGTTTTGCCTACAGCCGCCTCATTTAAGCGATATGCAAAAGAAAACGTTCCTTTTGTCAAACCGGAAATTTTTTCTTTCTGCTCCGGCAGTTGAATCATCTTTCCTTCTGTTCCGTCAAACATTTTTCTCTGGTAAGTAAAAATCGGTGTTCCTACAGACACAGCACCATGGTCTGCCATAATCTGATCTTCGGAAACTGCTCCATTATACAATTTCACTTCTTTGATGCTTCCGGTAAACGGATAACTATTTCCTGAAATTCGATTTGCGCCTCCAAATGTCACAGAAGTCGGTTCCCATTCCATTTTGTCGACAAAATTAGTCTCACTCACATCCCACTGCTGTACAAGTTTTTGATCCAAATATACTTTATAATAGCTGTCCTTTTCTGTTACAAGCGTAATCGTATGCCATTGATTATCCGCAAGATTCACATCATTTACCGTAAAGTTTTTGTGATCATTTACCGTCTCATTTTTGCGGAATTCAAAACCGATTTTATTCCCGCCACTAATGTACAAAGACATATAATGATTCGTATGTGTACTTCCATTAATTGCAGCCAACGCCTGTAAATTGGTACTTCCCGTCCTAAAACTCAGTGTAATCGTACCGCTTCCCAATCCTTTTACAAAAGCCACATCCTCCTGCGGTATTGAAAAACGCTGTTCAATACCTTGAATCTGCTTTTCTTCACTTAAATATTCCTTGCACAAAATTTTTGTTGTTTCTGTATCTACTGTTGTCTCAACTCTTCCCGCACTTTCATCTTGAGCAAAAACAGGCATGGCTCCTTGCATCACCATCGTAAGCACCAAAAGAGCTGCCACTATTTTTTTCTTCATGCTCATCTCTCCTTCTCTTAATGAAATATATTATAAATTGTAGCATATTTTTATAATTTTTTCTTGTATAAAAGCGTCACTTTTGTTTTTATTTTTGTACAATACGGAACAAGCAATGTCGTTTTTACACAATTAAGTCAAAATACACACCAAAATCGCAGTTATAATTAACATTTTTTCACAAAACATCACACTTGTATTTTTCACTGTCTCTTCATATACAAAACACATTACGAGAACAATAAAGAGATGCACTAAAAAGGAAGTGTCTGTTAAACACTTCCTTTATCTTGCACATATTAGTTAAATTTACGTTTTCTAGCAGCTTCAGATTTCTTTTTACGTCTTACGCTTGGTTTTTCGTAATGTTCTCTTTTACGAATTTCTTGTTGAATACCAGCTTTTGCACAGTTTCTTTTGAATCTGCGTAAAGCGCTATCTAACGTCTCATTATCTTTTACGATTACATTTGACATAGTCTCACACCTAACCTCCCTCCAGTCCTATATTGTGCATCATACGACTGTTCGGGTATTTTTTTATTGCACTATATAGAATTATAGCATATTTTTTTCATTCGTCAACTATTTTTTTCAAAAATACGCAACTATTTAATCTGCTCTGCGAGAACCTCTGCTGCTTTGGCAATCGCATCCGGAATTCCTGCCGGATTCTTTCCACCTGCCTGAGCCATATTTGGACGGCCACCGCCGCCACCGCCTACAAGTGCTGCAATTCCTTTGATTAGATTACCTGCGTGAGCGCCTTTTTCCATTGCTTCATCTGTCGCCATCGCAATCAAGTTTACTTTTCCACTTGCTGAAGATGCAATCACAACAACGCCTTCTCCTAATTTTTCTTTCAACTGGTCACCAAGATCACGAAGACCATTCATATCAACGTCCTCAACAGCTGTGGCAAGCAGTCTCACTCCATTCACTTCTTTTACCTGGTTCATCACATCACCCAAAGCATCTTTTGCCGCTTTACTCTTCAGTGATTCGATCTCACTTTGCAATGCTTTCATTTCAGCCTGCATGTGTTCAATTTTTTCTTTTAAGTTGGCAGGAGTTGATTTCGCAGCTTTTGCAGCTTCTGCGAGTTCTTTTTCCACTTCTTTGTAATAACAAAATACACCGTCCCCTGTCAATGCTTCAATACGGCGCACGCCTGCCGCAACACCTGCTTCCGAAACAATCTTAAATGTTGTAATGTTTCCTGTATTGCTTACGTGTGTACCTCCACAGAGCTCTTTGGAGAAATCTCCCATTGATACGACTCTTACATCTTCTTCATATTTTTCTCCGAACAATGCCATAGCCCCTGTTGCTTTTGCCTGTTCAATATTCATAACTTCTGTTACAACCGGAACGTTTTTAGCAATCTCCGTATTTACAATGTTCTCCACTTTTTCTAATTCTTCTGGCGTCATCGCTGAGAAATGTGCAAAGTCAAAACGTAGTCTGTCCGGTGTCACAAGGGAACCTTTCTGCTCTACATGCGAACCAAGCACTGTCTTTAATGCTTTCTGCAACAAGTGTGTTGCACTGTGATTCTTACATGTGTTTGCTCTTTCTTTTTCTGCAACTTCCAATGTAACAGAATCTCCCACTTTGAACATTCCCTTTGTCACGTTACCGACATGCCCGATTTTTCCGCCTAGTAATTTGATTGTATTGCTCACAGTAAATTCTGCATCCTCAGTACAGATGATACCTGTATCACCTTCCTGACCACCCATCGTCGCATAAAACGGAGTCTCATCGACAAAAATTGTTCCATTCTGTCCCTCAGTAATTGCCTCCACAATCTCACTTTCTGTTGTGAGAACACTGATTTTTGAAGTATGTGTCAGTCTGTCGTACCCTACAAATTCTGATGTCACAGATGCCTCAATCTCATCGTATACAGTGGCATCCGCCCCCATATAGTTCGTCACTTCACGGGCATTACGCGCCTTTACTCGTTGCTCTTCCATAGAAGCCTTAAAGCCTTCTTCATCGATTGTATATCCTGCTTCTTCCAAAATCTCTTTTGTCAGATCAAGCGGGAATCCATATGTGTCATATAGCTTGAATGCATCCGCACCTGAAAGAACTGTCTTTCCAGCTTCTTTCATCTCATCCTGCATAGATGCCAAAATGCTAAGTCCCTGATCGATTGTCTTGTTAAATTTATCTTCCTCCTGTGTCAGTACTTTAAAGATAAATTCTTTCTTTTCTTCCAACTCCGGATAACCATCTTTGGATCCTTCGATTACTGTTGCACTTAATTTTGCAAGGAATTTCCCATCAATTCCAAGAAGACGTCCATGACGAGCCGCACGTCTGATCAGACGGCGAAGTACATATCCTCTTCCCTCATTTGTCGGCATGATTCCATCTGAAATCATGAATGTTGCAGAACGAATATGATCTGTGATCAAACGGATAGATACGTCTTTATCTGCATCTGCTTTGTATTCTACACTTGCAAATTCACATACTTTGTCACGAAGAGCCTTGATTGTATCTACGTCGAAAATAGAATCTACATCCTGTACAACAGAGGCAAGTCTTTCTAATCCCATACCAGTATCAATATTCTTTTGCTCTAACTCTTCATAATTGCCATTGCCATCATTGTCAAACTGTGTGAATACGTTGTTCCAGATTTCCATATATCTGTCACATTCGCACCCAACTGTACAGTCCGGACTTCCGCATCCATATTTTTCTCCGCGATCATAATAAATCTCTGAACATGGACCACATGGACCGGAGCCGTGTTCCCAGAAGTTATCTTCTTTTCCAAATTTAAAAATTCTCTCCGGTGCGATTCCCATCTCTTTATTCCAAATATCAAATGCTTCCTGATCGTCCACATATACAGACGGATACAGTCTGTCCGGATCAAGTCCTACTACTTCTGTTAAAAATTCCCATGACCAGTGAATTGCCTCTCTTTTAAAGTAGTCTCCAAAAGAAAAGTTTCCAAGCATCTCAAAAAATGTACCATGACGAGCTGTCTTTCCGACATTTTCAATATCACCTGTACGGATACATTTTTGGCATGTTGTCACTCTTTTTCTCGGTGGTATCTCCTGTCCTGTAAAATATGGTTTCAACGGTGCCATACCCGAATTGATCAATAATAAACTTTTATCGTTATTTGGAACTAACGAAAAACTTTTCATCACAAGATGTTCTTTACTCTCAAAAAAGTTCAAAAACATTTTTCTCAGTTCATTTACTCCATATTGTTGCATGATTTTCCTCCTCAGCATCTTAAATTCGCTAATAATTTATTATAAATAGATTTCTGTTCTTTGTCAATCAATGGCATAAAAACTGTTGACACTTTTACTTTTTTGCTTTAAAGTGTAGAATCATAAAAGTAAACCAAAGAAAGGATGAATACTATGACAAATCAAATTACCGGACATACACGTCTGACCGGTCTTTTAGGAAGCCCGGTCGAACACAGCATCTCACCAATGATGCACAACGAGGCATTTCAACAATTAGGGCTTGACTATGCATACCTCGCTTTTGATGTTGGAACTGACAAATTAAAAACGGCTGTAGAAGGGCTTCGCACCTTAAATGTGCGCGGATTTAATCTGACAATGCCGGATAAAAACCTGATGTGCTCTCTTTGTGACAAGCTTTCTCCTGCTGCTGAGATCATCGGCGCCGTCAACACTGTCGTAAATGACAATGGCGTTCTGATCGGATATACAACTGACGGAGTCGGTTACATGCACGCAGTGAAGGATGCCGGTCACAACATCATCGGCAAAAAAATGACACTGCTCGGTGCCGGCGGCGCCGCAACTGCAATTTTAGTGCAGGCTGCACTAGATGGTGTGTCTGAAATTTCCGTATTCAATGTGCGGGACGATTTTTTCGCACGTGCCGAAAAAACAGTCGCTGATTTAAACGAACGGACAAACTGCAAAGTACGATTATTTGATTTTGAAAATCCTGATATTTTAAAAAGAGAAATCTCTGAAAGCGCAATTTTGACAAACGGAACCTCTGTAGGCATGTCTCCTGACACCGACGCCTGCATCATCAAAGATACTTCCGTATTCCACAAAGATCTGATTGTCTCTGATGTCATCTACAATCCGGAAGAGACAAAATTGTTAAGACTTGCAAAAGAAGCAGGGTGTCCGACATTCAACGGCCTGTATATGCTTTTATACCAGGGCGCAGAGGCATTTCGCCTGTGGACCGGGAAAGAAATGCCAATTCCAGTCATTAAAGAAAAATATTTTTCAAGATAGTTAAGAATGGCGGAAAACTGATATAGAAAAAGAAAAGCGATACCTACCCTCTCGGGCAGATATCGCTTTTCTTTTAACAACTGTCACTAAGCTTCTTTCAGTTTTGCAATCATCTCCTCACAGATCTGCAATACACTTTTGTTGTCCGTATGTATGATGACATCAGCCGCTGTCTCATATTTCTGTCTGCGCTGCTCCATCATATTCGCAATAAACTCTACATTTTTATTGCCATTTAAAAGCGGACGCTCATCGCTGTCCTTCACGCGGTTTAAAATTGTCTCCGGAGCTGCCGTCAAAAGAACAACCTTTCCATTTTTCTTCATCTCTTTTACATTCTGCTCGCGAAGTGCCGCGCCACCGCCACAGGAAACAATCGTATTTTTCGTTGCCTGCATCTCAATCAAAAGATTTGTCTCAAGATTACGGAAATACTCTTCCCCATAAGTTGCAAAAATATCCGGAATACTCATATCCTCCCGCTCTGCAATCAATTGATCCATCTCAACCACATGCATGGCAAATACATCTTTTAAATACTGTGATACCGTACTTTTTCCGGCCCCCATAAACCCAATCAGGATAATGTTGTAAGAGAATAATTTTTGCGCCTGAATCCGCTTACTGTTTCTTACAATACAGTGGAACACATCTTCAATCTCTTTTTCATAACGATTGTCCTGCAGTTTTTCTTTAATCTGACGCTGCTGTTTCTTCTCCTGCTGTGGTTGTAAAATTGGAATCCCATACTCCTCTTTATACGCCATAATTTTTTCTATAATAGAATTACGCTCTACCAAAGCATCAATGATTCTGTCGTCGCATTCTGCTAACTGTTCTCTGTATAATTCTAAATCATTCATATTCTTTCCCCCTTTAAAGTGTAAAAGTTCCTCAGATGCTATTTTATGCTTTTTTCTGTATAAATGCAAGAAGAAATATGAATATTCTAAAAATTTCTTGTTTACATCACGTGCAAATAGGTGTAATATATATGCATCATGAATTTAAAGTGATAAAGTGTTTAATATTAATATAAGGAGACAGCTACCATGAAAATTCACGTAACATGCAGTAAAGATTATGATATCTATCTTGAAAAAGGGCTTTTGGAACAGCTTCATGATTATATCGACTGTCAGCGGAAAATATTTATCATATCTGATGACAATGTACCGGAATGTTATCAGCAGACGGTATCAAAACAATTTCCCAATTCCTATCTTCACATTGTAAAACATGGAGAAGGTGCAAAAAGTTTTGCAGTACTGGAAGATTGTTTAACACAAATGCTGCGGCGAAACTTTTCTCGCAAAGATCTGGTTATCGCCCTCGGCGGCGGTGTCATCGGAGATCTTGCCGGCTTCGTGGCAGCCAGTTATATGAGAGGAATCGATTTTATAAATATACCGACCACGACATTATCTCAGATAGACTCCAGCATCGGCGGAAAGGTTGCAATCAATTTAGATGGGATCAAAAACTGTGTCGGTGCATTCTATCAGCCAGAGATGGTTCTCATTGATCCCCTTGTATTGAATACTTTGCCAAAAAGACATTTTTATAATGGTCTTGTGGAGGCAATCAAGGCAGGATTGATTCAGGATAAAGAACTGTTTGAACTATTTGAGCAGGAAGAACTTGATATTGAGCAGATTATTTACCGTTCACTGCTTGTCAAAAAGTATGTTGTAGAGCAGGATGAGACAGAACAGGGTTTGCGAAAGATTTTAAACTTTGGTCACACGATTGGTCATGCATATGAAAGCTATTATCACCTTCGCGACTATTACCACGGAGAATGTGTGGCACTCGGTATGATGGCAATTCTCAAGAATCCTGAGATTAAAGAAAGACTCTCCAAAATACTGGAACGCCTTCAGATTGACACAACCTGTGATGCCGAGAAAGACAAAGTTTTTACTTATCTTGGCAAAGACAAAAAAGCAGACCATGACCAGATTACGATTGTAAAAGTAGAACAAATCGGTCATGCAGAATTGGAAGATATTCCAATCACAGATTTAAGAACTTATTTATAAAAGGATTTGATTACTATGAAGAATACATTTGGAAATAACATTACTGTTACGATTTTCGGGGAATCCCACGGTCCTGCCATCGGCGCAGTTATTGACGGGATGCCTCCCGGAATCAAAATTGATTCCGGCTTTATCAAAAAACAGCTGGACAAGCGGAAACCAAAAGGAAAGATTTCTACAGCACGTGTCGAGAGTGACCGGGTTCAAATTATAAGCGGCGTCTTTGAAGACTATTCCTGCGGAACACCGATCTGCCTTCTGATTCAAAATCAGAACCAGCACTCTAAAGATTACAGCAAAACAAAAGCGCTCGCCCGCCCATCTCATGCAGACTACAGTGGAGATTGCAAATACCTCGGATTTCAGGATTACCGCGGAGGAGGACATTTCTCCGGAAGGCTGACGACACCGCTTGTCGCGGTCGGCGCCATCTGCCTTGATATGCTTGCAAGCAAGGGTATTTATGTTGCCTCCCATTTAAAAAGCATTAAGGATATCGAAGATGTTTCTTTTTCTTCCGATGAAGAACTGCTGAAACAACAGATGGACAAAGTCAACGACGAATATTTTGCAACGATTGATGATGCCGTCAAAGAACCGATGAATCGAGTGATTGAAGATGCCTTTCACAGTCTGGACTCTGTCGGCGGCACGATTGAGACGGCAATTATCAATATGCCTGCCGGCGTAGGTGAACCGTATTTTGACTCCGTTGAGAGTATTCTCTCCCACGCACTCTATTCTGTAGGTGCCGTAAAGGGAGTTCAATTTGGAACCGGATTCCCAATCAGCCGGATGTACGGCTCAGAGGCGAATGACAGCTTCCGCATGAAAGATGGGAAAGTCATCACTTCAACTAACCACAATGGCGGTATCAACGGCGGTATTACGAACGGAATGCCAATTATCATCACAACGGCAATCAAACCAACGCCTTCTATTTATCAAAAGCAGGATACCATCAATTTCCGTGAACGTTCCGATGAGGAGATCTGTATCGAGGGAAGACATGATCCTTGTATCGCTCACCGTGCGCGTGTAGTCATCGACAGCGTGGTAGCAATTGGACTGGTCGATCTTCTTCTGACCAGATACGGACAACTCTATTTCCAGAGCGAACCAAAAGAAAATTTTTAATAGAAA
>ENA-OPRK01001048-OPRK01001048.1-human-gut-metagenome-genome-assembly--contig:-NODE-1048-length-11398-cov-3.377061_pt1 | contig 11398 bp, 7 predicted proteins | sample MGYA00241793_ERZ501877 | MGnify/ENA primary metagenome ERZ501877 (study PRJEB25962, sample SAMEA1966253) | human gut metagenome | biome: human gut; feature: human-associated habitat; material: faeces... | reverse complement strand
TAGTTGGAATCTCCAATTTTTTTGTTAAAAGACAGACAAATTTCATCATGATCATTGGTCCGATGGCCACACATTTGTCATAGTGTTTTCCTTCTTTTTCCACCAGATCCTTAATCACCTGTGTTACCATACCGGAACGTCCATAAGAACCGTCGTCTGTTGTCACATAGAGATTACCCGCTACTGCTTCCATCTCTTTTTCCATGATCACGAGGTCTTTTGTCTTTGCTCCGATGATCACGTCTGCATCTACGCCGTGTTCATGCAGCCATTTTACCTGTGGATATACAGGGGCTGTACCAAGTCCTCCTGCCACAAATAAGATCTTCTGTTTTTTCAGTTCTTCAATATCTTCCTCCACAAATTCAGAAGCACATCCAAGAGGACCTACAAAGTCACGGAAGGAATCTCCTGCTTTGAGTTCTGACATTTTTACAGTGGAAGCTCCGACTTCCTGTACCACGATGGTGATCGTTCCGGCTTCTCTGTCATAATCACAGATCGTAAGCGGGATGCGTTCCCCTTTCTCGTCCATCTTTACAATCACAAACTGCCCCGGTTCACAATGACTTGCAACCCTTGGCGCATGCACGTCCATCAGAAAAATATTCTCAGACAATTTTTCTGCTTTCAAAATCTTATACATGTTCTTCCTCCTTGTAATAAATCACCTTTCTTAATAATACGCCATTATTGGCATAATGGCAATAGTTGTTCGTGATTTTATTTTCATACTAAAAGAGGACAGACACTTCTTTTTGTACTGTGCCTGTCCCTCTCGTTCATTCACAAACGGTCAGTCTGATTCGATTAAAAATCAACTTCTGTTCCGTAATATGTACATGTGAATAATTTTTCCATTGTTGCAGGATCAATTGAACGAGGATTAGATCCTGTACATGCATCACCTACTGCCAGTTCTGCAATCTTAGCAACTTTTTCTTTGAATTCATTCTCTTCAACTCCAAACTCTTTGAGTGTCTTTGGAATATTCAGTTTTACATTAAAGTCATCGATCTTTTCAACCAGACTGTTGATGAGTGCTTTTTCAGAAGTTCCCGGAAGTCCCATTCTGCGAGCAACCTCAGCATAACGTTTTGCTGCAACCGGATCTTTTGCGTTGTATTTGATTACATATGGAAGATAAATCGCATTCGCACATCCGTGAGGAATGTGTCCTGTTGAGAATGCTGCACCTGTCTTATGTGCCATAGAGTGTACGATTCCAAGCAATGCATTGGAGAATGCCATACCTGCCAGACACTGTGCATAATGCATCTGCTCTCTTGCATCCATATCGCAGTTGTAAGATGCCGGAAGGTTATCCAGTACCATCTCAATTGCCTGCAGTGCAAGTGGATCTGTAAATGGTCCGTTCAATGTAGAAACATATGCTTCAATTGCATGTGTCAATGCGTCCATACCTGTATATGCAACCTGTTTAACCGGAAGACCAGCTACCAAATCCGGATCAACGATCGCAACATCCGGTGTAATGTTAAAGTCAGCCAGTGGATATTTTACACCTGTCTGATAGTTTGTAATAACTGAAAATGCAGTTACTTCTGTAGCTGTTCCTGATGTAGAAGGAATCGCTGCGAATTTTGCTTTCTGTCTCAATTCCGGGAAGTTAAATGGAATGCAAAGATCTTCAAATGTCACATCCGGGTACTCATAGAATGCCCACATTGCTTTTGCAGCATCGATCGGGGAACCTCCGCCCATTGCAACGATCCAGTCCGGCTCAAACGCGCGCATTGCCTCTGCGCCTTTCATAACAGTCTCTACTGACGGATCCGGCTCAACGCCTTCAAACAGCTGTACTTCCATTCCTGCTTCTTTCAGGTACTCTACTGCTCTGTCAAGAAATCCCTGACGCTTCATAGAACCGCCGCCTACTACAAGGATTGCTTTTTTTCCTTTCAGGTTCTTTAATTCTTCCAGACATCCTTTTCCGTGGTAAATGTCTCTTGGTAAACAAAATCTGCTCATTGTTCTGCATCTCCTTTGATTAAAGTCTGTTGTTTTCAACTAGAATCATTATACCACTGTGAAACTTTTCACACAACAAAACTATTGATTTTTTTCGTTAAATAATGCACAAAAAACCAGTGCTATTTTTGTAAGAAAAGCCAATTGCATTTTTGTAACACCTGTTTTTTCAAAAAATCAGCCCCATTACTGCGGCTGATAAATATAATTTCTCTTTGTAATCTGCGTCATTTTTCCGGTCTTACTTACCAGGACTGCACTAAATAATGTCTGCCCCTCCGGCATTTCAACCGGACCTGTATACAGCATAGATTCTGTTGTTGGTACAGATCCATCGATCGTATAATAAGCCGTATAGCCTTCCGGCACTGTGATCGTAATCTGAGTCACCGTGCTATACTGTCCCGTAGACGGTGTGACGACCGGTGCATCTGCCACCGGAAATTCGATCTCATACGTTTTGGACACAATCAAACTTGGTATTTTCTTCTCGTTATAGGCAATCGCTTTAATCTGCGTTTTTCCTTCTGTACTTAAAAGGATCGGTTCCGTATATTCTGTGCTTGCCGAAGTTGGATCACTTCCATCTGTTGTATAATAAATCGTTTCTCCAGATGCAGACAGCGTCACTTCCTGTACTTCGCTATATTTACCTTCATCCAGACTAAAAACAGGATCTGTAGAAATGTACGCTTTCAAACTTGACAATACTGCTTCATCCTCACAGTCTCCCAAAATTTCCGGAATTTTTTCCAATTGTTTTGACTCTTCATAAAAGCGGATTGCTGCCTGGTACAATTCTTGATTGGATGGATAAGAGGCAATCGCCGAGAGAAATACGGATTCTGCTTCGTCTTCCTCCCCCTGTTCCATATAGGTCTCTGCCAGACCTGAATATGCCTCTGGTTTTTGGGCATTTTTTCCGATTGCATGTTTAAAATATTTTTCCGCTGTCTGATATTCTTTCATCTGCAATGCATCATACCCTTTTGCCACTTTGCCGGCATAAGAATTCTGATACATAATATATCCAAACAACGCACCGAAAAGCAGTAAAAACAATAATAAAATCAAAAGTACCTTTCTTCGTCTGCGTATCAGCTGCTTTTTTCGCTCCTGCTGTTTTCGTCTTGCCTCTGCACGAGACCTGTTTTTTGCTGCACGCTCTCTTCTGGTCTGTATTTCATTCAACTCTTCCTGACTGAGCACCCGCGTTGCCTTTGACTGATATCCATTCTGTTTTCTGCCAAAATTGCGAACATCCTCTGTATGCATCTGTCTCGTCACATCCTCTACCGATCCTTTTACTTCCTGAGTAAGGACATCCTCTAAAGGATTATAATCTGGTACGATCTGAATGTCTTTCCCACATCTCGGACAACGCATCCAGCCTTCCGGAATAATCGCATTACAATGCGCACATCTCATATCTGTTCCTCCTAGTCACGCGCCGTCTGCACACAATTGTCCATCAGCATAGCAATCGTCATCGGACCTACGCCGCCAGGTACCGGTGTAATCGCAGATACTTTGGAATACACATCCTCAAAATCTACATCTCCACAAAGATGGTTGTTGGTATCCCTGTGAATCCCCACGTCGATTACGACTGCACCCTCTTTTATGTACTCTGCCGTGATCATCTTTGGACGCCCGACCGCCGCAATCAAAATATCAGCCCTGCGTGTTACTTCTTTGAGGTTTTCCGTTTTAGAATGGGCAACCGTCACAGTTCCATTTTCACGCAAAAGCAATGCTGCCATCGGTTTTCCCACGATATTACTTCGCCCAACTACAACGCATTCTTTTCCTGCAATTTCGATTCCTGAATATTTCAAAAGCTGTATAATTCCTGCCGGTGTACAGGATACAAATCCCTTTTCACCCAACCAGAGTCGTCCTACGCTCACCGGATGAAATCCATCCACATCCTTATCCGGTGAGATCGTACGTATGATTCTGTCTTCATCAATCTGTTTTGGAAGCGGTAACTGCACCAGGATTCCATGTACTTTTTCCGTCTGATTTAACGTTTCGATCAGCTTGACAAGCTCCTCTTCTGTTGTATCTTCATCCAATTCATACGATACCGACTCAATTCCAACATAAGCACACGCCTTTTTCTTGTTGTTTACATATACCGAAGAAGCCGCATCCTGCCCTACCTGAATCACTGCCAGACAGATCTTGGTGCCTCTTTCTTTCAGCACGGATACTTCTTCTTTCAATTTATCTTTGATTTCTTTTGCAATTCGTTTTCCGTCAATTATCTGTGCCATTCAATACTCCTTTAAAACAGTCCTGTAATTTTTCCGTCATCTGTTACATCGATGTTATTTGCAGCAGGGACTTTCGGAAGTCCGGGCATTGTCATCACCGCACCTGTCAGAGCAACGACAAATCCGGCACCTGCGCTGACATAAACTTCACGGATATGGATGTCAAAGTTTTCCGGACGTCCCAGTTTTTTCGCATCATCTGACAGAGAATACTGATTCTTTGCCATACAGATCGGGAAATGCCCAAATCCCATCTCTTCGATCTTCGCAAGCTGTTTCTTTGCAGCCGGCTCATAGACAACACCGTTTGCCCCGTAAATCTCTTTTGAAATCTTCTCGATCTTTTCTGTCAGAGAAAGTTCATCCTCATACAGTACATGGAAATTGCTTTCCTTATTCTCCAGTGTATCCAACACTTTTTCTGCCAGTTCGATTCCGCCTTCTCCACCTTTTTCCCACACCTTTGCAAGGGCGAATTCACAGTCTCTTTCTTCACAAAAGCTGCGGATAAATTCATTTTCCGCTTCCGTATCTGTAACAAAGGAATTCAGTGTTACTACAACAGGAACGCCGTATTTCTGAATATTCTCAATGTGTTTTTCCAGATTCACGATTCCTTTTTTCAGTGCTTCCAGATTTTCTTCGCCCAAATCCTGTTTTGCAACTCCGCCATTGTATTTCAGTGCCCGCACTGTTGCTACAAGTACCACTGCGTCCGGTTTTAATCCCGCTTTACGGCATTTAATATCCATAAATTTCTCAGCTCCAAGATCCGCTCCGAATCCGGCTTCTGTAATTGTAATATCGCTGATTTTTAAAGCCAGCTTTGTCGCGCGGACACTGTTGCAGCCGTGTGCGATATTAGCAAAAGGTCCGCCGTGTACCAGTGCCGGTGTGTGCTCCAGTGTCTGGATCATATTCGGTTTGATCGCATCCTTTAACAATGCAGTCATGGCGCCTGTTGCCTGAAGATCGTCTGCTGTTACCGGATTGCCTTCAAATGTATATGCCACGATGATTCGTCCCAGGCGGCGTTTCAGATCTGCAAGATCGTCTGCAAGACAGAGGATTGCCATGATCTCAGATGCGACTGTGATCACAAAATGGTCTTCTCTCACCATTCCATCCATCTTGTTTCCAAGTCCTACTACGATGTTGCGAAGAACTCTGTCGTTCATGTCCACGCAGCGTTTCCAGACAATATTTCTCGGGTCAATTCCCAATGCATTTCCCTGCTGAATGTGATTGTCAAGCATCGCCGCAAGCAAGTTATTTGCCGACGTGATTGCATGAAAATCTCCCGTAAAATGAAGATTCAGATCTTCCATCGGCACAACCTGCGAATAGCCGCCGCCTGCCGCTCCGCCTTTGATTCCGAAACAAGGTCCTAAAGATGGTTCTCGAAGTGCAATAATCGCATTTTTATTCAATTTCGCCATTGCCTGACCTAAACCGACAGATGTTGTCGTCTTGCCTTCGCCTGCCGGAGTTGGATTAATGGCTGTCACAAGAACAAGCTTTCCGTCTTCACGATCTTTAATCTTCTCCCATAACTCATCTGAAAGTTTTGCTTTATACTTTCCGTAAAACTCCAGCTCGTTCTCCTCAATTCCTGCCCGTGCCGCCACATCCTTGATGTGTTCCATTTTTGCTTCCTGTGCGATCTGAATATCTGTCTTCATTTTCTACCTCCTAATTTCCCTTTTGTAAATAGTTTTCAAACTCTTCCTTTGTCATTAATACTTTTCTCGGTTTTGTTCCTTCTTCAGGACCTACAACTCCGGCTTGGGCAAGCTGATCCATAATCCTTGCCGCCCGGTTAAACCCGATTTTAAACATTCTCTGAAGCATTCCGATAGATGCTTTTTCTTTTTCTATAATAAGCTTTCCGGCCTCTATAAAATATGTATCACGGTCATCACCGTTTTCACCTGCCTGCATTCCATTTCCCGATGACACAATATTAGTGACCATATGCTCTTCCAGTTCATTATTATAAGAAACTCTTTCACTGTGATTGATCAGATAATCGACTACATTTTGAACTTCTTTATCTGATACGAATGAACCTTGCACACGAACGGGTTTCGGATATCCTGACGGATAAAAAAGCATATCCCCTTTACCGAGCAGTTTTTCCGCGCCATTCATATCTATAATTGTTCTTGAGTCAACACCTGACGAAACCGAAAATGCAATACGAGAGGGCATATTTGCTTTAATAAGACCGGTAATGACATTGACAGATGGTCTTTGTGTCGCAAGGATCAAATGCAGTCCTGCCGCCCGCGCAAGCTGTGCAAGACGACAAATAGCACCTTCTACCTCTCCCGGAGCAACCATCATAAGGTCTGCCAGCTCATCAATAATAATTACGATCTGAGGAAGCTTTTTCTGAATATCCTCTCCTGTCTGACCTTGTTCTATCTTTTCATTAAATCCCTTCAGATCACGCACGTTATAATCAGCAAACAGTTTATAACGCTTCTCCATCTCTGCTACAGCCCAGTTCAAAGCACCTGCCGCTTTTTTCGGATCTGTTACAACAGGGATCATCAGATGCGGAATCCCGTTATATACGCTCAACTCCACAACTTTCGGATCGACTAAGATCAGTTTGACTTCTTCCGGATCCGCTTTGTAGATAATACTCATGATCAACGTATTGATACAAACTGATTTTCCCGATCCGGTTGCTCCTGCCACAAGAAGGTGCGGCATCTTCGCAATATCCGAAACGACTACTTTTCCCGCAATATCTTTTCCGACCGCAAACGAAATGGGAGAAGCGCTTGCCTGAAATTCTTTTGATTCCAAAAGATCACGAAGCATAACCGCTGTATTCTCACTGTTCGGCACTTCAATTCCCACTGCCGCTTTTCCCGGAATCGGAGCTTCGATACGAAGATCCGCCACTGCAAGATTTAATTTAATGTCATCTGAAAGACCGACAATCTTACTTACTTTCACCCCTTGCTCCGGCTGCAGTTCATATCTTGTAACGGACGGTCCACAACTTGCATTCGTCACATGTACGCCAACTCCGAAATTGCGTAATGTCTGCTCTAACTTAAGCGCCGTAGCTCTAAGATGCGCATCTGAATCTCCACCGGCTTTCCTTCCTTTTTTCAGAAGACTGATCGGAGGTGTATGATAAACAGGATGTTCCTTCTGCTCTTCTATTCTCACCGCATCGGCCACGTTCTGAGTTTCCCTTGCCACTGCTTGGGAATCTTCTTTTTTGTTTTTTCTTCCTGACGTATTTTTCTGATTCTGAAGATCCTCTTCTGCCTTTTCTTCTAAAGGCGTGAATGTATCTGTCTGCTGCAAAGCCTCATACTGCTGTTCTTTCCCCTCTTGCCGAATAGGTTCTGCTTCCATAAAAGGTTCTTCACGATTAATGACAAATGCTTCGTTATCAGGTATCAATTCGCACACATCCGGCGATTTATTCTTCCTTCTGCCTTTTTTCGGTATTTCTGCTTCAGACATAAGAGTCGTTGCAAATGAAACACCGGACACTTTATGATCGATCCTTTTCTCCGGCTCGTTTTCTTCTTTTTTCAAAGATTGTCCCGATTTCCGACTCTCAGACAGTGTTTTTGACTCTTCCTTTTGCTTTGCTCTTAAAACTGCCGTCTCCTGACGTTTCCTTCGCACATCCTCATATGCTCTTTTACTTTTTCGGCCGATCGGAGCTAACAATGATTTTTCTGTAATCAATATGATGCATATCACCGATAAAACAACTAAGACAACATATGTTCCTATCTTCCCGATCAAAGGGCAGAGCATACTAATCATACAGCCTCCGGTCAAACCTCCGGCATTATGATGCTCACTGGCAGCAGTATAGTATGAAATCAGTTTTGTTCCCGGCGTATAAGAATTAAATATCAATTCCAGTATTGCCGTCAAAAATAAGAACAAAAATACTCCTGCCGCGATTTTTATATAAGCATGTGTATTTCCTCTGTTTGAAATAAAAAAAGCGGCGGCCGCAAAAACAAGAAACGGCAATACATATGCCATATATCCAAACAAACCAAATAGTACAGAAGAAACTGCCTCCCCCGCAATTCCGCCAATACCAAAATTACTCAAAACAAGCAGAATGCACACTGTCAATATAACAAGTATCGTAATTTCCCCCGCAAGTTCTGTATTTTTTGCATTGCTGCTTTTCGCTTTCGTTCTCGTCTTTTTCTTTGATCTTGTATTTTTTCTTCCTTTTGTAGTCTTGGAAGCCATATAATTCCCCCTTGGTAATTAAACATACTATATTTAGTATATCATCATTTGAAAATCATGTCATCAAATTTTTCTCTTGTTTCTCTTTCTCTTTGTCGATCAATGAGTGAAGCTTTGCAAAAGCCTCTTTGATTCCTCCGACCTCATCTATCATCCCTTCCTTTACTGCCTGCTCTCCTTCAAGCATTGTTCCTACATCTTTTACAAGCTGCGAAGAATCAAGCATTAATTCTAAAAGCCGATCCTGAGTGATGTTAGAATGAGACGCAATGAATTTTGTAATACGATCCTGCGTTTTTTCCATATTTCGATAACTTTGCATCACTCCGATAAACATTCCGGTAGAACGCACAGGATGAACGATCATCGTACCCGTCGGCACAATAAAGGAATAATCTGCCGACACAGCCAACGGGCCTCCAATTGAATGACTTCCCCCAAGTACGAGCGACACCGTAGGCTTGCTTAAAGATGCGATCATTTCAGCTATTGCCAGTCCGGCTTCCACATCGCCTCCAAGCGTATTTAATAAAATTAAAACTCCGTCTGTTTCATCATCTTCTTCTATCTGTGCAAGTCTCGGAAGAAGATGTTCGTATTTCGTTGCTTTCGTGTTTCCTGAAACACTGTCATGACCTTCGATTTCCCCTATGATCGTCAGTAATTGAATTCCGTATTTCGAACCGCTCTCTTTCATATTAAGAGTTCCCATTTCTTTGATCTCGTTATTTTCGTCTTCTCTTTTTTGCTGCTCTTCAGCCATTTTGCCTCCTCCTTCATACCGCAAAAAATATTCGTATCAAAAGATATCCGATATCTTTAAAATCAGTATGAAAAAAATCGAGATATTTTATGCAGTTTTGGAGGAAACAATTTTCCAAAAAACACATTTCAGAATTGTAGGCAGTCACCAAAGTATAGGTGGGGAACAAACTTTCACTCGTCGTCTATACAAAAAATGGCACAGATGTAAATTGTATACATCCATACCATTTTTTAAGAATTATTTTAATGCCTGCTCTACATCGGCAATAATATCTTCGGCGTTCTCGATTCCTACACTGAAACGGATCAAATCCGGCTGAACTCCCGCCTCTTTCAACTCCTGCTCGTTCATCTGACGATGAGTATGGCTTGCCGGGTGAAGCACACAGCTTCTTGCGTCCGCCACATGGGTTACGATTGCTACCATTTTCAATTTATCCATCATTTCCACAGCTGCTTCTCTTCCGCCTTTCAGACCGAATGTCAGCACTCCGCACGTACCGTTTGGCATATATTTCTGTGCCAGATCATAATACTTATCTCCTTCCAACGACGGATAACTTACCCAAGCTACTTTATCATGTCCTTTCAAATACTTTGCAACTTTCAACGCATTCTCACAATGTCTTGGCACTCTTAAGTGAAGCGTTTCAAGTCCGATATTCAGTAAAAATGCATTTTGCGGCGCCTGAATGGAACCAAGGTCTCTCATAAGCTGAGCTGTTGCCTTTGTAATATAAGCGCCTTTTCCGAATTTTTCTGTATATACAATTCCGTGATATGTCTTATCCGGTGTCGTAAGTCCCGGAAATTTATCTGCATGGGCATTCCAGTCAAAATTGCCACTGTCAATGATCGCACCTCCGACACACGCCGCATGGCCATCCATATATTTTGTTGTAGAGTGGGTAACAATATCTGCTCCCCACTCAAACGGACGGCAGTTAATCGGTGTTGCAAACGTATTATCCACAATAAACGGAACTCCGTGTCTGTGCGCCGCACTTGCAAATTTTTGAAAATCAAGAACAACAAGAGCCGGATTGGCAATCGACTCTCCAAACACCGCTTTTGTGTTTTCTCTAAATGCAGCCTCCAGTTCTTCCTCAGAACAATCCGGATCTACAAATGTAGCATCTACGCCCATTTTTTTAATTGTATGAGCATAAAGATTATATGTACCGCCATACAAAGCCGACGCGCATACGATATGGTCTCCCTGTTCCGCAATGTTCATAATTGCATAGAAATTCGCCGCTTGTCCGGAAGATGTCAGCATCCCCGCATATCCGCCTTCAAGATCGCATATTTTGGCAGCAACCGCATCGTTCGTCGGATTTTGAAGACGCGTATAAAAATATCCCGACTCTTCAAGATCAAACAGTCTTCCCATCTGCTCGCTGCTCGTATAACGAAATGTAGTGCTCTGATAAATCGGAAGTACTCTTGCTTCTCCGTTTCCGGGTTCATATCCCGACTGTATACATTTTGTTTCGATTCTGTAATCGCTCATCTTCTTTGTCCTCCTGCGTTTTTCCTGTTTGTATGCCTGCATTCCCTGAATCGCCTATTCATTCCAGTTATGATATACGTCCTGGACATCATCGTCTTCTTCGAGAAGATCTAATGTTTTCTGGATATTTTTAATATCCTCTTCACTTGTCAAATCGACATAAGTCTGAGGGATCATCGTAACTTCCGCTCCTGCCATTACAATTCCCGCCTCTTCTAATTTCAGACGCACTTCACTAAATGCAGCCGGATCTGTCAAAATTTCAAAACTTTCCTCTTCTTCCGCGAAATCTTCCGCTCCCGCATCCAGTGCAAGCATCATCAGTTCATCCGCATCCATGCTGCAGTCTTCTTTTGCCACAAAAATCTGGCCTTTCTCATCAAACATAAATGATACACAACCTGGCGTGCCTACGTTTCCACTTCCTTTTGTAAACGCGTTGCGTACATTTGAAGCTGTCCGGTTTTTATTATCTGTCAATGTTTTTACGATGATTGCCGTTCCGTTCGGACCATATCCTTCATATGTAATATGCTCGTAATTATCGCCCGCTCCTTCGCCTGCTGCTTTTTTAATATTTCTCTCGATCGTATCATTC
>ENA-OPRK01001024-OPRK01001024.1-human-gut-metagenome-genome-assembly--contig:-NODE-1024-length-11686-cov-3.765025_pt1 | contig 11686 bp, 8 predicted proteins | sample MGYA00241793_ERZ501877 | MGnify/ENA primary metagenome ERZ501877 (study PRJEB25962, sample SAMEA1966253) | human gut metagenome | biome: human gut; feature: human-associated habitat; material: faeces... | reverse complement strand
CGGACCATGGGGATCAGAAATCCGGTGATTAAAAACAGTCCGCCGTAGGAAATCCATCTGCCCCATTTCTTTTTTCCCGCAAATGTGTTTTCAAAACTCCAGTTTCCATAGAACAGGTATCCGCTCAGCACACAAAAAACTCCAACAATCCAGAATGCGATCAGAAAAATGTCCAGCCTTGCCATGATCCCCCCTGGCATTGCTACATTCTGTGCCATGGAGATCACCGGAAACGGGTCCCTCCTGATCATCTGAAGCCCCAGGCTTCCCGCCGTGGCGGCAAACACTCCCGCCGATAAAATTATGATTCCGAGCAGTGTCTTTTTATTCATTCCCTTTTCCTTCATATGCCCCTGATAAAACCACACCAGTTCCATAGGATGAAACAGTGCGAGCACATACAATCCGCCCACCGCCAGGTTCTTCGGTTCAAACTGCCGGATCAGAAAGGGTTTCACAGAAAACTCCGTCATGCTGAGAAGAAGGATAAAAATAAATGGGATCAGAATAAACCAGAACAGCCCTTCCATGACTCTTGCCCTGTCGTCCAGCCCCTCTCCGTTCATCCGGAAAGCCAGAAAAATAACCGGCAGCCCGATCCAGTAAATATTCATATACGGAAGCAGGAACACTCTGGCCAAGAGCAGCATGTATGCATAAAAAAATGCAGCGTTTATAAAAAATCTCACATAATAGAGAAAGGAAATCACCCGGTGTTTTTTTAATACTTCTTCCATAGTCAGACTGCCTTCTGCTTTTTGTACAAGCCATGGATAGCAGACTGCGGCAATGGCTCCAAGGAGTACCGTATAAAGCCCTGTTTCACCAGATTTCAGGGCAGCTGCCTGGGGAAGGAACATGCCCACTCCGCAGAAGGTTTCCAGAAGAAAGATCCTGCTTCCCTGCTTTTTAGAAATTTCAAGATTCGCCGTCCACATGATGTTTCCTCCTTCCCTGACGTTTTTTCGCCCCGTCCTTCGTAAACCATGGCCTGAAGATCATACGCCTGATAGGCATCCGCACCATATAGTCCTCCCAGGGGTCCGTCTCTTCCACCGTGGCTGATACGGTCGGAAACAGATACGGGATCCCATAGCTCTGAAGCTTCATTAAATGGATCGCAATCGCAAGGAATCCGAGAAAGAATCCATAAAGCCCCCATATCGCACAGACAAGCATAATAGAAAATCTCAATAGCCGGAACACCCCTGAAAAGCTCTCATTTGGTATAGAAAACGACGCGATGGCTGTAAAGGCTACAACAATTACCACGATTGTGCTGACAATATTAGCGTCAACCGCCGCCTGTCCTACGATCAGACCTCCTACAATTCCTATGGTGCCGCCCAGCTGTCCAGGCAGGCGGATACCTGCTTCCCTTAAAAGTTCAAACGCAAGTTCCAAAAGCAGTACTTCCACAACCACAGGGAAAGGCACTCCCTCCCTGGCTGACACAATGGACAGCATAAATGGTGTGGGAAGAATCTCGGGATGATAATTTGCAATGGCAATATAAAATCCCGGCAGCCCAATGGCAATAAAAGAAGAAATGTATCGAAGGATTCTGGCAAATGTGGCAACTTCCCACCGGTTATAGTAATCATCACTGGCCTGAAAGAAAATGTTCAGTGTCACCGGCAGCACAATGACCTCCGGAGAATTATCCACCACGAGCACAATTCTTCCCTCCATGAGTCCGCTTGCCGCTTTGTCCGGTCTCTGAGTCAGCTGATACTGGGGAAACGGAGATTTGCTGTCCTGCTCCATGAGCTGTTCCAGCATTCCGCTGTCAAAAATTCCGTCAATATTCAGTTCATCCAACTGTTTTTTTATTTCTTTTACTACCTCATCTTTGGCCAGATCTTCAATATACATAAGCGCTACATCTGTTTTGCTCCTTGTTCCGATCCTGAGCTGGACAACCTTCATTCTCGTATCCCTGACCCGCCTTCGGATCAGAGCCGTGTTGGTCCTGAGGCTTTCATTAAAACTGTCCTTCGGACCGATCATGGCTACTTCCCTGTCAGCTTCCTGCACTCCTCTGGTAGGGAAAAACTTGCTGGATATAAAAATTCCCTGATCAAGCCCGTCAAAAAACAGTACCGTATCTCCTGATAAAACGGCCGTGACAACTTCATCCATGGTCGTGACCATCTTCCGGTCTGCACTCTCAATGACCCAGGAGGTCACAGACTCTTTCAGAGGGTGAAGAGGGTCTGTGAGGAGAGGTTCCAATACATTTTCCTGGATCATGTCAGCTTTGGCAAGACCGTCCGTGTAGATCACATACATTCCTGTGTTTTTTTTCTTCCCAACGTAAAACTTCTTTTTTACAATATCATTGCAGTCTGAAAATACCGCTTCGAGATATGCAATATTCTGCTCCAGATCCTTTGATATTTTACCTTTCATTTTGTGATTTTTATCATGAAATCGATCCATTTTTTCACACCACCTTTGAAAGTAGTATGAGCAAAAAAAAGAACTCTATGCGCACGCACAGAGTTCTGTCTGAAAGTCCACGGACCTATTTTTCTTCTTCCTGGATCTTTTTGATTACCGTCTCTTCCTGATTGTCGATATGACGTTTCATGATCTCTTTCGCTCTCTCTTTGTTGCCTGCGAACATGGCTTCCACCAGTTCCTCGTGTTCTTTGAGAAGAACCGCATGATATGCCGTATCCTTGACATATTCCAGACGGTAGCGGTAAATCTGTTCTCTCAGATTATTGATGATCTGGATCAGCCGCTTATTTTGAGTCGCCTCAAAGACGGCATCATGAAATTCCACATCACAGTCTGCGATCTTAGGATTATCATCCGTCTGGATCGCCTCACGGAAATTGTCCAGGGCTTCCTGAATCTTCTCTCTGGAACCATCATCCAGGCGCTCCGTGGCAAGTCCTGCCGCCAGTTCTTCGAGAGAGCTTCTCACTTCCAGGACATCTCTTAAATCTTTTTCCGTGATGCGGGCTACTTCCGCGCCCTTTCTCGGAATCATGACGACCAGACCCTCAAGCTCCAGCTTCCTTATGGCTTCCCTGACCGGGGTACGGCTGACTCCGAGACGGTTTGCCAGGGCAATCTCCATCAAACGCTCTCCGGGTACAAACTCTCCGGTAATGATTGCCTGTCTGAGTGTATTAAACACCACATCCCTCAGCGGCAGATATTCATTGACGTTCACTTTTAATTTATCACTGCTCATCTTTCGTTCCCTCCAATTATGATTCTCTATTGACCGGCGCTACCACATAGGCCTGCTTCACATCTTCAAAAGATCTTAGATTGGAAAGGGCTCTCTGCGCCTTTTCCTCTGAAGCAAATATTCCAAATACCGTCGGTCCGCTCCCGCTCATGAGTGCACTCTCGGCGCCCTGTTTCAGCAGGAACTCTTTGATCTCATGGATCACAGGGTATCTTGGTATGGTGACTGTCTCCAGAACATTTTCCATCCTCCCCGTGATCCCCTTCAAATCCTGATTTTCAATGGCAGATATCATTCCTGTAATATCCGGGTGTGATAAAAGGCCCGGCACGTCCAGATTCTCATACACAGTTTTCGTGGACACACTGACCCCAGGCTTGGCGATCAGTATATGGCAGTCCGGCACAGGAGGCAGCTTTGTAAGCTTTTCTCCAATCCCTTCTGCCAGTGCGGTTCCTCCTATGACACAATAAGGCACATCCGCTCCCAGCCCGGCTCCGATCTCACACAGTTCCTCTTTCTTAAGTCCAAGTTCAAACAGCCGGTTCATTCCTCTCAGTGCTGCGGCACAGTCAGAGCTTCCGCCCGCCATGCCTGCGGCGATAGGGATACGCTTTTCCAGATACGCTTCCACGCCGCTTTTGATTGAATACTTTTTCTTTACGGCTGCAATGGCCTGACAGACAAGATTCTGTTCATTGACCGGAAGAAATCTAAGATTGGCGGAAAGTGTAACGGAATCACCGGAAGTCTTTTTAAGCTCCAGCCGGTCAAAAAGACCCACCGTCTGCATGATCATCCTTACTTCATGATACCCGTCATCTCTCCGCCTTACTACATCCAGCCCTAAATTTACTTTTCCATAAGCTTTCAGAACTACCTTTTTCATCTGTACTCCTCACTGTCTCCTACCGCTGAAACTTAGTATTGTATACAGAACATTATAGTATTGTTCCTATAAAAATGCAATCCTATTTATCAATTCCATCCAATTTCTTTGACAATTAACAGTTTATCACCCGGCTTTACTTCCTCAATACCCTCATTTTGATCGCGGATATCGTCAACGGTAGTAAAATAACGTTTTGCTATGGACCACAGAGTATCTCCGTCCTTCACGATATATCCGACGATTCCCGGGATCTTCTGCAGTTCTTCATAATCCAAAGGCTGCTCAGCAACATTTGTCATGATCTTTTCTGCTTTTTTGTGGAAAGAGATGAAGTCAAATATCACATTTGCTTTAATCTCGATCTCATCCCCTTCCGTCGGTGTGGCGCTGATATGATCCAGCATAACATCCAGCTGATAATCGTCCTCTTTCATCAGACCCTTAGCCTCAATAAAGTAAGAGAACGGTTCCATGTAGGAACTGCTCATCACCGGGTTCTGGTCCTCACTGGACAAAAACAGAACATCTGCCATCAGGACACCCTCCACCTGGAGCCCCTGCTCTTTGACTTCCACATCGTCTATATTGCAGCTTCCTTTCACAGAAAGCACCTGCAAAAGTTTTCCCGGCTCCTGCTCGATGGAAAAACGCTTCGCCATCTTCATCGTAGCCTGATTTTTTCCAATCAGAGATTCAAATGCAAAGTCTTTGTATTCCGGCACCAGTGTTTTTTTCATTGTATAGCAGTCTCCCACATAAGACAGCACCTGATCTTCGTAGACTTTAATATCACACTCTAGAGTTGCGTCAACCGATACCACTCTCTCTTCTCCGTCCACGTCCGGACGAATCTCCAGCTGATGGTTTCCAAGGGAAATGTGGATCTTGCCGATCATTCCCGGTGCACATTCATAACACTCCAGCTCTGTATGCAGCGGGATCTCCCATCTTGCATACTGGACCGGAAGCTGTTCATCCTCTCCGAGATATAAGATAAACACATGCATATCACCCTGTATGTCGATGCTGTGGTCTTTTAATTTTCCCTGTACATTCTCAAGCTCCACCTGGCTCCAGAGTATCTCATAGATGTTGGATTTATTGGCCGGCAGCACCAGTTCCTCTTTCATTCTGGCAATATCCTTTTTATTGACGATCAGGTCTGTCACCTGGACTTCCTTTTTCAGGGAAGATATTCCGTCGCCCAGAACATCGATAATGCCTTCCTCTTTAATCTCCTCGTTGACATGGAGGGTCAGAGTCAGAAGAATCCTTATACTCAGTTTCCTGGAATTGATCAGCACTGTGTTGATGTCATCAATGACATAAGAAACTTTCACATAATCTGTCGGCACAGCGCCGTCCATATGTATATACTCCTCAAAAGGGAGAACAAAATCCAGAGACTCTAAATAGGTCCTGGCATCAATTGTCCCGTACAGACCTGAAAAATGGAATTCTCCTTTGATCCGGATACGGTCCACCATCATCTCTGTCTCCTGCATGATCACCAGCCCTTTAGTCTGAATCATCTTCTCCACATCCGGCTTCGTATCAGGCACATTACAGTCCTGGTCGATTGTTATTTGTACCTGCTTTCGTTCTTTTGCGACGATTCCATAAAAATTCTTTTTGTTAAAATCCATAAAAAATTCCTCCCTGTCTTGTATATACAAATATATTCAGACAGGAAGGAATCTATTCCTTCAAGATTAAAATTGTATCCGGTACAGTGTCAGCCTTCCAGCAGCATCATCCTGACATCTTTCGTGATCACATCCTGATAACTGAAACTGACCGTTTTACTTTTGGTACTGCTGTCGTCTTCAATCTCTACCAGAAAAATGTTCGGATATGTCTCCGTAATGACTCCCTGTGAAGTTACAAACTTGTGTCTACCTTTATTTGAGCTGATCTTGATTTTGCTGCCAATGCGCTCCTGAATTGACTTACGAATGCATTGAATATCCATCTGTGTCATTCTTTCACCCCATTCTATCTATACAGAACTCGTGACACCTTCTGTATACTGTAAACTTTATTGTATCATTATAACCGAATCCTGTCAAATCTATACATGGGATAACCAGAATGTTACATATCCTGTGGATTATTTTCCATATCTTCTGACGGCTGTTCCTGTACCATCTCATCATCTGCCGCTGAGCTTTTAGCATCTTCGCTGAAATCTTCCTCTTCCTGTTCAGAAGATTCTTTCTTGGCATTAAAAATTTCCATAAACTCTTTTCCCGTGATCGTCTCTTTCTCGATCAGGAACTGTGCCGCCTCATCCAGGATGTCCATATTGGCCCTGATCAGGTCAAGTGCCTTTTTATATGCATCTTTTAAGATTTCCATAACCACCTGGTCTACCTTTGCGGCGGTGGATTCCGCACAGTTCATAACAGGACGTCCGTCCAGGTAACGGTTGGTAATGGATTCCAGACCGATCAGGCCGAACTCTTCTGACATACCGTACTGTGTCACCATGGCTCTTGCGATGGCCGTGGCCCGTTCAATATCGTTGGACGCGCCGGTTGTCACCGTATGGAACTTGATCTCTTCGGCCGCACGGCCTCCAAAGAAAGATACCAGGTCTGCCAGCATCTCGTCTTTTTTATTCAGGTACTTCTCTTCCTCCGGTCTCTGCATCGTATATCCGAGCGCTCCCATGGTCCTTGGAACGATGGTAATCTTCTGCACCGGCTCAGACTCCTTCTGAAGCGCCATGACAAGCGCATGTCCCACCTCGTGGTATGCAACAATCTGTTTTTCTTCTTTGCCGAGGATACGGTCTTTCTTTTCCTTTCCGGCGATGACTACTTCTACAGCCTCAAAGAGGTCTGACTGAGACACATACTCCCTTCCTGCCTTGACGGCGGCCAGCGCCGCTTCGTTGATCATATTGGCCAGATCCGACCCCACTGCCCCTGATGTAGCCAGGGCGATCTCTTCAAAGTCTACGCTCTCATCCATCTTGACATCTTTGGAATGGACTTTTAATGTCTCGATTCTTCCTTTCAGATCCGGACGCTCTACGATGACGCGCCGGTCAAAGCGTCCCGGGCGCAGAAGCGCTTTATCCAGCACTTCCGGGCGGTTGGTAGCAGCCAGAATGACAAGTCCTTTGGAAGTATCAAATCCGTCCATCTCTGATAAAAGCTGGTTTAATGTCTGTTCCCGCTCATCGTTTCCTCCGCCCTGGATGCCGGTGTCACGACTTTTTCCGATGGCATCGATCTCGTCTATAAATATAATACACGGAGCCATAGACTGTGCCTGCTTGAACAGGTCACGGACTCTGGACGCACCGACACCGACGAACATCTCTACGAAATCAGAACCTGAAATAGAGAAAAACGGAACACCCGCTTCCCCTGCCACCGCCTTTGCAAGCAGTGTCTTACCGGTTCCCGGAGGGCCCACAAGCAGAATCCCCTTGGGGATACGCGCTCCGACACTGGTGTATTTCTGCGGATTCTTTAAGAAGTCCACCACCTCGGCCAGTTCTTCCTTCTCTTCTTCCAGACCGGCTACCTTTCCAAAATTAACCTTATTGGTATCCTTGGCCATATGGGCCCGGCTGCGTCCGAAGTTCATCATCTTCGCGTTGGCGCTGCCCGCTCCCGCCCTGGCGTTCATCAGCATGAACATACCGACGAGAACCACGGCAGTCAGAATAATCGGAAGAACGATGGTCAGGAAATAATTCTCCTGAGGGACATTCTCCGTTGTGTAGACGATTCCATTCCTGTCCAGCAGCTCCTGTGCTGCAATCACATCCGGAACATTTACGACTTTTGCCTGTTCTGTCGATCCGTCACTGATAATCAGCACGACCTGACCGGTAGGCGTCTGCTGGTTCTGCTTAACAGTGGCTGCGACTACGCTGCCATCCTCGATGGCCTTCATATATTCCTGGTTACTGATCTTCTCATTCTGCCTTGGAAACATGCTTGCTACGATCAGCATGATCACAAGAATCAGAACGAGACCTAACCCTCTAAATGGTTGCTGTTGTTTCAACGGGCTGCCTCCTTATTGCTGTTCTATTACTCCGATATACGGCAAATTCCTGTATTTCTGGTCATAATCAAGACCGTATCCCACGATGAACTGATCCGGTACGGTAAAGCAGGTGTATTTCACCGTAACCTGTTTCTTCACACGGCGTTCCGGTTTATCGAGCAGCGTGCACAGTTCAATGCTTTTCGGGTTTCTCTGCTTCAGGACCTCAATCAGATAAGAAAGCGTATTGCCGGAATCGATGATATCTTCTACGATCAATACGTCCTTTCCTTCAATCGGTTCATCCAAATCCTTTACGATCTTAACAATTCCGCTGGATACAGTGCCTGCGCCATAGCTGGATACAGACATGAAATCCAGAGTCAGGGGCAGGCTGATCCTCTTGGACAGCTCGCAGGTGAAGAATACGCCTCCCTTTAAGATGCAGATCAGATGAAGGGGTCTGCCTTCGTAATCTCTGCTGATTTCATCGCCGATTTCCCTGATTCTCTTTGCTACTTCTTCTTCCGATAACAATACACGTATCTTATCATTCATCATTTTTTCCTCCGCCTATTTGTATTTGCAGTACCGTATGAGTATCGTCTGTAATTTTATAATATTCGCTGATCCGGTATCCGATGATCCAGAGAATGTGTGATCCGTCGGCCGCCAGCAGAATCTTATCGCGTTCTTCCTTCGGAATCTTTTCATCGATCATGAACGATTTGACTGTCTTTCTGCCGCCGCCGGCGAGTGTGATATAGTCTCCGGTTTCCCGATACCTCACAGAGAGCGTACTATTGATTTTATCATAATCAAACCATTTCGTATACCCGTTTTTGGGAATTTCCTGCCCTTTTTTGTAAGGAAATGTCGTTATAACGGGCGTTATTCCAGTTTCTTTGCCGCCGTTTTGAGAAAAAATCGTTTTTCCCTCTTTTTTAATCTGCAGTTCTCCATACGTCCGTAAGGCACAGCCTCCATCCGGCAGCTGAATCCGCCGTCCCACAGGCTTAAACAGAAGCTTCTCAGCCTCCTCCACGTGCACAGACGTAATATCCTTCAATGACTGATACGTCTCTCCAATCATCTGCCGGATGACGTACTGCCTGACAATGGAGTCTTCCTGTTTCAGGATTTCTGCAGCAATTCCCACGGAACAAATGCCGCCCTCATCCGTTCTCTCCCGAATACCGTGCTTCTCCAGAATCTGCTTTGCTGCCTTCTCAAAATAAGCATCCGCTGCCGCTGCCGTCTTCGCTGCCTGCAGAATATTGGAGACCGCCCCTTCATTAATCCGTTTCCTGACCGCCGGAATAATCTCATGGCGCAGACGGTTTCTGATGTAATCGGTCCCGCTGTTTGTAGAGTCCTCACAATATGATATCTCTTTTTCTTCCAGATATGCAAGAATCTCTTTTCTTGTGACGGAAAGCAAAGGGCGGATTATGGTATCCCGCACCGGCTTCATCCCGCCGATCCCCTTTAAGCCGCTTCCGCGAAACAGATTATAGAGCACCGTCTCTGCCTGATCATCCGCGTGGTGAGCTACGGCGATCTTCGACGCATGATGCGCAAGGCGCTGTTCCTCCAGGATCCGGTAACGCAGGTGCCTTCCGGCTTCCTCCTCTGACATTCCATTTACACGGGCGTATTCCGCCACATTTGCGTGCACACAAACAAAAGGCACTCCCAGATTCTCTGACAGTTCCTGTGCGTATGCGCTGTCACGGTCCGCCTCTTCTCCTCTTAATCCGTGGTGGACATGGACCGCGAAAAGCTCTATGTTCAGTTCGTTCTTCAGTTCATGAAGAATCATCAGAAGGCTCACGGAATCCGCTCCTCCGGACAGACCGATGATGACGCGGTCGCCGGGGACCAGCATATGGTTCTCCCCTATGAATTCCCTGATACTCTCCAGTATTTTTCTGTGCATGGATACACCGCCTTTGTAAATTTTTCCCGGTATAGTTATAAATATACCATAAAGAGGATAATCGTGAAAGTCCGACTCGAAATGTCTTCCTGAAATTTAAAAAGAATGCGGCAGGTACCGGAATAAAGAATTCAGAAGGCACAGCCTCTGCGCCTTCTGAATTCTTAATCTGATACCTGTCCGCACAGCTTAGCTTCGGCGCCTGCCAGCTCTTTACACGACGGGTCTGCCGTCACCGGTCCCAGATACCGGCTGTCAGCACGGTCATATCATCGCCTACAAATTCATGGAAGGAACGGGCAAAGAGAAGAATCCGGTCAGCCATGTCCTGAGGATTTTTTACAGGCATTCCGGCTATGAATTCCAGAAGCGACAACTCCTTGTCCTCCCCGGGAAGAGCATCGAGGACGCCATCGCTGACCATGATGATCCGGTTGTCATCCCACAGTTTTTTGGACAGAAGAATCGGTTCTACCGGATTTAAGATGCCCATGGGCACCTCTCCGGCCTCCAGGAGCTCCACTCCGGTAGGTGTCAGTATATAGGTGGCCGCGGCTCCCAGCTTCATGGCTTCCAGAATTCCGGTATGTAAGTCAATGCAGGCCAGATCAAGGGTTGCCGGATGCTGGACATTGCCGGTCAGCAGAAGAACCGTATTGACCAGTTTTAAGGCGGCCCGCGCAGAAAAACCGGTTTCCAGAAGTCTCTCTGTCAATTCTATGACCTGACGGCTCTCCTCTTCTGCGATTTCACCGCTTCCCATACCGTCGGAAAGACTCATAATGACCTGGCCCGGCATAATCTGGCTGAAGCTGTAGTTGTCTCCTGATACGGATTCTCCTGTCTTTATGGCCCGGGCCGCGCCGTAGACCATACGGTAACGGCCCTTTTCCACAAAGCGGATGGTGGCCGGCTGCTTCGTGATTAAGTTTCGGCCGTCGTGGGCAACACACCATTCATTTTCGTCCATGGCTTCCTCCAGAAGCTCCGCCGCCTCTTTCGCGGTCACGCAGCGTCCGTTTCCGGTCCGCATGGTGAGAAAGGCCTCTTTCTGGTGATTTTCATACTCCAGAATCAGCATTTTCTCGATTACGATGTGGCGGCGCCTGAATACTTTCTCTACGGCGTCAGCTTTCTCCGGGGTAATGTCCACCGCCTTTTCCATCTGGTGGGAAAATTCCTCCAGGATGACGGCAAGCTCCTTAAACTGTATGATCACCGCATCCCGGCTTTCCAGAAAACGGTTCTTCCAGGCTAAATTCATCGTTGCTTTTCCGAGACTGCGGTTCAGCTGGTCGACATACTCCTCCCGGCGTTTGCAGGTCTCAAGAAACATGCGGGGCATGTCCCCGTAATCCAGATTTCCCTTTTGCTCAAACGAGCGAATCAGATAATACAGATAGTAGTTGTTTTCCTGTTCCTGGCTGGAATAGATATTGCACTTGTTGCAGCCTGCGCATACCATGGCTGCGGCTGTCTGCATCGCCGCAATCCCATCTTCCTTCGTAAGTCCCTGTCCGGCGGACAATTCATCTGTACATGCTCTGGCCAGTTCCCCGAGAGAGCCTGCCATGTCATTTAATCTCTTCGCTGTATATACATTCACATCAGCCATATCGTGATGCTCCGCCTTACGTCT
>ENA-OPRK01001016-OPRK01001016.1-human-gut-metagenome-genome-assembly--contig:-NODE-1016-length-11716-cov-2.082068_pt1 | contig 11716 bp, 8 predicted proteins | sample MGYA00241793_ERZ501877 | MGnify/ENA primary metagenome ERZ501877 (study PRJEB25962, sample SAMEA1966253) | human gut metagenome | biome: human gut; feature: human-associated habitat; material: faeces... | reverse complement strand
GTCCTTTGCGGGACGCTTTTTTTATATTCGGAGGTGATGGTATGCGCTTGGATATGCCCTGTGTGGAAACTGCACATCTGCTGCTTCGTCCTGTAGAAGAAGGGGATGTATGTGACATGTTTACCTATTACAGCGACCCTTTGGTCATGCGGTATTTATCTCTGCATCCTCATACGGATATAGAAGAGACACTGAACAGTATCCGCAGTTATTTTCTGACCTGGGAAAAGCGCGGTGTACCGCAGGCCTGGGTGATGGTACATAAGCATGATGACAAGGTGATCGGTAATCTGGATATCCATACCATTGATGGGGATATCGGCGAAATTGGTTATCTGATGCATCCGGATTACTGGAATCAGGGCTTGATGAGAGAAGCTGTCAGCGCGCTGGTGAAAGCTGGCTTTGCGCATGTCGGGCTGCGCCGCATGGAAGCCTATGTGGCTGTGGAGCATCCGGCGAGTGCAGCGGTTTTAAAGCATTGCGGCTTTGTACAGGAGGGAATCCTTCGCAAGCTGGCATTGCTGAGTGATGGACGATATCACGATATGGTGTTAATGAGCATTCTGAAAGAAGATATTCTTACAGAAAGCTTCCGTTTGGACAAGTAAAGGAGAAGTGCGTTATGAGAAAAACATTAGATACGAAATATGATCATCTTCACGTTGAGATGGACCACTACAAAAGCTGGATCGATCACGGCTATTTTACAGCAGGAGATAAGAGCAAGGACCCCTTCTGCATCGTAATACCTCCACCCAATGTAACCGGAAAGCTGCACTTGGGACATGCATGGGATACCACCCTGCAGGATATTGTTTCCCGCTACAAGCGTATGCAGGGCTATGACATGCTGTGGCTGCCGGGCATGGATCATGCCGGGATTGCGACCCAGGCCAAGGTTGACGAGCGTCTGAAATCCGAAGGTATTTCACGATATGATATCGGGCGTGAGAAGTTTCTTGAGCGTGCATGGGAATGGAAGGAGGAGTATGCCTCCACGATTCGCAAGCAGTGGGCAAAGATGGGACTGTCCCTTGACTATTCCAGAGAACGCTTTACGCTGGATGAGGGACTGAGTGATGCGGTACGCAGAGTATTTGTAAAACTCTACAATGAAGGTTTAATCTATCGTGGTTGGCGTATCATCAACTGGGATCCGCAGGCTAAAACAGCCCTTTCCAATATTGAGGTTATTCACAAGGAAATTGAAGGTGCGATGTACTATTTCAAATATAAGGTAGTGGAAACCGGAAAAGAGCTGGTGATTGCGACCACCCGTCCGGAAACCATGTTTGCGGATCAGGCGATTTTTGTACATCCGGAGGATGAACGTTATAAGAATATCGTCGGAATGCACGTTATTAACCCTGCCAATGGGGAAGAACTGCCAATCATGGCGGATGATTATATCGACATGTCCTTTGGTACGGCGGTTATGAAATGTACACCGGCACATGATCCGAATGACTTTGCTCTGGCGAAAAAATATCATCTGGCAATGCCGATCTGTATGCATCCGGATGGTACGATGAATGAAATGGCACACAAGTATGCAGGAATGGACCGTTTTGCCTGCCGTAAGGCACTGGTTGCCGATTTTGAAAAGGATGGTGTTGTGGATCATATCGAACAGCACATGCATCAGGTTGGACATTCGGAAAGAACCGGTGTCATTGTGGAGCCTTATCTTTCCAAGCAGTGGTTTGTCCGTATGGAGCCGCTGGCTGAAGAGGTATTAAAAAATCAGGAAATCGAAGAACAGAAAATTCACTTCTATCCGCAGCGCTTTGAAAAGACCTTCCATCAGTGGCTGGAAAATATCGAGGATTGGTGTATCTCCCGTCAGCTGTGGTGGGGACACCGCATTCCTGCCTGGTATCATAAGGAAACCGGTGAAATCTATGTAGGGATGGAGGATCCGCAGGATTTGGAAAACTGGATTCAGGATGAGGATGTTCTGGATACCTGGTTCTCCAGTGCACTGTGGCCGTTCTCCACGCTGGGCTGGCCGAAGGAGACGGATGATTTGAACCGTTACTTCCCGAATGACGTGCTTGTGACCGGCTATGATATCATTTTCTTCTGGGTTGCCCGTATGGCTTTCCAGACACGCTACTGCATGAAAAACCGTCCGTTTAAGGATGTATTGATTCACGGTCTGGTACGGGATGCGCAGGGACGTAAGATGAGTAAGTCGCTGGGCAACGGTATTGATCCGATGGATGTGATTGCGGATCACGGTGTCGATGCACTGCGCTTCTTTTTGACAACGAATTCCACACCAGGACAGGATTTGCGCTACATCGATGAAAAGGTCGAGGCAAGTGCGAACTTTATCAATAAAATATGGAATGCGAGCCGCTTTGTCCTCATGCAGATTCCAGAGGATATGGAGGTTTCCGACATTGATTTGAGCAATGCCTCCATGATCGACAAATGGATTTTGAAGCGCTTCAATGAGGTGCTGGAAAACGTGACGGCGAATATGGAAAAATATGAGTATGCGCTGGTTGGAAATGAATTGTACAGCTTTATCTGGGATGATTTCTGCAGCTGGTATATCGAGCTGAGCAAGGCAGGTCTTTCCAGCGATGATGAAACACTGCGCAGGGCAACACAGTCCACGCTGGTAACGGTGCTGAGCGGTATCGTACGTATGCTACATCCGTTCATGCCGTTTGTGACAGAGGAAATCTATCTGGCAATTCCGCATACTCAGGAAAGCATCAATCTGGAGGCCTGGCCATGTGCAGTGGATGCGGCGATGAGCGAAGAGGAAATGACAGCGATTCGTCAGCTGATTACAATGATCGAGGCAGTGCGCAGTCTGAAGGTGGATTACAACCTGAAGCCGAGCATGGACATCGAGGTCATCATACGGGACGAAAACGGTAAGAATATGCCAAGTGTTTCCTATATCAATGCCATCCTGCAGAAGATGTGTCATGCGACATGGATCGATGAGGACAGCGCTGTGGAAATGGCAGTGCGTCCGATTCTGAACGGTACGCTGAATGTTCCACTGGCCGCAATCATCAATGTGGAAGAGGAAATCGAAAAGCTGAGCAAGGAAATCAAACGTCTGCAGCAGGAAATCAAACGTGGAGAGGGCATGCTGAGCAATCCGAATTTCGTAAACAAGGCTCCCGAAGCAAAGGTCAACGCAGAGCGTGAAAAGCTGGAGGGTTACCGCTCCCAGTATGCGATCGTTGAAAAACAGCTGGAGGAAATGAAGAAGAAAGCATAGCTTTTCTATAAACGGGCATCTGCATATTATGATTCGTAAAAAAGCAGATGCCTTTTTCACATTTCTTACGGTACGTAAAGTCTTGCCGAGCGCTTGTTCCGCGCAAGGCTATTCCCTGTACCTTTCCAATGCATAAAAAAACCGGCAAATTTTGAAGTGCCGGTTTTTACTGTGACCTTATATCGAAATGGACAGTCGCTTTTCCCTTACCAGAATATGAAGTGCATGCAGAACATCCGAATCGTACAGCTGCTGCTCCTGTTCCATGATAGACAGAGCCTGTTCATAGCTGACGGGATTGTTGTAGGAGCGTTTACTCGTAATGGCATCAAACACATCCGCAACCGCAATGATGCGTGCATCCATCCGGATTGCATCTGCGTGCAGACCGCGGGGATATCCGCTTCCATCCATTCGTTCATGGTGCTGCAGGGCTATCTCTGCAATTATTTCTCCATGTGATTCCATCAGCAGCTGCCAGGAAGCCTGGGGATGCAGCTTGATAATGGAAAATTCCTCAGGAGTTAATCGTCCCGGCTTTTGCAGAATTTCAATTGGTGTATAATATTTACCAAGATCATGGAAGGTTGCGGCTGCGCCCAGTGTCAGAATATCATAGCCCGGATCCAGCTGCAATGCAATGGACATGGAAAGACTGCTGACCCGTCGGCTGTGTCCAATCGTATAGATATCCTTCAGTTCGACCTCCCGCAGCTTTTCAAAGCAGGCGTTGGTCGCATTCACCTTTTGATAGGAGCCGCTCGTACTGAACAGCATCAGACGGCAGGGTGTTTTGGAAATTCCGTGAATAGCAGTTGCTTCATAGCTAAACAGTGCGCTGTCATCCTTTTTTAAGGAAAAGACTTCACTGCTGGATTGAAACTGCATTTCTCCCTCCAGCATGTATAATACAAATACTGCATCCCGTTCGTTTTCCTCCCATGTGATACCAATATGGGTATCGCTGCGAATATTATACAGTCCGGTCTGCAGTTGCTGTACGGCATGGATTTCTTCAGCATTCTGGGGACCCTGCTCCCAGAAGCTTTGGTTATGCTTGATTTCTACTGTCATAATGTGCCCTCTTCCGTGTTTAGTAAAAGTATAGCATAAATTTATAAAAGTTAGTATTTTTGTCCGAAATACCTGTAGAAAATAATATTGCATCCCATACGCGGAAATATGGAATTCCATTACTATTACATTGCATAATCGTGGCTACTGAGTGTGTACGTAAATAAAGAAAAACAGAATATACATCAGATCATAACGATCACTTCGTATATGCCACAGAGATACCGATAAATGCACAACTGATGTTCTATCTGCGCTGGAGATGTTTAAGCCTGATATTCAGCCAGCATGCCGGCAGGCTTCTCATCGCTTTCGCAAATAGCTTTTTGCCGGAACAGAAGGTGTTCATCCGATCAGGAATCATCCAAAGACCCCGGCAGGGCAAAGGTACACTTATGAAGCATGCAATCCCGACACAATGGCTGTGTTGCTTCGGACGCTCCTTGACTCCCATAAAGGTCATCAAACTGGTATCTATCATTCGCCTTTGGTTATGAAACTATTCTGTGTCTCACTGCGGATTACGGATTGTCAACATTTGAATGTAAGGAGATGAAATACTCTTTGCTGATTTACATCTGTTACATTTTTACTTATTGCTATTACTATGCATGGGTTGATTGGAAGGGGAGCATCATAATATGGTACGGTAATAGAGAAATGCACAGTCTTTTGAAATAAAAATGAGAGAGAATGTAAAAATATGAAAGAATGTGGTTGACGAAATTGCAAAAAGGGTGTAACCTATGAAACATAGAAGTTGTGATTAGGGAGGATTCGTATATGAATATCGAAATTATAGAAGCATCACAGAAAAAAGAAAAACCGGACTGGAGCAGTGATCTGGGCTTTGGTAAAATCTTTACCGACCATATGTTTACCATGGATTGGACAGCAGAGCAGGGCTGGTGCAATGCCAAGATCGAGCCGTATGCGCCGATCTGCATGGATCCTGCAAGTCTGGTTCTGCATTATGCACAGGAAACCTTTGAGGGGCTGAAGGCCTATAAGACAAAGGATGGCCGGGTGCTGCTGTTTCGCCCGGAAATGAATGCGCGCCGCTTCGCCAATTCCAACCGTCGTCTGTGTATGCCGGAAATGGATGAGGAGATGTTTGTAGAGGCGGTAGCTGCGGTTGTAAATTATGAAAAGGACTGGATTCCGACTGCCGAGGGTACCTCACTTTATATCCGCCCGTTTATGTTTGCGACGGAAGCTGCGGTTGGGGTACATCCAAGCAATGCCTACAAATTCATGATTCTGCTTTCTCCGGTTGGAGCGTATTATCCGGAGGGTGTAAATCCTGTGAAAATCTATGTAGAGGATGAATATGTGCGGGCTACCAAGGGAGGCACCGGATTTACAAAGTGCGGCGGCAACTATGCGGCCAGCATTGCTGCGCAGGTCAAGGCGGAAAAGCTGGGGTATACCCAGGTGCTCTGGCTGGATGGTGTGGAGCGAAAGTATGTCGAGGAAGTCGGAACGATGAACGTCATGTTCAAAATTGATAATAAAATCGTTACGGCACCCTGTGATGGAACAGTATTGCCGGGTGTTACCAGAGATTCCATTCTGCAGCTGTTAACCTCCTGGGGCTATGAGGTGGAGGAACGCCATCTCGCTATTGATGAGCTGATGCAGGCTGGTAAGGAGGGCCGTCTGGAGGAAGCGTTTGGTACCGGAACTGCAGCGGTTATTTCTCCTGTCGGAGAGCTGAATTTCAAAGGGGAAATCACGGTGATCAATGATTTCAAGACCGGAGAGCTGACACAGAAGCTGTACGATACACTGACCGGTATCCAGTGGGGCGATGTTGCGGATACCTATGGCTGGACACGGGAAGTAAAATAATCATACCAGGAATCATCCCAACGGTTGATTCCTTTTTTTGCGCCTTCTTATACAATAGGGATGTTCAAGGATGGATGAGGAGGAGTTTAGAAGGAAGTATTACGTATACATGCAGTCACTGGTCTATATGATGCAGTATGGTGAGGATAAGTAGCTGTGGCGTATGAAGCGGATACTGCAGTCTCTGGTATCCTTTTTCTCTTATCTGGGTGGTATGATTGCATTTACCATGCTGTCTGTGATTCTGTCGGCCTTTATGACGCTTGCCGTGTGCCGGCTGTTTGGTGCTCAAATCGGCTTTTCCCTGCCGGTTTATGCCGGTCTGCTGTTTGTTTTAGCTTTGTTTGCGACAGCCTTCGCCCTGTTTTTGAATATGCTGTTTGCACAGAAGGTTACAGCCAATATGCTGGGAAGTGCACTTGCTGTTTTGGCATCCATTATCTCGGGTGGCTTTTATGAGGTGGCTCATGAAGGAGGAATTCTGGATACCATTGCATCCATGCTGATGACCAAGGCTGTTTTACAGCTGAGTGAATCACTGGAGGCAGGGCTGACAGCACAGGCTGTGGAGCATCTGGGTTTTGTTTTGCTGTGGGCAAGTGCCTTGTTTATCGCGACACTCCTTGTGCAGTGGATGCATAAAACAGCCGCAGATTGATTCTTTAACTTAATGACATTGAGACTTAACCTTTTATTTTCCTGTAATTCAATTGTATTACAGGCCACATGTGAAAAATCACAAAAGCACTATACTTATGTGGTATTTAATGTAAACACATACAATATTGTTATTTGCATTGACAAATAGGTATATTAAATATAATAATCTATTTGATAAGATATATTCGATACTCATAATTCGGTGGAGGTGAAAGAAAAATTATAATGTTAATGATATATTATCTTGATGGAGGGAAAATATGAAAAAAATTCTATCAGTTGTATTCTGTTCATTATTAGCATTCTCAATGAATAGTTTTACAGGGGCAAAAGCTGAAGAAAACGACATGTTGTATTACAAAACTATTAAATCAGAAGTTGCTGATACATATGCAAAGGAAACAGTTTATGATTTTTTGATTGCTGAAAACACAAATTAAGCCAATCTTAAATGAGAATATAACTATGGGACAGGGTATTTATGTTCAGGAGACGAGCAATGATAGCATCCCAACTTATTATTATCCTATTTATATTGATAATAAGTTAACTTATGTTTATAGAATTTTTCGATGATGGAACAGGAAATTATACAGGTATTTTTAGTGAAAATTTTGTAGATGATTTAACTAAATATGCTGGAAATACCCCTGAAGATGCTCCTATTATATCTTTAGACCCACAAAATAACCAGGAGTTATTTATAAGTGATAATGGAACAACGATTGTAAACAGTAAAACTGGAAGTGTAGAAGCATTTCGAACAAAAGCAGAATTTAGAAGTGCTTCTGCTTTCAAGCCAGTTGATATTTCAGACAAAACCAGCTTTTTCGTCAAACCACAAACTAGAGCTACAAGTTATAATTATATGCTAAATATAAATATTCTTGAAACGCAGGGAAGTACAAACTGGTATTTTGCTTATGTTACTGCTACAGCCTTGCGCTATAAGGATAAGAATGTGCGAGCCTCAACAATAACTAATTATTTTAATTTCGGCACACAGACAGCCTTATCAGTTGACAATGCGAAGAAGTATCGTAAAACAAAGGGTGTTACATATGATGGAAGGTACTCAGGCTCTATTATGAATTCTTCTCTTCATGGTTATTTAAGGGGGGGCAATCCGGTACATTGGTCTATGGATGTATCAGGAGGAGGTAATCATGCTTTACTTATTCATGGTATAGAGGGAAGCAGAAGAAGGGTATGGAACCCTTGGTATTCGTACTCTGAATGGTCTGTAGATGCAGTAACTTATAAATCTGCGGGTGGAACAACCATGAAAACACGTGGTTATGGCATGTATTTTTAAAATGAAATTAAAATATTTATTGACTTTCGCTTTCATGATTACATTCACTGGGTGTTCTACACCTCAGGAATCACCTCCGGTTGTTTATTCGGATGCAACTTTGCCATTTGTGTTGCCTGAAGGCATTTTCTATCAAGACAAGATTTATTGGAAAAGTGATGTAGACACTCAAGAAGAAATAAATGGACAAGAATTGGGTGTAATAAAAGAAAGTGTATCACGATAAGAATTTCCAACAAGTAACCTAAATGTAACAAAATCTGCTAAGAAATATATAGGGGACAAAGTAATAAAAAATGACAACTCATTATTCGTTAAACATGATAATAAAATACTACATTTTATCTATACAGACAAGATGGAACTTGGCGAAGAGATGAATGTATTTGACAGCAATAATTCTGAGGATGCCTCGTATCCACCACATTTTATTTATAATGGTATGCGTTATTTACCAGCAACAGTAACTGAACCAGATATCTTTGAAGCGATTCCAGATTCATTTCAGTATGTTGGTAAGATGAAAGAAGAGATTGCTGTATATGCTAGCAGAAACTATACAGGGGTTCACATTAAGAGAAATACAAAAATGTATATTGGAAAGAACCAAAATCGGTTTATGCTTTTACAACATCCGAATGGATTTATTGAACTTTATGAATGTATAGCATATAGGGAATTGAATAATCAAAGAATTTACTAAAAAACTCACGGCTCTATCGTGAGTTTTTTAGTAAATTAACATTATGATAGAAAGCAATAGCAATTTTCACCTAAGCTTATCTATATACCATATGTCATAAGAAACAATACTATGTAAAATGTTTATACCTTTTATTTAAAAAGTTTCTGCTTTTTATGGCATTTTATGAATGCTTCGAAATCAATAAAATCAACAGACTCTAATCATAAAGAGCAATTCAATGTAGAATGCAGAAAATCAGTATTGGATAAACGAGACTGCTTTCTCCATGCAGTTCAAATCACTGGAACAGGGTGATTTTTTTGACTTTTACCAATCCTACAGGTAACGGTCCATCAGCTCTCCTTGATTTTATCCTTTAAACCGTCGCTAAAGACAATTTGATATCCCTTAACACTGATGGCATCCGTACCATTCTCCGGTTTCTGGATATCATCGTACACCCAGATGGCATTGACCTGAATGTTTTCTTCCTTCTGCAGGCGGTTGATCAGCTTTACGCCTTCCTCATGGCTCATCGTATACAGCGTTGTGGAAAGGATGTCCGCTATGCCGCTGTTGTCTGTGATTACCGTAACAGAACGGCTGTGCCGAGCCGGCATCAATGTATCAGGGTCAATGATATGATGCATGATCTTACCCTTATACGTATAATAGCGCTGGTAATCACCGCTGGTCACAAAGGATGTGTCGCCCTTGGATTTTACAGAGATTAAAGAATCGGTGGACTGTGCTTTCAGATTTGGAATCTGGATGCCGACGGACCAGGCTTCGTTATCCGGTTTATCGCCAATCAGACGGATATTACCACCGCCGTTGATAATGGCATGCTGCAGACCGTCCTTTTGCAGCTGATCGGCAATCAGTTCCACTGCATATCCCTTGGCAACACCGCCGACATCCAGAGATACATCACGATCGTCGATATATACCGTGCTGTTTTTTTCGTCGATCTGTACATGCTTCCAGCCGCTGTGCTTTGCGGCTGTCTGCAGCTCCTTCATGGAGGGGATACTGCTTTCCTTATTCTTCTGGTTTGCCAGCGTTCCCGCCTCACGGTAATCATGCCATATGTTTAAAACACTGCCCATCGTGATATCAAACTGATGATTGCTGATCGTATCGTAGGCTTTTGCCAGCTTTAAAAGATCCAGGATGACAGGCTCGACCTTGACCGGCTGCCTGCCGGCATTGTCATTGATGGTTTTGATGTTATTCACACCGTCGTAGCTGTTGTATTTGTCAAACAGACGGTCGTAATAGCGAAACTGCTTTTTCAGCTCGGCACTATAGCTGTTGAAGGCAGCTTCATTCTCCGTATAGGCGGTAAAGCTCACCACGGTATCAAAGCCGATATCCGTTGCCGTCATGGAATATTTATGGAGTGCCTTTTCACTGCAGCCGCTCAGCAGCAGCGCACCCAGCAGAATGCTTAGTATTTTTTTCATGTTATCACCGTTTGACATTATACCATTATTTCCACGAATTTAAACCGGGATGCATAAGAAAACTTAATCATTTCCTACAAGAGCGAAGCATTCGTTTTCAGTAACAATTTAACATTTTTACAAAAGTCCTTACCTGTATGGAAAGCGAAGGAAACCGGAGGGAAACTACCAGAAAAATCCTTAAGAAAATGTTAAATTTCCGCTTTTTATCATGGTATGAAAATGCTATAATAAAACCGGTATGTAAAATGTGTCAGCACATTCACATATGATATGGAAGAAGTAAGAGAAAGGTAAGGTGACTGTGATGTCATTGTTTAAAGGACCGATGCGTCAGCACATTCCGGGCCATAAGGAACTCAGCGACCATGTAGACATCATGGAAGTGAAAGCCGGCAGCAAGGTATTTATCCCTTTGATCTGCGGGCCTTCTGTGAATCTGGAAATACTGGTTAAGGAAGGTGACCATGTTTCCATTGGTACAAAAGTTGCCCAGTGCAATGAACGTAATGTTGTTCCTATTTTTGCAAGTGTTTCCGGTACTGTGGCAGGTACGCAGAAGCTTATGCATTCTTCCCTGAAGCCGGTGGAGCATCTTGTTATTGAAAACGATGGATTGTATGAGCGTGTACGTTCGTTTGAACCGCTTGATTATAAGAGCGCGGATCGTACAGCGCTGATCGATTTCATGATGAATGCGGGAATCATCGGTCTGGGTGGTGCAGGCTTCCCTGCATATATCAAGTACAAATTTGCAAAGGATGTAAAGAAGCTGATCATCAATGCGGTGGAATGTGAACCGTTCATCACTGCGGATTATAAGATGATTCAGGCGCACAAGGAAGAATTTGTTACCGGTGTGGCAGCCATGAAGAAAATGGCGATGGCACCGGAGGCAGTAATCGCAATCAAGAAGACGCATCCGGATCTGATTCAGTTTGTGGAAGAAGCAGTCAAGGGCATGGAGGGCTTCAGCGTAGCGGCTGTGCCGGATGTGTACCCGATGGGCTGGGAGCGTGTTTTGGTGCGTGAAATCATGCATGCGGAATATGAAAAGCTGCCGGGTGAGGTTGGTGCCATTGTCAATAATGCGACAACGGCGATTGCATTTGGCGATGCACTGCTAACAGGAACGCCAATCGTATCCAAGACGCTGACCGTATCCGGAAATGCGATAAAGAAGCCGGTCAACGTACAGGTTCCGGTCGGTGTACCGGTATCTGAAATCGTAGCGGCATGCGGCGGCTATACCTGTGAGGACGTAAGGCTGATTGCCGGAGGTCCGATGATGGGGAAAACGATTGTCAACGACAAATTCGTGATCGACCGCAATATGAATGCATTGACCATTCTGGAAAACAAGCCGTTTGACAGCATTGCCTGTCTGCGCTGCGGGAAATGCTCCGACCACTGTC
>ENA-OPRK01001013-OPRK01001013.1-human-gut-metagenome-genome-assembly--contig:-NODE-1013-length-11718-cov-5.245563_pt1 | contig 11718 bp, 17 predicted proteins | sample MGYA00241793_ERZ501877 | MGnify/ENA primary metagenome ERZ501877 (study PRJEB25962, sample SAMEA1966253) | human gut metagenome | biome: human gut; feature: human-associated habitat; material: faeces... | reverse complement strand
CGTATGTGCTAAAATAAAAAGAAAAAGGAGTTAGAGAATGTCAAAAACAAAAGGAAAAAATAAATCTGGAGCTACTATAGCGGAAAAAATAACAAACGGATGTAAAAAAATGGAAGAAGGAGTTACAGAAAGTGGAATAGAGATAGAGAAAAACTTAAAAAAAAAATTTGTCAGGAATTTCACATCTTATTTCAAAAATTATTTTGAGTTAATTACTGGATATGAATTCAAATATGGCAGTTTTTGGGATAAAGAATTTGAAAAATTAGAAGAAGACGTAATTGAAAAATGTAAAAATTATTCGATAGATAATTTATGTAAATGGTTTAAGGTAGAAAAATGGCAGGATTTGTTTCCAAAAGATTATAAGCAGGAAGATGAATTAAAATTTAAAATGGAAATCTGTGAACTGATAATAAAATTTTTTAAAAATGAAGTAGAGAAAGATAATAAATATAATAAAGAGCGATTGTTGTGTAAAGAGTGTATTTTAAAATTGATGTATTTGGATTACCACAATATTTTTCCGCAAGTAACAGAAGAAGAGCTGAAAAAAGAATTCCCAAGTGATGATTTAGTGGAAGAAATTAGAGAGAAAACTAGAAAAGAACTTAAAAATGAATTTCTTGAGAAACAAAAATCGAGGACTTTAGAAATAAAATACAAAGAGTCTGAAAAAATAAGAAAACGTATAAAAGAAATAACAGACCATCAAGACGAAAATAAAGATAAAGAACTGAAAGAAATAGAAAGGTTGCATTTTACTGGAGAATTAGAGCCTGATACGTTAGAACTGTATGATAGGTGTGAAAAGTTGTATAAAAAGAATAAAGACGTTAACATTGACAATGCAGATGAATTTGGAAAATGGGTAGACAAAATAAGGATAGAGTTAAATAAAGAAAAATATGAAAGAAGTAGGAATGAAATGTTTGGGAGAGAGTTATAACAGTATGAAGAGCTGTTATAGCTCTTTTAAATTTCCATTTTTTTGGTAATTTATAAAACGATATATTTCAACTTTAGAATTATTAACATAATCCTTTCGTAATAGTATACTATCCATATCGCGATAAACAAAAAACTTCATATACAGAGCTTGTCGACCGAAGTATAAAGCTCAGCATATATGTGATACAAAAGAAAGGAGGTAATTTCGATGAAAATTACCAGAACAAAAAAGAACCTTCAAGAAAAGAAGCTTTATGAAGGATATATTGTTAAAGTTGAGGAGGACGAGGAATATGGAATAGCACGTCTTTATATCGAGTTAGATGATTATCCAGATGAATGGTTCTATACTTCTTTGCAAATGGAAGAGTCAGGCAAAGTAAATTCACGATTTAATCAGTTTTTTGAGACAATGGGTGTATTTGATGTGATGGACAACTTTGAGCTGAAAGAACTGGAAAACGTAGAGGTACTCGCAACTCTTCAACAAGGACGGAACGGATATTTTTATGTGAAGCAGTTGTATCTCAAAGAGTCAGATGATGAAAACGATTATGGAGAAGAGTAATGGAAAAAATCTTTAAAAAATTACAAATGCTCTTTGAAAAAGAGATAATATCTCTTGTACATAACTCTGACAATGAAAGGCTACTAATAGTGGCAGGGGGGATAACTCCCCTTTGCCAAAGCTATTCGGTTTTAAGAAAGGTATTTTTTGAAAGATTTAAAATCTTCTTAAATACAGCTCAATTACAGACACTCATAGAGTTTTTGGAAATCCATCCACTGACAGATGACACTGTATATGAGTCTGCCTGTCGTATTTACAACGGAAAAGACTGCTTAGCTTATGAGCTGAATAAAGATACGGAAGAATGTATTGTAATTACACCAGAAGAAATCAACATTAGTAACGTTCCAAACGTGTATTTTAAACATGCTGCGGATTTCGAAAACCAAGTTGAACCTTCATGGGACGTAGAACCAAAAGATATTTTTTCCTATATTCATCACCATTTCAACTTGAAGAATGAAAAACAGGAGAAACTTTTGGTGTTGTATCTTGTGACTGCCTTTTTCGGATTACAAATTTCACATAGCTTACTTATTTTAACAGGAGAAAAGGGTTCATCTAAAAGTACCACAATGCGGAAGCTTGAAAAACTGATAGACCCTAAAAGGAGTGATTTGTGCGGAATACCAAAAGGAACAGACGGGTTGGAACTTCGATTGGCAAATACATACTTTGTTTGCTTGGATAATTTGTCAAGTATCAATCGAAACATTTCCGATACAATAGCCAGAGCCGTTACAGGCGGCTCTGTGACAAAACGTGCCCTATACCATAACACCAAAGAAGTCGTGCTAAATATTAAAGCAATGATAGCAATCAATGGGGTTTCTGTGGTTGCAAGAGAAAGCGATTTACTAGACCGCTCTTTGATTTTAGAACTTAACCGTATTTCAGCAAAAAAGATAAAAAGCGAACAGGAGTTGTGGGAAGAGTTTGAACAGGACAGACCGAAAATATTAGGCTGTATTTTTCTCATATTGTCAGAAGCTTTATATGATGATAAGCCAATAACCGTAAAAGAGAAGATACGTCTTGCAGATTTCCACATTGCGTGTATTAAGGTTGGCAGAGTTCTTGGAATGACAGATGAAGAAGTGTCGGAATTGCTTTGGGAGAACCAAAGAAAAATCAACCGCCATTCCATTGACGAAGATATGGTGGCGTGTTGTGTCATTGAGCTTATGAAGAACAAAAAAAGCTATATCAATTCCATGACAGGACTACTGGGGGATTTGAATGAAATTGCCACACAGAACAGTATCATTGGAAGTGTGTTGCCAAAGACTCCAAATCACTTGAGTAACCGCCTGAGTAAAATCAGGAGTAATCTCCAAGCGGAGTATAGCATCACATACAACATAGCAAATGTGGGTTCATTCAAGCAAATCACAATAAAAAATTGTGGAAAAGTTTGCGAAAGTTGCGAAAAAAAGAAATTCAAGAAGAAAAAGCAATAACAAACACTCTGTCGCAACTGCCGCAAGAAAAGGAACTTTTTTTGTAGAGGAAAAGACAAGGGATAAAGAAAAAAGCAAAAAGAAGAAAGAAACATAACAAAAAAGGGGAAGCAAAGACGCAGTCTCTGACAGAAAGCGTAAGCGGACTGTCAGAAAGACTGCAAGTCCCCTTGTAGGGGATATAGGGGAGAAAGCGGAGCATTAGCTCCGCAATCAATCATCAATAGCTTTGTTCAGTCACTTGTAAGAATAGGTTTTTTGAAACGTATATTATTCTTATGAGTGATTGAAATGAAAGAAAAGGAGGCAGTATGCAGGACAATAACAATGATTTGAATAGAAAAATCGAAGTGCTTTTATTAAAAATGTTATTGGTTCATCAAGTAATCAATCACTCAACCTATAAAAAAGTACGGAAACAGTATGAGGTAAAGGAGTTGAGTTGAATTGGATAATTTGGCATATAAACTCGGTTCAAGAGCAGTAAGCAACCGATACAGGACAAATCAAAATGATAAGGTAAGAGTTTGTTTTTACGGAAGAGTATCTACACAGCATGAAGCACAGATAAACGCATTAGATAATCAGCTTCAATGGTATGAATCTGTTTTAAAAGACCATCCGAACTGGGAGAAAGTCAAAGTATATGTAGATAAGGGAATATCAGGAACACAGGCAAAGAAAAGACATGGATTTATGCAGATGATAGAAGATGCGTCAAAAGGAATGTTTGACCTTGTCTGTACACGTGAGGTTTCAAGATTTGCCCGTAATACCCTTGACAGTTTGGACTATACTAGAAGATTAAAAAACATGGGAGTTGAGGTATTCTTTTACAATGACAATATTTGGTCTTGTGAATCAGATGGGGAACTGAGATTAACAATCATGTCCGCTATGTCACAGGAAGAATCAAAGCATATTAGTGACAGGGTATTAGCAGGACACAAAACGTCAAGAGAAAAAGGGGTTCTTTTTGGTAATGGAAATATTTTAGGATACAGATTAGTCAAAGGGAAAACGTCAGTAGAAAACACCTATGAAATCATAGAGGAAGAAGCGGAAACAGTTCGTCTGATTTATGACTTGTATCTATCGGGGTTAGGTGTAAAAGCGATTGCAAGCAAACTGATAGAATTGCACCGAAAAAAAGCAAATGGAGAATATAATTGGGAACAGAGTGCCGTCAATCGTGTTTTAAATAACAAGACATATGCAGGGTATATAGGATATAATAAATCTTATACAGCAAGTTTTTTAGACCATAGGAGAGTACCCATTTTAGACCGTTCCCAATATGAATATGTGAAAGGGAATTTTCCACCGATTGTTTCAGAGGACACATGGAATCGTGTGCAAGCCTTGAAAGCGAAAAAGACAATCTGTATTGGAGAGAGGACTCGTGGAAAACCTATGGCAACGGATAAATGGGTGAAAACACTTGTTTGTGAGTGTGGAAGCACTTATAAAAAATATACATGGCGAGTCAATAAAAACGGAGAGGAAAGTAACGGTTATCAATGCAGAAATCAGGTGGTAAATCGGAAAAGAAGCTTTCATGTGAAAAATGGTTTGGACGGTACTGGTCGTTGTGATGTTCCGTCTATCTGTGAATGGAAACTTGATTTCATGGCAAAAGCAATCTTTCAAAGGTTGTGGAAAAATCAAAAAGATTCTCTTGCAGAACTGATGGGAACGATTGAAGAACATTATACAGTCGATAAGGAGGAACATTCAGAGCGGTATGAAGTAGAAAAGTTGCAAAGAGAGTTAGATAGGCTTCAAAAGAGGAAGAATAATCTTGTTGATATGCGACTGGATGATTTGATAGATGAAACTCAGTATCAGAAGAAATATAATCTAATTACAGTACGAACTGAAGAGGTTGAGATTTCTTTGCAGAAACTACAATGTGATGGTAAAGAGATAGAGCCTGTAGATGTGACTGCAGAAATACAAAAGATACAAGAATATCTTGATAAGGCTTGCAACTTGGAAGAGAAACAGATTAGTGGAGAACTGATTGAGGCTATTGTAGAAAGAGTTACTCCAACAGAAGAAGGTGTTTTTAAATGGTATTTAAAAGAGGAAGATTATGACATGGAAATGCAATTTCAAGAAGAACAGTATGTGTTGATGGACAGATTCACCTTAGGATTTGAAGAAGCCAAAGCATATCGGAAGTCTTTTGGAAATTTCATCAGAGCAAAGCAATGGAAAGACTTAGTTGTAGAAGTATATATTAAGAAGTTGTAAAAGCAATTTCGTATAATTGATAATAAGGAATATTGAATATGAATGATAGAGGTAAGGACTAATAGAGCGAGAAATCTATTAGTCCTTTTTTGCGTGTTTTTAGGAGGAAAGAGCATGATTACAGGAGAAGTGAATATGAACATTTGGGCAGTTGGAACAGATGATGGGAAAAGTACTTATGAGATTCGGCGAAAATGGGGAGAGGAGGGAAAGAAAGCATTAGTGATAGAGTTGTACCCGACTATTTCGGTAGAGAACTGTGGAGTATTAGATGTATCGACTATGCACTTGATAAATCATGTGAATGATTTTGGGTGGAAAGAAATGCGGATTGTCAATCTGTATGCAAATGTTATTACAAAGAAGCCGAGTGTCAGCGAGTTACAAGAAAACAGTCTTGCGTATATAGAGGAGATTTTGGAAGAGGAGGATATAAAGACATATGATATTGTGATTGCATGGGGAAATTCATTGCTTACACATAAAGGAACAACCAATGTCAAAATAGATTTGTTGTCTATGCTGGAGGAAAAAGGACTGGATAAGAATGTAAAATGTATTTCGGTAGAGGGAATCAGTTTGAAAAGCCTTGGGGTTCATCCGCTCTACTTAGGGTTGCATTATCCAAGAGAGAAATGGAATTTGATGGATTATCCATTAAAAGAAAGTTTAGAAGCCTTAGTACAGAGTGAAAAGCGTGACAAGGCAGAGAAAGGAAAGAAAGTAACGAATACAGCCAAAAAGAAGGGAAAGGCAGAAAAGGGGGAAAGTCATGAACATAAAAATCAAGACGTGGGAAGCGTTGAAAATGTTAAAACAGATAAATCCATTGTTGGCTAATAATGAAATTCCGTTGGAGATTTTAAACACCGTTGAGGAATTACTTGAGAATAAAGATATAGGAAGAAATGGATATATTTCTATCATCCTGACACCCGTTCAAGATGATACATCAGATATTTTAGAGGAACTGAATCTTGACCATACTTTAGTTCGGATTCCTGACAATAATTTTCTTCAAATCGACATTAAGAACAAGAAGCACCCAATGAATGAAAACAGGAGATGGGTTAGTTATGACTTGGAATTTTTAGACAGACAGGGAAAGGTGTATGCTATCTATTCCATGAAAACGGTAGGAGAGTGAAAAAGATGATTAAAAAATTTTGGACGATTACGCAAAAAGAAGAAATCGAGAAGTGCTGTTCTGAGTATGAGATTCCGCAGGATATCATAGCAGAGATGTTCAGAATTATTCATATTTTAGACGAGAACTACGGTGTGGACAGAACGTTAGAGTCTGATGGTGGATATGTGGCTTTGCTTGTAGAAGAAAACTATTCAGAGGACTACGGAACGATTTTGAAAGAACATAATTTGAAAAAGAGTTATGCAGAGTTTCAAGATATTTTTCCTATAACAGAAAAAATAGAATGGTGTTCGGATTTATACATAGTGACGAATGATTATGGAATTACAATCATATATCCGCATGAGAGATAATAAAAGGAGAGAACAAACTTAGAAGTGCGTAGGTTCTCTCTTGAAATATCAATTATTTACTTGGGGGAATGTATTCTAATAAGTCATGTAAATCACATTCTAAGGCATAACAAAGTCGGGAAAGGACAGCAATATCTAAACGCTGAATAGAGCCATCATAATAGTGTTTGAGTTGGGTTCTCTGCATTTCTGCACGAAAAGATAACTTGCTCAGGGAAAGTCCTCGTTCTTCCATAATTTCTTTTAAATGTAATTTGACTGTGCCAAACTCCAAATCGTTCATGTCAAAATCCTCCTGCTTATATCATATTTGATTTCTATTGCTATTGTAAGCGGTGGATATATATGGTATTATTATAGTGTAGATATATACCGTAGGAGGAATAGATGATGAAAAAAGAAATAAAAGAAAAACCTAAAAAAGAAAAATTAAATTTCCCGAATATGGATTCATTACAGCCTGTAGTAAATATTATCAATGAGGCGTCTATTACTTTGGGAGATCCAACGAGAACAATTAAAGATTCACCTTTAGTTGAAGTTTTTGCGGCGGCACTTGGAAGCGGAAGCGGGGCAGGTGTATCTTTTATGGCATTGTATGGTTTAGGAACAGTAGGTTTGTCAGCGGCAGGTATAACATCAGCACTTGCAGCAGCAGGTTCTATTGTAGGTGGAGGTATGGCAGCAGGTGTGTTGGTTTTAGCGGCTCCAGTTGCAGGGTTAGCAGGTGTTGGCGTTGCAGTTGCAAAACAAATCAAGAAGAAACAGTTGCGTCAAGAAAAAAAGAGATTATATGCAGAAGCCAAGAAGAAATATCCATTGATATTAGAAGCAAACAAAAATATCCAATTAGATGAAAATGCATCACAGGAAAGAAAAGATATTTTGAAAGGCTTAGAAATTATGCTGAAAAAGGTAATAGATGAATTAGAAGCAGATTTAATTATGTAAAACAGGGGGAATGAAAATGCCAGAACCATGTTGGTATTGTAGAGGAACGGGGACTGTAGAGTGTGATTATTGTCAAGGTATAGGATTTTCAGACGGAAGTTGTCCTGCTTGTTCAGGAGAAGGACGTCATACTTGTCCTGAATGTAATGGCTCAGGTGTCATAAGAGATGAGGATGAGGAAGACGACGAAGACTTTGATGATGAATTTTAACTTAAAAGAGAAAGCAATATTATTTCGAGCATATAGCAATACGTTATATGCTCGTTTATCAATTTAAAGAGGCGAGAGAAAATGAGAAAATATTTAAAAGGAATATTGATGATTCTTACGGTCATGCTCATAGGAGTATTGGTAGGGTGTTCTAATTCCCAAAAAGAAAATGAGGAAGAATCAGAAAAAAAGATTGGTTTATTAGAAACAGTAGAATGGCAGGACGACAGTAAAAAAATAGAAGAGTTCAAAAAATGCTCTATATCTGCTTATTCCGATAAACCGATAGGAGAAACCGTATCATCTCAGTTTTCGGTGAACAAATGGCAATATGGACATTCAGAAAAAGAAGAATATCTTCTATGTTCCTATGTGAAAGAGGACAAAGAGGTTATTTTGATATTTTATAAGGATTCCTATGAGAATGTGAATATAGCAGAGTATTATGTGGAAAAGGAGAAGCAGAACAAAGAAGAAATTACAAAAGTAACAGAAGAAATTTTTGGGGAAAAGGAATTTTCCAGCAAAAGAACAGGGTTTTTCTCTAATGGGAAATGGGCGATAGAAATTTCCAAAGTTGATGTGGCAAATAAGAAAATAGAATATTATTCTTATTGGTGGAATTTTGAAAAAGAGCAGATGGAACAATCTGAAACAGATGCAAAAACATTAGATATTTTAGATGTTGATACAATGGGAAACTCTGATTATTCGATTGAATGGAACGGGATAGACTCTTTTAAGATGGAGAAATATGATTGTGAACTTCTCTTTAATAATGACACTATTGGAAGTAGAGAGGGAAGAAGTGAGGAATTTTGGAATAGTGGCATGGGTGAATTTAAACGTATAGAAAAGCCTAAAAATATTCCAATATCCGAATTTGAATCTGCACAAGAACCATCTTCACAGGAGAATGAAGAAAGTGAAAATCAAAGAATTGTGCTTCCACAAGTACCACCTGCAGGTACATATTGGGAAGCAGACCGTTCTCCACTATATGCACGATATTACATAGAAATCAGCAACACACAAGATAATAGTTTTGATTTTGAAATTTATCAGGCACAGACTTTTAATCAGTATGAAGAAGCATCAGATTATAAACTTGTCTTTAAGAAACATACAGCCACATTCACAGACGCATATCATGCAGTATATGAAGGACAACAGTACACATTACATTTTGAATGTGGTACAAATACAGGGTATATTACAATTAGCGGATTTAGTGAAGTTATTCCTGATGGTTCGCAGTTATGTAATACAGAATGGCTACAGGTTTCCTAGAGCGTGAAGGGAGATAGAATTGTGCAAGGCAAAATGATATTTTATCCAAATGAAGAGTGCCTTTCCTGTGCAGATAGGGTTGTTACAGAGATTGAGAAAATTTTAAAAAATCCTAAGAAAACAATAGAGAATAGTTTTTTGAAAAAATATGTTTCTGTATTGGAAGAGGGAGAATGTACTGATTTCTTGAAAGTGTGTACAAATGAATATCAACTTTTAAGAAAGGGATATCCTCGTACAATGATGGGAACAGGTCCAATCTTGCCAATATTTTCATTCAAGGGAAGATTGAAAAAGAAAAAGCAACTGCTGTATTCTAAATGTCTGCTTTCTTTGAAAAGTATAGAAGAGGAATTGAAAAGTACAACGGAAAATGATAGGATTTTTCTGTTAAAGGTGGCTAGGATTTTAGATAAAACAATAGCGGAAGAACTAGAACATGATTTACAAAATCAATAGGACTAAAGGCTGACATGTGAAAATGTGTCAGTCTTATTTTTTAGGAGTGTGAGAGAATGACGAAGATAAATATTGAAGAATGGTTTTCTTCTCCGAAACGGTGGGAGAAAGAACATGAGTGTTTAAACATGGAAAATATCAATGAAAAACCTTGTACTTATGAGGGCAGTTTAGAAGAATGGATAAAAGAACTGACAACATTTATTTTTATCTATCCGAAAGAATGGAATAGAATTTTGTCAGAGTACAAAGCCATTCATTCTAAACAAAAACAGAAAAAGTGTGACAGATTAGATTTTTACAGAGATGAGGAAGGGTATTTGCGGAAGGTGGGAGAAAAAGACAATCTTCTTCGGTTTCATTTCCAATCTGATTGTTTCACATATAAAAATCAGATTGCCTATATAATGGAAGAAACAAAAATTCTGTCCTTTGACGAATATCTGAAATATTGTAGATTGAACGGAAAAGAGAGAACGCTATATTTGCAGAGATTAAAAGATAAATTAACTAAAGAGGGCTTTCAAACACAAGAAGCGTTTCAAATTTCCTTTGAAACAGATTATGACTCCTCAGATTTTAATAATAGGGATATTTATGTTGATATGTTAAATCATACCTATGTATTTTTATAAAAGCCAATGTACAGAGATGAAAGGTATATTGGCTTTTAAATTGCAAAAGAAAAGGAGAAAAATAATGTATTTGAAACTTACCAATGAAAGTGAAGTCAGACTATTAAGGCAGATAAACTGTCTGCTTGGGAAAAAGAAATTGCCAAATGATGTACTAGGAACAGCAAGAAGAATCATAGAAAAGGAAAAGTTTACAGTACATGATTGTGTTGTTATTTTTATGAACCCAATCAAAAATGATACGATTGGAATTTGTGATGAGTTAAGAATCTATCCATATACAATAGAAACGGATGAAGATTACACAATGGATATTAAAGTCCCAAAAGGAACAGAACTTGAATGGTCAGGGTATATGATTAGGATTAAAGAAACGGGAGGACGGATTTATTTAATCTATCCAATGAGAAAGCAAGATGTGAAAAAGAGAGTTGGTTTATAAATGGAGGAATCTATGGAATACGTTATGATTGGAACAGGAATGGCAGTAGCAATTACTTGCATTTTGATTTTAGAGATGATAGAATACAGGAGGATTCAAAATGAAACGAGAAAAGTTATTTGAGTATTTTTTACAAGGAATTACAGTGATTGTTACTCTGTATGAAATATCAAGGACAGGTAAACGAAGTCGAAGAAAGTGACAATTTTAATACAAGGGAAATCCTAAGATAAGGCAATTCCTACATGGATGGTGTACTGCCAGTCATATAGCACCCAACAGGCAGCTATCGCAAATAAATAGGAGTTCTCATAGAACTTAATTAAAAAATGAAATAAGATAAGCGTATCATTAGAAATAGTGGTACGCTTATTTTTCGGCTCTTTGTCAAGAGTTGGGGTAAAAGATTTATTACAGGGGCTGTGAAATAACAGTCTCTTTTTCTATTTGGAAAGGAAAAATTGTCTACACCTTATGAGATATTTGAATGTGGATATGCTCCGTATTTTTTTGAGGCAATCCGTCTGAACTATCCAGACTACTGTCGGGAGCTACCAACTATGAAACCGCAGATACGACCAAAAGAGCGATAGGAGGAGTTAAAGATGGAAACATCAGAAAAGGTTGTGCTAAGAGAGCAACCAGAAATAAAAGATTTGTTGCAGACTTTAATGAAACAAGGGCTGAAAAAAGAGCAAAGAAGAAGTTATCCGATTGTATTGACATCAATACAGATTTTAAGAATGGCTACAAGACCAGAGCTGACGCAAGCTCACGCATGAGTGCCGACCAGATTTCAGATGTGGCGTTATCCTTAGAGTATGTCAAACAGTATGGCGAAGCTCACAAGGAATTGAACTATAAACAAGTCTATCTGTTGGAACAATGTGTAGTCTGGCAGAGATTGAGCGTACATCTTGGCTGGCAATGCGATAACGTGCGAGCTTCTTATGATGAAATTCCAAAGGCAACGCAGGACGAAGTTTTCT
>ENA-OPRK01001012-OPRK01001012.1-human-gut-metagenome-genome-assembly--contig:-NODE-1012-length-11735-cov-2.601284_pt1 | contig 11735 bp, 8 predicted proteins | sample MGYA00241793_ERZ501877 | MGnify/ENA primary metagenome ERZ501877 (study PRJEB25962, sample SAMEA1966253) | human gut metagenome | biome: human gut; feature: human-associated habitat; material: faeces... | reverse complement strand
CTTCCTGCGCCAGATTGGTCGCATGCTGTTTATCTGCCGTCATTGCATTGTATTTCATCGACTGCGTAAAATACGACAACAGCGGAATGGAAAGAATCGCCAGAATCGCCATGGCAAGAATCACTTCCAGCAAAGAAAATCCTCCATTATTCTGTTGTTTTTTCATCCGGAAGCCTCCTTCCCCATGTCAGCTTTTTCTATTGCTCTGCGGTTCCAGAAGAAGAACCGCCAAAAATATTGTTTACCCCTTTTGGCATATTCTCAAATACCGGAGGAACATAATCTTTTCCGGTGTTTTCAAGATAATACATATTGAGTGTCATATCGCCCGTTAATTTTCCCGTAGAATTGTCGAAGCTGGCGGAAAACTGGGCAATCGTTGTACGATCCTTAAACTTGTTGACATAGGCAATCATATCCTTTAATCCTTCATAACTTGCCTCATAGCGGATGCCAATCGATGCATAATACCCTTCCACATTTCCGGTCGGACCTGTCGTGTTTTCCGGTGTGCTTTCAGTACTCTCTGTGCTCTGTGTATCCGCAGACTCCGTGGTCTGTGTTTCCTGTGTTGTCGTTGTATCTTCCGTAGTATCCGTAGATGCAGCAGCACTTCCGTCTGCAGCGGCTGTACTGTTATCTGCCCCAATCGGCATATTCATGGCAAATGTCACATCTGTAATATGAAAATTGCTGCTCTTATCCTCGAACTCCTGCAAAGTTTCAATTACTTTTTCGGTTTTCATATCTGCCGGATAAGCCGCAATAATATCCTTTTGCTTTTTCTGCATCGTCTGGATATTTTCTTTTACTTTTGGAAGTCCGGCCTCCATCTGTTCCATCTGCTGCACTTTCGCCCGATCGGTCGTATTCTGCTCTTCGATCTTCGCCGCCTTGCTCATTCCCTTATTAAAAATAAAGAAATAGGAACATGCTACAATCACAATTGCAAAGAAAATGAGCAACAGCCGCTTATCTGAATCTGAAATTTTTAATTTATTCATTTGTCTGCTCCTCTCCCTCTGCGTTATTGGTATCCGTGTCCGTATCTGTGCCGATATCCGTGTCTGTGTCCTCCGATGTCGGAACCGCCTCCTCGATCAGATGTCCGTCCTCACCGATATCTGCCTGGGTGTAATAGCCATTTAACGTGTATGTCCATGTGCTCACACCGCTTTCGTCGTCTTTTTCCTCCGACATGGATGGAATGGAAAGATCCTGAAGCAGGGTCACATCCGCAAAATTCAAAAGCATCTGTCCAACGGCAATTTCTTTATCTGTTTTCAGATTGATACTGACTAAGTCTGCATCTGTCTGAATACTCTCTACCTTGACATCGTTTGGCAGCGCATTTTCCAGCTGCTCAATCAGCGGATACAACTGCTCATTTTTCGTAACGGTGGCAAGATCCAGCTTCTCATATACCTGTTCCTCTGCCTGTACCCGCGCATAATCATCATAGGTTTCCTGCACATACGAAAGATCATTGATCCGTTTCGTCAAATTGCGATGCTGCGTATATGCCACCAGCTGACGCACACTCGATCCAAGAATCAACAATACACTGACTAATACCGCTCCCACAAAAATGACATAAGCCGTGTGAAGGTCATTCTTTTTGGAATCTGCCACAAGCATGTCCTTCGGTTTGGCATCAATCGGATGCACCGCCGCACCGATGACCGAAAGGAAACCGACAGCCGTTGCCGCCTTCGGTCTCGTCCCGGAAGATGCCGCATCCAGTGTTACCGTCCCCTCAGCCGCCTTGTTTTTTCCGCTCCGTAAATCGATGACCTTCGTGAAATCAATTTCCTGCAGCGGAAGCGGAAGTTCCTGTGCAAACAGTTTGTGCATGCCTGCAAAACGGGAACCATCGCCAACCAGATAGACATTCCCGACAAATTCCTGTTTGACCTGGTTCTGATAATACTCAACCGCCGTGTTTGCAATGCGCAGATGATACCGCAGGGACTCCGCCAGATCCTCATATGCCTCTTCTGCCAGAGCCTGCTGACGCTTCATCTCCTCCTGGTTTCCCATCTCCGGAACCGTCGGACGGTTGTATATCACATTGTGGTCTAAAAGGAAATCAAGTGCTTTCTCCTCATCATCAATCCCAAGCACCGGATGGTCAATCACCGCCGTAATCGTAGCGCCATAGCCGTACGGTGTCACACGCTGAAAGACCAGTTTTTTATTTTCCAGAATACTGATCACCGTTGCCTGCTCTTCCAGCTGCACAACCACAGCATTTTCCAGAAAACTGTCACACAGAAGCTGTACCGTTCCGTTTCCGATATAATCAAACGTTTCTACCTTCAGTCCTGCCAGTTCTGAGAACGTCACATAGTTATTCAGAAGATTATCGGGAATTGCCACTAAAAGCAGCTTGAGCATTTTCTTCCCATCTTCTTCCTCCACATCCATCTTGCTGTAGCTGATGGTGTAATTGCTCACATCCATCGGGAAATAATCACGGATCTGGGATTCAATGATTCCCATGATCTTATTGTCTTTGACAAATGGGATCATGACTTCACGGGTCACGACTTTTGAGGAAGAAAGGGTAAATACGACTTCTTTCTCATGGATATCGCGCTTGCTGAGTTCGACTTTCAGTGCAGACGCAAAAGCTTCCTTGTCGCGGATATAGCCATCTTCCACCGCATGTTCCGGGGTGCGGAACGCAAACGCTTTATGTACCGGCGGATTTTTCTTGCGGTAATCGGCCAGTGCGACTTTTGTCCACCATACACCGGCCTCAATACTTACTACTCTTTTGACCATTTTCATTTTCTCCTTTATATTTTCTAGCAGTTGTGCTGGAAAATGTATGAAAGACAATTATCCCTCGCTCATGTTCTCTTCGGGAAGAGGCTGTAAGAATTTTGGCGAAAGATTTTGCGTGCCGGACGCGACCGGACGACATTCGCCATCCGGGCTCATGTCGTCCTTTCCCGTACATCCGTGTACGGGAATCGCTGGGTACTGACAAAATTCTAACGGCCTCTAACCCTTGAGAAAAATCGCGTGTGCTAATTGGCTTTCATACATTTTCCATCGTTATGTTGTGATGTAAAATTTAGATGGCGAACAGGAAGGATGTTCAAAATTCGCCACGGAAAACAAATAACTTTATGTTTTCTTCGAATATTACTCTTTGGCAATTTATACCAGATTTTATCTAATAAATGCCCATCATGCCGAGATACCAGGTCCAGAAACGGCTGCCCCAGAGTGCGGCGATGAATATGCCTGCCGAAAGGTACGGACCGAGTGCAAGCAGGTTGTTTCGCTTGCTTACTTTCATGCGGATGGTATGGATGACGGATCCAAGAATGCATGCAAGAATAAATGCAAAAATAATGTTTTTTGCGCCTAAAAGCAGGCCTGCATATGCCATGAGTTTGATGTCTCCCCCACCGATTGCTTTGCCGGAGGAAAAATAATACAGGCCATACAAAAACAGGCTGACAATGACTGCCCCGATGATATGGGACAGGATATGCCGGAAATCATACACGGTCATGATGATACCGAGCAGTCCCAGAAACAGGTTCTGGGAAACCGGTATCTGATAGGTTCTCTCATCGATGACCGCAATGACAATCAGGGCAGATGTCATGAGACAATACAGCACACTGCTGAACGTGAAACCGCCCGCCATGAAAACGACCACATACAGCACACCATTTAAAGCCTCGATTAATGGGTACTGTATGGAAATCCTAGCACCACATTGCCGGCATCTGCCCCGAAGAAACAGGTAGGAAAATACAGGAACCATGTCCCGCCAGCCCAGCTTATGTCCGCAGCTCATGCAGTGCGAAGACTGCACAATATTCTCTTTTTTCGGAATACGGAAAATGAGGACGTTTAAAAAACTTCCGATCACGATTCCGTATAAAAATGCAACGATGTAAAGAAAAATCGTAAGTTGGGTTAGCATATGTATACTCCTATTTGTTTAAATTAATTACTTTGATGTAATATCTTCAAAACTTCCTTTTGTAGTTGTTACCTTAACTGTAACCATTGCTTTTGTAGAATCAGCAGACTGGCACGTAATTGTAATATCATCTACAGCTTTTCCAGCCTTTGACTCTAATTTCAAACTCTCAACATTCTTTATGCCATTTAATTCAGCAAATGCATCTTTTAATATTTTTTGCTCATCTGCAGTTCCTCCAGAAACTTTAACTGCTCCTGCTGCTCCTGTTGCTCCTTTTGTAATCTTAATTTCATATTCTGCAGCTGGATCTAATGAGGCTGCATTTGAAGAATATGCTGTTGTTGCATCTGTGCATAATCCACTAAGTACCTGGATATCTTTTGCATGTCTTGATTTGTCGATATACGGAATAACCTGTGTTCCAACGATACCTACTAAGATTGCCATAATTGCGATAACGATAATCAACTCTACGAGAGAGAAACCTTTGTTATCCTTCTTTTCATTCTTTGCTTTCATGTTCTGAAGCAGTTCCATAATTTTCTTCATACCCTTTGTTCTCCTTTTTTGAATATATTTTTATGTATCTATCATCACATGTCTCATGGCAGACATGTAACAACCCTTCTTCTGCCTGCGGTCAGGCTCCGATGCTGTCGTACAGGCTGTACATCGGCATCATGATCGCAAGGACGATCGGCACCACAATAACTGCCATCACGATGATGATGAGCGGTTCCATTGCGGCAAGCAGTGCCTCGGTCGCCGACTCCACCTCTTCATCATAATATGCTGCGACTTTGTCGAGCATGTCTTCCATATTACCGGTTTCCTCGCCGATCTCTATCATGTGGTAGACCATCGGTGGAAAGACCCCGGAATCTGCCAGCGGCTTCGAGAGCGGGATTCCACGGCTGACCTCTTCGGTCGCATCTTTTAATGCCTGCTTAACCACGGCATTCCCCATCATCCCGGTCACAAGCCCGAGTGCATCCACCAGCTGGACACCGGAGCCCATCAGTGTGGACAGTGTTCGCGTCATGCGCGAGGATGCCGTCTTAATGCTGAGCGGACCGACCAGCGGTACCTTTAGAATAAATTTTCCCAAAATATGTGCCCCGCCCTCTGTCTTTTTCCACGCATGGATAAATATGGCAATCCCTGCGATGATGGCAACAATAAAATACCAGCTGTGCACAAAGAAATCACTGACTGCCATGACTGCAAGCGTGATACCCGGCAGTTTTCCGCCGACTTCGTCAAACTGGGAAGTAAAGGTAGGCACAATCTTAATCATCATGATGGCTACAACAACGATAATAACAAGAATCAGGATGACCGGATAAATCGCCGACTTGATGATCAGCCCCTTCAGGTGGGCTTCTTTTTCAAACTGGCTTCCCACACGGCTGAATGCTTTATCCAGTCCACCGGAGGATTCCCCGGCGGCAACCATCTGCACCATGAGGTTCGGAAAAATCTTCGGGTGCTCCGCCATCGCAACGGCGAGGGTCTCCCCTCGCTGTACGGAATCCCGCACTTCTGCGATTGCGTTGGCAAACTGTTTGTTCTCGGTCTGCTCGGATAGCATGTCGAGTGCCTCAACGACGGTCACGCCGGCATTTAATACGCTCTCAAACTGGCGGCAGAATACGCTCATTTCGCGGACGCTGACGGCTTTTCCGATATGGATTTCGAGATCTTTGTTAAATGCGTTGGCTCTTGCGATGGAAACGATGGTGTTGCCGCCGGATTTGAGTTCTGCCGAAGCGACTTCCATGTTCATAGCCTCGATGGTGCCGGTTTTTGGTTTTCCATCGGCCCCAACCACTTCGTATTTATAACTTGCCATGTCTTAACTCCTTTTTAAAACAGCTTCTGCTGCATGTTTCCTGTATCCTGTGCATACTCTACGGCATTTGCCGCATCAATTTTGTGTTTCAGATACAGGCTGAATAAGGAATCATCCATCGTCTGCATGCCAATCTTCTTACTTGTCTGCATGATGGATGGAATCTGGTGTGCCTTATCCTCCCGGATCAGGTTTTTGATCGCCGGGGTACCGAGCATGACTTCAAATGCCGCCACACGGGATTTTCCGTCGATCGTCGGCAGAAGCTGCTGCGAAATAACAGCTTCCAAAACCGATGCCAGCTGCGAGCGGATCTGGTTCTGCTGGTGCGGTGGGAACACATCGACAATACGCTCAATGGTAGGTGCCGCACCGATGGTATGCAGGGTGGAGAATACCAGATGTCCGGTTTCTGCTGCTGTGATGGCAGTGGAAATCGTATCAAAGTCACGCATCTCCCCCACAAGGATAATGTCCGGATCCTCACGGAGTGCCGCACGGAGCGCATTTCCATAGGAATCGGTATCCAGCCCGATCTCCCTTTGGTTTACGATGGACCGGTTATGCTTATGTAAATACTCGATCGGATCTTCGAGTGTAATGATATGTTCGTTCCGTTCTTTATTGATGACATCGATCAAAGATGCCAGTGTGGTGGATTTACCGCTTCCGGTCGGTCCCGTGACAAGGACAAGCCCACGCTTTTTCTTTGTCAGCCCAAGAACAGCTTCCGGCACCCCGAGATCCTCCGGTGTCGGGATATCACTCGCCACGATACGCAGTACAGCCGCATAGGAACCTCTCTGGTGGAAAGCGTTGACACGGAATCGCCCCACACGGGTATCGGTATAGGCAAAATCCACTTCACCAGTGGCCTCCATGGTTGCCTTCTGTTTCGGTCCAAACATGGATTCCACCAGTTCTTTGGTCATCGCCGGTGTCAGTTTCTCAAATCCGTCCATTTCATAAAGTGTTCCGCTGATCCTGCACTTCGGCCGTACCCCCACGGTAATATGTAAGTCGGACGCATGATGCGCTTTTGCTATCGAAAGAAGCGTATACATTGACAATTCCATCTGTTTTGCTGCCTTCCCTTCCCTGTTTTATTTAATCCTCTTCGTCATCGTATGCCACACGCTGCACTTCCTCGACGGTGGTGATTCCGCGCAGTGCGTAATCAATGGCACTCATGCGAAGCGTTTTCATGCCATGTGTTAGTGCGATCTCCTCAAGCACATCCGCATTCTCCCCGCGGTTGATCGCCTGCCGCAGGTCTGCCGTGACCGGCATGATCTCATAAATACCGATTCTTCCATAGTATCCGGTTCCGCCGCAGCGGACACATTCTTTGTGCCCCGGTGTGCGGACATTGATCCGTCTGGCGGGATCCTTTATGCCGAGTATTTTTTTCTCCCCTGCGGTTGCCTCCCGGACAATTCCGCATGCCGGACAGACCCGGCGCACCAGACGCTGGGCGATTACCCCGACCACGGAATCCGCAATCAGGTAGTTTTCCACTCCCATATCTGCCAGACGGGTGATGGTATTTGCCGAACTGTTTGTATGTAAGGTGCTGACCACCAAGTGTCCGGTGATGGATGCCTTTACCGCAATCTCTGCGGTCTCCTGGTCACGGATCTCCCCGATCATGATGATGTCCGGATCCTGACGCAGGATGGAACGCAGTGCCGAGGAAAAGGTAAGTCCCGCCTTTTCGTTTACCTGTACCTGGTTGACCCCGTTTAAGTTCGCCTCAACCGGATCTTCTACCGTGATGATATTGACACCTTCTACGTTTAATTCATTTAATGCGGTATATAATGTCGTGGACTTACCGCTTCCGGTCGGTCCCGTGACGAGAATAAGCCCGTTCGGATGGCTTAGGATATGATCAAATTTTTTTAATTCTTCCTCCGGGAATCCCAGATCCCGCTTGTCCAATGTCAGTGCTTTTTTCTGTGCGAGACGCATAACGACCTTTTCCCCGTAGACGGTCGGAAGCACGGACACACGGATGTCGTATTCCTGCCGGTCCACAATGCTGGTCGCACGACCGTCCTGCGGGCGGCGCTTTTCGGAAATGTCAAGTCCGCTGACAATTTTAATTCTTGCGATCAGTGCGGCATGCAGGCTGATGTCGTGCCGCATGGCTTCGTGCAGCACGCCATCCACACGGAACCGGATCCGCACCTGGTTTTCCATCGGCTCGATATGGATATCGCTGGCTCTCTTGTGGACTGCCTGCTCGATGATCTGTCCTAACAGTTTGACAATCGGTGCCTGCTGGACATTGTTCTCATCGTTTCCACTCCCGGGATCTAGGGCTGCCCTGGCTTTTGCCTGTTCCTGCTTTTCCCTCGTATACTGTTCTGCCACACGCAGGGCTTCTGCATTTCCATAGTAACGGTCGATGGCTGCCGCAATATCACTCGGGGTTGCAGCAAAACGCTCCACCTGACACCCGGTAATGATGGAAACATCGTCCATCGCCCGGATATCCAGCGGATCGCTCATTGCCACGCACAAAAGATTGGGATTTTTCTCATTGAACTTAAACGGAATCAGATTATACTTCCGCAGCACTGCCTCGTCCAAAAGCCGGATGATTTCCTCCGGGATGCGCAGGGTCGACAGATCGACACTCTGTATTTTCAGCTGTGCCTTCAGTGCCTCTACGATCTGTTTTTCGTCTGTAAACCCCAGATCTAGAAGTACCACTCCGAGACGCTCTCCCTGTTTTTCTGTTTTCTGGACCTGTAACGCTTTTACCAGCTGATCCTGCGAAATGACTCCTGCATCCACAAGCAGATCGCCCAGTCGCTTCTTCCGGGCAAACCCTACCAACTTATCCATGTAATACTCCCACTACGTTAAACATTTATTATTTTCGAATAATTTCGAGCAATTAATGATTATTATAACCTTTTTTGTTCTCTATTGAAATCCTTTTTCATGTATAAAATATAACTTTTTTGCATTTGACCGTTTCTTTTTTTGTGCAAATTTCACATCTAGGTCTTTTGTCCTATTTTATTTGCCGTCATTTCCTCCACAAAAATGCCATATCCTTTCGTTGGATCGTTAACAAGCACATGGGTCACGGCACCGATCAGTTTTCCATCCTGCAGGATCGGGCTTCCGGACAGTCCCTGCACGATTCCGCCGGTCAGCTTCAGCAGGTTCTCATCCTCCACATGAAAACGGATTCCCTTATTTTTATCTCCCGGTGTATAATCAAGATCATCAATTACGATGCGATACGACTGCAGTTCCCCGGACGCATCCGACAGAATTACCGCATCCTTTGTCTGAATCTCCTGTTTGTAACCGACCGGACACAACAGACTTTCGTTTTTCTTTTCTTCCCGGAAGTTTTTCGTCAACGTGCCATAGATACCGATTTGTGTATTGCTGGACACTTCTCCGATCTGGTTGTCTTTCCCATAATAGACAACTCCCTCCAGCTCTCCCGGTGTTCCCCGGACACCTTTTTTGATACCGAGCACCTGTGCTTTGTACAGCCGGCCGTCTGACAGACGGAGCAGGTCTTTGGTCTGTCCGTTTCCGATTCCGTGTCCCAGTGCCCCGAAGTTTCCGTCCTGATCAAAATAGGTCAGCGTGCCGATCCCTGCCATGTCATCTTTCACCCAGAGTCCCAGACGATAGCCTTTGTGTTCTGCTGCCTCAACCGGCTCCACCGATACCTGAATCTGCTCGGCTCCGCGCCACAGGGTCAGCACCACCGGTTGTTCCCCGTACTGATTGATCCGCTCCATCAGTTCTTCTTTTTTCGTGACCGCTTTTCCATTTACAGCAGTAATATAATCCCCCGGAAATACAATGTGTTCTGCCGGCTGCCGGCTGCTTCCGTCCACAGTTTCCACCGGGCCGGATCCCAGCACCAGTACTCCCTGGGCAGCCCCATAAATGCCCACCACCTGTCCGCTCACGTATAAAGATTTTCCGTTCACCACGGAAACCTGCACCTCTTTCATGGGAAGGATGCCAAACAGATAGCAGGTCAGTGTATATTCCCCCTGCTTCAGCTGGCTGCACGTTTCCACTGCCCGTTCCTGCTTCATTGCCTGAAACGTCCGCTCCCCGATCTGTGCCATAACGGATTGCGGTTTTGTGGACATTGCCAGTGTGACCGGAATTTTTTTGTCCAGTTCCAGTTTCTGCCCCTCCTGCACGTATACATGATCGGGAATGGCATGTATCATGGTGGCATAGGCAAAGCAGCACAGCGCCAGAACATAAATACAGATAATATTTTTGAATATACGCATATAAAAAGACCGCATGCCAAAGGTTCTCCTATCTTCTCGGATACCTTTAGTATGCGGACTTTGGTTTTATCTATTCGTATTTTTCTGCCAGACGTTTCATCTCGCGTGCGTTTTCTAAAACCGTATCCGTGATCTCCACGCCGCCAAGCATCCGCGCCAGTTCCTCGATACTTTCCTCTTCCCGCAGCGGATGAATCCGGGAAACCGTGGACGCATGCTCCACCGATTTTTCAATCAGGAAATGGGCATCTGCCATGGCAGCAATCTGCGGCAGATGAGTGATGCAGATGATCTGGTGCGTCTTTGCCAGCAGTTTCATCTTCTGCGATACCATCTGTGCCGTACGCCCGCTGATTCCACTGTCAATCTCATCAAAGATCAACGTCGGAATCTCATCCGTATCCGCCATGACGGTCTTGACCGCGAGCGCAATACGGGAAAGTTCTCCGCCGGAAGCGACCTTTCCCAGAGGCTTTAACGGTTCTCCCGGATTGGTGGAGATCATAAATTCTGCCTCATCCCAGCCTCCGGCACTGTACTCCGTCTTCCGGAATTCCATCGTAAACTGCACATCTAAAAAATTCAGATCTTCAAGTGCCTGTGCAATCGCTTTCGTCAATCCCTTTGCCGCTTTCTTCCGGATTCCGGAAACCTCTGCACACAGCCCGTCCAATTCTTCTTTCTTCCGGTTCATGGAAGTTAAAAGATCATTTAAGTATTTATCATAATCCTGTAATACGGCAATACGCTTTGTTTTTTCTTCCGCTGACTGCAGAATCTCTTCCATCGTATTTCCATACTTGGATTTCAGGTGATTGATCTCATCAAGCCTCTTTTCGGTCTGATAAAAGACTTCGTCATCAAATTCCTCCCCCGACAGGTAGGAAGAAATCTCATGATTGAAATCGCTCAGCAGATTATCAATATCGGTAAGCATCTGTTCCATCTGCGCAATGCGCTCCTCATATGCCGAAACCGAACTGACTTCCCGCAGGGCACGGCTGATAAGTTCCGATGCATTCTCTCCGGTACCGCCGTCTCCCCCGGTAGCTGCACCGGCAGCCGATATGGCATCCATGATCTTTTTTGCGTTTGCAAATCTGCGATACTGTTCTTCCAGCCGGGTATCCTCCCCGACGGAAAGCTGTGCCTCTTCGATTTCCTTTACTTCATACGCAAGAAACGATAACTCTCTGGCGCGCTCCTCGGTATCCAAAGACGAGGACTCCCACTCTTTTTTCAGTTTCCGGTATTCCTGATAACAGGCGGCAAGGCGCTCCTTTTTTTCTCCCAGCGCGTCTTTTGCATAGGCATCGAGGATTTCCAGATGTTTCTTTTTGGAAAGAAGGGACTGGTGCTCATGCTGTCCGTGAATATCGATGAGCAGGGACGCCACCTCTTTTAACCGGGAAGCAGACACTGCTTCTCCATTGATCCGCGCAATTGCCCTTCCGGAAGTTATCTTACGACTTAATATTACTGTTTCATCCTCTGTTTCTATGCCAAGTTGCCGGATCGCATCCAGAACCTTTGGGTTTTCAACCGAAAAGACCAGCTCCACAAGTGCGGTCTCTTCGTTATCCCGGAGCAGTTCCTTTGGAACCTTCTCTCCGAGTGCCAGTGCAACCGAACCAATGATGAT
>ENA-OPRK01000998-OPRK01000998.1-human-gut-metagenome-genome-assembly--contig:-NODE-998-length-11923-cov-2.134732_pt1 | contig 11923 bp, 12 predicted proteins | sample MGYA00241793_ERZ501877 | MGnify/ENA primary metagenome ERZ501877 (study PRJEB25962, sample SAMEA1966253) | human gut metagenome | biome: human gut; feature: human-associated habitat; material: faeces... | reverse complement strand
ATCCGCCGCCTACCGGCGAACATTATGTCATTGACGGGATCGACGGCTACCTGACCAATGAGCCGGATCGGGACTATCAGTTTATCATCTACGACTGCGGCGTGATACAGACGCCCACCTCAGTATTCCGGGAAGCGGATCACCGGCTGTTGTGCGGGAGCGTCCTGCCCTATGAGATTCCGGCTTTTCACAAGGCGCTGGAGGTCTGCGGCGGGCTGGAAGTGCGTCCGGTGGCCATCAGCGTACCGGGAGAGTTCCGGGCATATTGCCGGGAACTGTTCGGCGGCGAGATGGAAATGGCGGAGGCATCCCATGACCTGTTTGCAAACCGAACCAACGGGAGGCTGTATAAACGCCTGATAGAGCCTTACATTATGGGAGAACGACGGCTGTAACTAAGAGAGTATCAGAATGGGAGGGTCACAGAATGGCAAAGTTTGAATACATGGAGAGGGCGTTTTCCTCTGAATTGCGGCCGAGGGCGCGGCTGGTGCTTCAAGTCCTTGTCCTGCATTGTAACAAGGAGGGCGAGTGTTTTCCATCCATCAAGACCATAGCCGCCAAGTGCGGCTATGGCATCTCTACGGTAAAACGGGCGCTGGACGAGCTGGTGGAGGCTGGCTACATCATCAAGCAGGCCCGGTTTGACGAGCGCAAAAACGGCGGCCAGACCAGCAACCTTTATACCCTTTGCGTTGAGGCACCGCAACCGCCTGTGCCGGAGCAGCCCACAAAGCCGGAACCGCCTATGCCGGACAAAGAAGCGGATGAAACTGAAAATGCCCTTTCCTCTATGCCTGATTCCACGCCTGGGGAGCAGTCTGCCCTCTTTCTGTTCCCTGCCTATTCTTTTTCACATGGACTTGATAAAATAAAGACCGGACGGCAAAAATGCCGCCCGGATGCTGTGTGGACTGGGGGGCAGTCCATTTTTATACCCCCTTGAACCGTACAGGTGAACAGATACTTACGGATGAAAAGAAAAGTAGTAGGTACTACAAATAAGATGTATACGTTACCATGCTTAAAACAGCAGGGACAACGGGCTTATAAACTCTTCCTGGCGCTAAAGAATTTGGGCTGGAGTATCTGATGTCCAGTGATATAGTTCGGGTAGCGTAGATGAGGACAATCGACGCTCCGAATAAAATAAGGATGACAAACTAGGTTCATAGGTTCAGATATTCAGTCCACATCGTCAAACTTATATACTCATCTCATCGTTTCACCAGCATATGAGGGGAAACTCCAAAATATGCGCGGAAGGCATCAGAGAAATGGCTAATGTTTGTATAACCCACAGCGACAGCAGTCTGGCTTACATTGTGCCGCCCATCCTGAATCAAGGAAAAAGCTCTTTCCATCCTCTCCTCACGAATATATTGGTAGACCGTCTTTCCATAGCATTGCTTAAATAGGCGCTTCATTTTAAAATCGTTCATTTGGATTAGCCGCGAGAGTTCTAGAAGGGAAGGCGGACAATCTAAGCGGTGCAGAAGAATCTCGCGGGCATAGTGAAGACGTTCCATATCTGCGGCGGAAACAGGAAGAGGGCGTTCGATCCCATTGCCATAACACAGGAGCCTTTCGATGTTCACCGAAAGCAATTCTAAAACTTGGCTTTCTAATAGAAGCCGGTTCAGTTTATCATTAGAGGATTCTAACGCCTTACTGAGCTTGTTCAGTAGACACTCTTCATGCGCATCGTGCTTGAAAGAATAATAAGGACAGGAAATGTTTTGAAAAGAATGAAATCCGAGATTTGTATCTCCACTGACTGCCTGGCAAAAATCATTGAACGTCTGCGGCTCCACCCAAATGGAATATAACTTGATTTCCTCACCGCAGTTGTATTCCGAATACCCCGTTGTCTGGCCTAAGAAACCTAAATTTGAATATCCCGGTTTAATTTCAACGGAAGCACGGCCCAACTCGCTATACAAAGATTTTTCTTGACTGTATGCTAATTCAAAAATCGAAGAGGTGGTGGAAGCTTTCCTTTGTAATTTTTGCTTCATTGTACCGGAGGAAATCCAAAGTTGCACACCTGGGCGTACCTCGACCCGTTTACTTGGAAAGACTGATGAAACCTCAGATTCTAATGGTAATTCAAACATACTTGCAACACTCTCCAATGGTTCCTTTGCAACTTAAGGGGAAACGCTCATTATCTTCTAACAATTATAGTTAGTGATCGCTAACCTGTCAAGAGCAAAGTATCTTCTCCGCCGGGGGATAAAAAAAATCCGTCCAAGGGTAGAACGTGAAAACAAAAAAAACTATACTTCATAGAGGTTAGAGAGAGCTAACCATATAAAACACCTAAATAATAGGAGGACGAAATGAAAAAATTCTTGATTGGCCTGCTTGGAATAGTAATGGTTGCGTCAATGTCTGCCTGTTCGAGTGATTCTCCTGCATCTGGAACAATGCCCGGTGCGAAGGAGAGTCCCGCTCAGGAGAGCAAAATGGTCACTGTGGAAGATATGAAAGGGACAGTTGACATTCCGGCAAATCCGCAGCGTGTAGTAGATGTTTCAGGTTCTGCGGATGAATTAATTATCCTGGGAGTTCCGTTTATAGGCTCGGCCAACACCAGCATGTTTGACGGCGTGACGGTTCCGCCGAATCTCGAAGAGTATTTTACCGAGAATAATGTGGAAGTCGTCGGTAATTATTCCGGTTCGGTTGGAGAACTGAATTTGGAAAAAATCGCAGAACTGGAACCGGATCTGATCATTATGAATATCCGTCATGAAAAAGTATATGACCAACTCAAAGAAATCGCCCCTACTGTCATGCTTAATGATGATATGAATTATGTGAACTGGAAAGGACGTTTTCAACAGTTAGGCGAATGGTTTAGTAAAGAGGATGTTGTAACGCAGTGGTTGGAAGATTATGACAAGAAATCGTCTGAATTTGCCGAAAAGGTAAAAGCGGTCACAGGTGACGAAACATTTGCTGTGATTGAGAAAAATTCGGTACGTACAGGTTCTTATTATGTTTATCGGACCGGTGGTCCGGGGGAACTGGTTTATGATGCGATGAAGCTTCCTGTCTCGTCTGGTGTGCCGGAAGGTGTTTGGGGCGAAGTGGTGGATGCCGAATATTTCTCTAAAATTGATGCGGATCATATTTTCTTTTTTAGCGACGACGGGACGGTCGGCGATACGGCGAACCTTCCCACATGGCAAAACCTGAAAGCCGTTAAGAACGGAAATGTGTACTGCGGCTTAAACGAGATGCAATACGATCTGGCTTTTACACCCAATGGAAAGCTGATGTATATGGAACAGATGGTAAATGCTATCATAAACCATGAAAATATCGACAAATAATATACAGCCGCATGAGCGATTCACTGCTTCAAGGCAGTGGATTCGCTCCAGGGCTGGTTATACCGTTTTTTTGGCATCTGCCGCCATTGTTTTACTGATTTCTATGCTGATATCAGTAAGCGTCGGTGTTGCGGGCGGAAATATTCGGGAGTTGTTCAAGGCTATATTCCAGCCAAATACATCCCCGGAGCTTTCACAAATTATGCTGGAGATGCGTTTACCAAGGGCTTTGGCCGCCTGCGTTACTGGGGCGGCCTTTGCTCTTGCGGGAACCGTTATGCAAGGGATCACTCGCAATCCTCTGGCGGATGCGGGGCTTCTTGGGATCAATGCGGGGGCCTGCTTCCTAGTCGCTCTTAGTACAGCAGTTTTCCCCGCACTGTCCGCCTGGGGACTGATGGGCGCTGCCTTTCTGGGAACGGTCTTGGCAGCTGTGATGGTCTACGGATTCGGTGCAAAGAGAAAAAAGGCCGAGCCCATCCAGTTGATTCTGGCCGTATCGGCTTTTTTGACAGCCTTAAGCCAGGGAATATCTTTGGCATTCGGGCTTTCCAAAGATCTTTCCTTTTGGACAGTTGGCAGTCTTTCCGGCATACTCTGGCCGCAGGTCAGAATGGTTATTCCGTGGCTGCTGGCGGCCGAAATAGTTGGTATTTTGCTTTCCCCAAAACTTTCCCTTTTGTCTCTCGGTGATGAAAGCGCTGCAGGGCTGGGAGTAAATGTCGGAGCGGTTCGCATTTTTGGCCTTGCTATCGTACTGATATTAGCAGGAGTAAGCGTGTCCCTGGTGGGTGGCATTTCTTTTGTAGGACTGATTGTGCCACATATGGCAAGGCGGCTGGTTGGAACGGATTACCGACGTATAGCGCCGGCCGCTATGCTTCTTGGCGCCGTGCTTCTGGTGCTTTCAGATGTGGCGGCGCGCATGATCCATGCGCCCTTTGATACGCCAGTGGGCGCACTGGTTTCGGTCATCGGCGTGCCGGTTTTCCTGTTGCTGACCTACCGGAACGGGGGGGCCAGATTATGAAAAAAAGGCGTTTGTGGCTGATTCAGTTTATTTTATGTCTGGGGCTTATAGCCTCCGTTGTGTTGGCCCTCAATTGTGGGTATTCCAAGATACATTTTTCGGCTTTATGGGAAGAAGTATTCTGCTCAACACAGGGAAGCTCCTCTTTGATTCTGCTGAACATCCGACTGCCGCGTATATTGCTGGCTGCTTTATGCGGTATGGGACTTGCCCTGTCTGGTTGTACTCTTCAGGCCGTCACTGATAACCCACTGGCTGATCCGGGTATCTTGGGCATCAACTCAGGAGCAGGGTTCTTTGTCATGCTATTTATGGGACTGTTTCCTGCTCTGCATATCGACGCAAAACTTTATCAACCCGTATTTGCTATGGTTGGTGGGTTGCTGACTGCCTTTCTGTTATATAGTTTTGCAAGGCGAAATGGAAAAATCAGGCCTACCCATTTTCTTCTTGGTGGGATTGGCGTTGCGGCTGGATTTTCCGCCCTGATGACCATCTTGGGTGCAGATATGGAAAGCAGCATCTATCAGATGGTTTCCCGCTGGCTGGTAGGAAATATTTGGGGAACAGACTGGTACCAGGTCTTGATTCTACTTCCTTACCTAATTGTCTTGATCCCTCTCCTTTTCTTACGAGCCAACGTACTGGATCTTCTATTACTGGGAGAGGATTCAGCCGCTACCCTTGGCGTGAGGGTTGGGCATGAGCGCAAGCTGCTGCTCTTTGTGGCGGCGGCACTGGCGGCGAGTTGTGTTTCTGTCAGTGGTGGAATCGGCTTTATCGGGCTGGTGGCCCCGCATATTGCCCAGCGTCTTACCGGGGCGCGTCACCGCAGTTTGTTGCTTTCTTCCATGCTGACAGGCGGTATATTGCTGGTGCTGGCGGACACAGTGGGGCGGGTCCTCCTTTCTGAGATCGAAATTCCGGCCGGTATTATCATTTCAGTGCTGGCGGCACCCTATTTTCTGTATCTGCTGCGCAAGCAAATCTAAGGAGGTGATCCCATGCAGTATCATATGACAGCAAAAAATTTGACGGCGGGTTATAACGGCAACCCGGTTTTCCGGAATTTTGAGATAAAGATTCCATCCGGCAAAATTACCACCCTAATCGGTGCAAACGGTTCGGGAAAATCTACAGTTTTGAAGACCTTGGCGCGGCTGCTTAACCCGTTGGAAGGCGTGGTCTATTTAGATGGTGAGTCCATTCACCGTATGCCGACCAAATCGGTCGCGCAGAAACTGGCAATGCTTCCGCAAGGGGCACAGACGCCCGCCGGGATCACCGTACAGGATCTGGCCGAGTATGGCCGGTATCCTTATCGCGCAAGGCTGTCTGGGTTGACCGCGAAAGACGATGAGATTGTTCGTTGGGCGCTGAAAAGCACCAATACGCTGGCTTTGGCCGACCGGGAAATGGATCAATTATCCGGCGGACAAAGACAGCGTGCTTGGATTGCCATGGCTCTGGCGCAGAAAACAGGTATTCTTTTTCTAGACGAACCCACCACCTATTTGGACATTTCCCATCAGTTGGAAATCCTGCAGCTTCTCAGAGAACTGAATGTACAACAAGGCGTGACAGTGGTCATGGTACTTCATGATCTGAATCATGCGATTATGTTTTCGGATTATCTGGTGACTATCAAGGATGGAAAAAAGTATTTGGAAGGAAGTCCGGAGGAAGTTGTCACACCGCATATGCTTCAGGAAGTTTTTGATGTAGAAGCGGAGGTAATACAGCATCCCGTGCTACATGTACCGGTCTGCCTTCCTTACGGTGTGCGCGGACAAACTTTCGCAAAAGATATGAAAGAGGTGTAAACTATGAGAACAGCGAGAAAATTCATCGCAGGATTAAGCAGCCTCATTTGTATGTCCATGTTTTTAGCGGGATGCGCAAGTGAAGATGGCATCTATCATCCAGGAAGCTATACTGCCAGTGCAGCTGGATATGCCGGGGATGTGATGGTCGAGGTAGAGTTTGACAGCGAGAAGATTCTCTCGGTCACTATTCTGGAACATAACGAGACACCCACTGTTGCCGATAAAGCGATCGAAGAGATTCCAGACCAGATCGTGGAACAGCAGACCAGTGAGGTGGATGTCGTAACCAGCGCAACCTTGACCAGCGAAGCGATCAAGACTGCTGTAGAAGATTGTATTCGTCAGGCAAAACAGGGATAGGTCACTATGGAGAACAGAAAAAAAAATACTGGAAAGAAACATCACACATGGAAAGGCATTCTGGCTTTTGCCAGCGGAAAGAAAAGGCTTTTAGCCTTTTCGGCGGGTCTATCTATTCTCGGAGTGACCGTCGGAATCGTACCCTACATCCTCATCGGATGGATCGCCAAAGAATATATGGCGGGTCTGCTGGATACTGGACGCCTGTTGTTCCTAGTTGGCTGTTCGGCTGCCGCCTGTGTTTTGCAGGGCGTTTTACAGGGCGGAAGTACGTTGTTGTCTCATCGCTGTGCCTTCCGTATTCTAGAAAATATCCGAATATCCCTGACAGAAAAGATGAACCGTCTTTCCATGGGGACAATTCGAAAGGTATCATCGGGCGAGTACAAAAACCTGATCCTGGATGAGGTGGAAAAGTTGGAATATCCGCTGGCTCATGCCATCCCGGAGATGACCGGAAACTTAACCGCTTTTCTTGCCGTTTTTATCTTGATGCTGTGCATGGATGTGCGCTTGGCTTTTAGCGCACTGATTACTCTTCCGGTTGGGTTTCTCATTATGAAGCAGATGTTTTGTGGTTATGGTGAACGCTATGCAAAGTTTATGAAGGCAGGCGACAACCTTAACAAAGTTGTGGTGGAGTATCTCAATGGCATTGAGGTTATCAAGGTGTTCAATCAAGCTGGGAGTACATTCGAGAAAATGAAGCAGACGGTAACCTACTTTAAAGATTTTACACTGGCATGGTACAGACACAATTGGCCGTACACCGCCGCCTACAGCGTGATTCTGCCATCGGCCATTGTGGGCGTCTTGCCGGTTGGGGTGGTGCTTCTGAACCGCGGAGAGATTGTTTTTCCTACGTTGCTTCTGTTTGTTTTACTTTCGTTTGCGCTTATTCCACCGCTGATCAAACTCACGGAATTTATTGATAATGTGGCTGTGATTGTGAAAACCGAGCAGGAAGTACAAGATTTCCTTGCCCAGGAAGAACCCAGGTATGCCATTACACCCGCACGTATAGAGAATTTTGGCATCTCCATCGAGCATATATCTTTCTCTTATGGAGAGGAAACCGCTGTCGAGGACATCAATGTCGTCATCCCCCCCTCCGGTATCACAGCAATCGTCGGGGAATCTGGTTCCGGAAAAACGACACTGCTGCGGCTGTTGGCTCGCTTTTGGGATGTTTCAAAGGGGAAAATATACATTGGGGGAACGGATATCCGAGATATTCCACAAGACCAACTGATGGGAATGATGAGTATTGTGGATCAGGATAATTTTCTGTTTGACATGAGCATCCGGGACAATATCATGCTTGGAAAGCCGGATGCCGATGACAAGGCATTGGCGGCATCCGTGGATGCGGCTGGCTGCCGGGAAATTGTCGAGCGGCTGGAGGGCGGACTGCATACGGTGGTGGGAACCGGCGGTGCGCTTCTGTCGACCGGCGAGCGTCAGCGCATCTGCATTGCCAGGGCCATTTTAAAGGATGCACCAATCTTATTGCTGGATGAACCAACGGCGAGCATGGATTTGGAAAACGAATACAAGGTACAGAAGGCGCTTCAACAGTTAATGTCCCCAAAAACTGTTGTGATGGCAACCCACCGGCTACGGACGGCTGTGTCAGCCCAACAGATTCTTGTCATGAAGCATGGCGTCCTGGTGGGAAAAGGAACGCATGAGACTCTGCTGGAAGGCTGTCCTGAATATGCGAGACTATGGAACGCCTGTGTTTGTGCAGAGAACTGGAGCATGGGAGGTGATGCCGATGTATAAGTTGGTTAAAAAGGTATTGAGGATAGCTGGCGATTTGAAGCCACGGATTCTTCTGGGGTTCGTTTTTGGATTTCTGGAGGCTTTGTTTAACATTCTCCCGTTGATAGCTATTTTTTATGCCTTTGAAAGTTGCCGGGACGGACTGAACGGCGGCGAATTGACGGTGGTTATTATTCTGTTGCTGGCTGGTTTGGCTGGGTGGTTTTCCGCTATCTAGTGGCACGCTTCCAGTCAGGGACAGGCTTTGAAATGACAGCGAAGGAACGGCTGCGGCTTGGAGGTATCCTGAAAAATGCGCCGATGTCCTTTTTTGATACTCATAATCTAGGGGATCTTTCAGCCTGTCTGACGACAGATCTGAGTTTTATAGAAATGTATGTCATGTTTATCCTGGATAAGGTCGTCAACGGATTCTTGATGACGGCGGTCACCGGTATATTTCTGTTTGTGTTCGATTGGCAGATTGCGCTGGCTGCAGCGGCAGTGCTTGCGCCGTCTGTAGTTATGTTTGTTGTTCTGCAGAAATCCGGAAAAACGCTGGGAAGTCTCAGACAGAACACCCAGGCGGAACTGGGTGCAGCTGTATTGGAATACGCCCAAGGGATTATGACAGCGAAAGCCTATGGGATGAAAGGAAGGCGTGCCGGACGGATTAAGGATGCCTTTCACAACAGCAATGAGCATTCCTACTGTGTCGAGAGAGGATTTGTAAGAGGTGTATCCGCCTTCCAAGTTCTCGTACATTTGGCCGGCTGTGCTATGGTTCTAGTTGTTTCATTCGCCGCCCTTTTCGGAAAGTTGGAAATCTCATCCTATTTTATGCTGCTTGTCGCCTCTATGACGATGTTTTCGGGTTTTGAACAGAGTGTATCTAAAATTCCCATGCTGCGTATTATGGAGGCTTCTTTAGATCGGCTGGAACGGATTGTGAATCTTCCGCAGGAGGAACTGCAGAAGGAAGTTCCTCCTCCTGAACGGTTTGATATTTCCTTTGAGGGAGTATCTTTCAGCTATGGAAAAGGAGAGGTATTAAAAAATCTCTCTTTTCATATACCAGAGCACTCAACTGCGGCGCTCGTGGGCAGGTCTGGCAGTGGAAAAAGCACAGTCATGAAACTTATCCCACGATTTTATGACTGCGGGAGGGGAAGCGTTCGAATTGGAAATGTAGATATACGGGATATGCCGCGCAGTCAGGTGTTTTCCTACATCAGTATGGTATTTCAGAACGTGTATCTTTTTGAAGATACCATTGCTAACAACATACGGTTTGGGAAGCCGGAAGCCAGTATGGAGGATGTAATCGAAGCAGCTCGGAAGGCGCATTGTTATGATTTCATTATGAAAACGGAAAAGGGCTTTGACACCATGGTCGGAGAAGGAGGCCATACGCTTTCTGGCGGTCAGAAACAGCGGATCTCGATTGCTCGTGCGATTCTAAAGGATGCCCCGATTATCCTATTGGATGAAGCCACTTCAAGCGTGGATCCAGAGAACGAACATCTGATTCAGCAGGCTATTAACCAACTGGTAAAAAACAAAACGGTAGTGGTTATTGCACACAATCTTTCTGCTATTCGTACAGTGGATAAAGTGCTGGTTCTCGATGAAGGACAGTTGCTCGAAGAAGGTGACCCTTCTTCTCTTTTACAGAAGAAGGGTCTTTACAGTAAACTGTGGGGAATGAGTGAAAAGGTAAGCCGATGGAACGCCACATAGAGTAGGCATAGGAACCTGAACAGTGTAATCTCAGCACAAACAGTTACGGACATTCAGACTATCTTGTGACAATTCTATTCACATTTATATAGGATTGAAAAATCTGTAAATCGCCATTAAATAAGCATATATTTCCTAACAACACGGGGAGGCGTATCATATGACTTTATCTTCTTCTATGGAAGACTATTTAGAGGCTGTACTGGTACTTCGGAAACAAAGTGGTTATGCTCGCTGTGTAGATGTTGCAGCATACTTGCAAGTGACGAAGCCTTCTGTAAGTAGGGCTGTAAAAGAATTGATAAAGGCAAAATATTTATGCAAAGATTCAAGCGGTATACTCGCCTTGACTTCCCAAGGAGAACAGGTTGCTACAGCAGTATATGAGCGTCACTGCTTCTTCACAGAAAAATTGCTTGCAGCGGGTGTTGATCCTCAAACGGCAGAAAAGGAAGCATGCCGGATGGAACATGGTATCAGTGAAGCATCTTTCCATAAGCTGAAAGATGCGTAGAAATCATGAGATGGGAAAAGGATAACAGGATGTACGTAAACGTCAAACAAAGGACACAGGAGCGGAGGGAAATCCTTCGCTCCTGTGTCCTTTGTTTGACGTTTATACGATCTCTCCCAGTTTAACCCTATAACAACATATATCAACAAGGGCGGCGACTTTGAGCTTCTATGCCTCAGCCCATAATTATATTTTGCAATAGGGGATGACGCCAGCCGCCTGTGTGCCGTCCGCATAAGCGGGCAAGGAGTAGCGTGCTATGGATGAGAAAATCCACAGCATTGAGAAGCTGCTTTTTGTCCTTCTTAAACGACACACGGCTTTTAATGGACAATTTTCAATCGGCGTTCACCGGCGCTTTTGCGGGAGAGAGTTTGCCCCATCCGGGGACAAGCCTCCGCCTGCGGATGCTCCATACGCCATTGGGCTTCTCAATGTACTTATCCTTCGAGCGGCTGATTTTGTACCAGATTACAAAGTCAGCCGCTTGTTTCATAGGTGGCCTGGTTACAGGAGCAGGGCGCCGCCACCTCCGGTCTGTTTTCGCAAAAAAACAGATCGGAGGTACAAAAATTGCGGGATTATCGCAAAAGTGATTATGCGATAAACAAATACAGCCCAAACATTGTTTATCGCTTCCATGATGAAATTGTTGAGGTTTCTCTGGAGGACTACCTGAAGGAGAACCCGGATAAAACAGCGCAGGACTTTACAAAACTGAAAGCCCTGTCTGATGAGATCTACTATGAGCAGGATCGGGCTGAAAGCGCCCAGACCCGCAAGGATGTGTCCATCCACGGTTTAGAGGAAATGGACTGCTGCTCTACCCGGCCATTGGAAGAAGAATTGGAGGAACTGGCGGCAGAAGTACAAAACCGCCGCTATGCCCGGATTGCACTGGAGCGACTGTTTGCTGCGGGCGTACTTACAGAAGTCCAGAAACGGCGTTTTCGGCTTCATGTGTTCCGTGGCCTGTCCACCCGGCAGATCGGCAGGCTGGAGAGGACAAGCCATCAGGCAGTTGTCAAGTCCCTGAACCTTGCCATCGGAAAATTAAAAAAATTTTTTGTAGAGCAGGGTTGACACCCCCCACGGTTTCAGGACGATGGGTGAAAGGTGTTCTTTCTGAACTTCCCCTTTCGCCTGTTCCTTGACAACCGCATACTCATTCATCGGTAACTTCCCCTTTGCCAGTGCGATGAGCAAAAGCCGATTCAGAAGCCGCGCCATGAGGTACGGCACGGATGAGCAGATCCCACCTACTTTCTTTCATTGGTCTTGCTGTCATCCTGCCTGTATGAGCGAGAAACGGCGGTCTGTAAAAACCGGGCAGCTCCCGGCGCGGCCA
>ENA-OPRK01000983-OPRK01000983.1-human-gut-metagenome-genome-assembly--contig:-NODE-983-length-12090-cov-2.362609_pt1 | contig 12090 bp, 10 predicted proteins | sample MGYA00241793_ERZ501877 | MGnify/ENA primary metagenome ERZ501877 (study PRJEB25962, sample SAMEA1966253) | human gut metagenome | biome: human gut; feature: human-associated habitat; material: faeces... | reverse complement strand
CCCATAATCCTAAAAAAGATGTAATGCTGTACCATAAATATCCAATAATCGTCGCCAAGAAAGTCATTAATGAGACTGTTTCGGAAAACGGATGCTGGTAATTATATAAATATAAACCTGTATCCGCCATATCTATTCCGAAAAAAGAATGAATTAATGGCCACCCTATAATTATTAGGAGAAATATTAAATTCAGATTGACTTTTAGTTTTATCTTGTAGACTATCATTTTTATCCTCTTTTCAAAGATTTTGAAATTTCATCTACTACATACAAAGTATCTTCAGTCGTCATGTCTACATACAGAGGTAATCTTAATATTCTCTTTCCTAAATCTTCAGTAACTGGTAACATTTCTGGTGTATACCCTAATTTTTGTCCATATGGTGAAGAATGCAAAGGTACATAACAAATATAACTTGAAATACCCTTTTCTTTTAAAGAATTGATTAGCTTTGTTCTTGTATCCTCATCTGGCAATACGATACAGAACATATGCGCATTATGCTCGATACCTTCTGGCAATACTGGTCTTCTCAATAAGCCTTCCTTTTCTAAGCATTCTAGTCCGTTATAATATGTATTCCATACATTCATTCTTTTTTCTAGAATTTCATCATAGCGTTCCATTTGGGCTGACAAAATTGCTGCTAATAAATCACTTGGCAAAAAAGAAGAACCGATGTCATGCCATGTATATTTATCTACTAATCCGCGTAATACATTTCTTCGATTTGTACCTTTTTCACGGATGATTTCAGCACGCTCCATATATTTATCTTCATTAACAACAATTGCGCCACCTTCACCCATGACATAATTTTTGGTTTCGTGAAAACTAAAACATCCAAATTCGGTTAATGTTCCTGCATATCTACCTTTGTATGTAGATCCTACCGCCTGAGCAGCATCCTCAATCACGAAAAGACCATGGCGATTTGCTATTTCATTGATCTTATCCATCTCACATGGAAAACCTGCATAGTCAACAGCATAGATTGCTTTTGTTTTTGATGTTATTAGGTCCTCAATTAAATTTTCATCAATATTAAATGTATCTTCTCGAATATCACAAAATACAGGGTTTGCCCCTCTTAATAGAAATGCATTTACCGTAGAAGAAAAAGTAAAAGAAGGCGTAATTACTTCATCCCCTGGTTCTAAATCAATTAAAATAGAAGCCATCTCTAATGCAGTAGTCCCTGAAGTTGTCAACAGCATATTATCAATATGAAATCTCTTTTTAAAATGTTCATATACTTCTGTTGTATACTTTCCATCTCCTGATAATATGCTATTCCCGTTCAAGCAATCAACTACTTTATTAATTTCTAATTCCGTAATTGATGGTTTATTAAATTTTATCATTTCCTATCCCTCCTGAAATATCTCTAACCTTTTGAACTAATTGAGCTTGTAAAAGTATTTCATTATAGATTTTTTCTCTTACAGCAGTGTCATTTATAGCATTATAAAATTGACATATGGACTTTTTAAAATGAGAGTCACAGCTTAATTCAATAGTTTTAACTTCTCCACTTTGAATTATTTTCAAACTTGGTTTCAAATTGTCGGGGGCTGTAAAAATACGATCCGTTTGCATAATTCCTCTACTTCCCCATATGGATAGCATACATTGGTATTCACAGTCCATTCCATATTCTCCAATAAATACCTCATTTTTACTATTTCTAAACATATAACTTCCATATAGATCTACATCAAAATCCTCATAGGAATTCATGATACATGACTCCAATGTAATATCTTCTCCGAGTAACTTTGTTGCAAGTTTTATTACATATCCTCCAGCATCCAATAAAGCGCCTCCCCCTAATTCTTTATTGTATCTAAAATCATTTTTATCCCTTCTAGGAAAACCAAATCTAGCATGATATGAATGCACTTTACCAATTTTTCCATTTTCAATTTCTTTCTTTATTTCTGAAATTTGTGAATGATATTGGAACATATAATTTTCGTGCAATACAAGTTTTCTTTCTTCTGCTAATTTGACCAAGTTTAAACTATCTTGATAATTTGTCGTTGAAGGTTTTTCAACAAATACATGCTTATCATTTTCTAATGCTTTCTTTGCCCATTTATAGTGTAATGCAGGAGGCAGTGGTAGATAGATTGCATCAACTTCATTTGACATAATTAAGGAAGAATAACTCTCGAAGATCTTCCCGCCATAGGTATCTACAAAAGTCTTTCCTTTTTTCCATTCATTTTCAATTACAGTGTCTGCAACATCTCCATCCCACTCTTCTTTTGATGCAATTGCAACACCTACATATGTGAAATGCTCTTCTTTTTCTAATGAAGGTAAAAATCTACGAAATGCGATTTCTGATGGACATATAATTCCGATTCTAATTTTTTTCATTTTACACCTCTAATAATGATATTAAATTTCTAAGTTGTATGTTTAAACAATTATTAACCTGAACTAATTGATTTAAAGTTCTATAGCTTACCCAGAAATATCCTTCCTCTTCCACAGCATGTATCTCATTTTTATTTATTTCTATAATAACGTTTCGGTTTTGCTCATGATAAAATCTACCTCCTTCTTCTGAAAGTAGTACATCATGTATAATATCTACATTATGATTCATTTTATTCATAAATAAATCTACTATCTGATCCTGATTATTCTGTATTTTCGATGGCTCTAATTGAACAGTTGGTCCTAATTCCAAAGAATCAAAGCAGCCGATTTCTTTCTTTATCCTTACTAAAAATTTCTTTACACCATCATCATTACAAATAAATAGTCCAAATAAAGCAATCCCTGTTGCCTCAAATAATGGCTGGCTCCATCTCGTTACTTCTCTTCCCTCAATCATAATGTCACAAAATATGACTTTAAAATCATATTCATGAACACATTTAATTTCCTTCTCTATATGTTTCCACGTAGAAAGTTGATCTAGAGAAACCAATGCATCTTCTTCATCATCAAACATTTTTGAATTGTTTATTTGTTGATATATTCTAGGAATCATATCCTCATCATGCATTGTAAAAATCGATTTAAATAAGCTTTTATCATTTGCCTTTGCTTCCATCGCTTTTAATTCATTAGTTGAAAAACTGTGATTATAATATGGAATACAAGATAATACGGTTCGAGTATCCATATTCACAATATTGTCTTTCTTCATTAAACGCTTTATTTGCCCTAATGTCATCCATTTAAAATCTGGTTTTAACAAAACCTCATCCTGTACTTTTATGATAATATTTCGATTTCGTTTTTTATAAAAACGTGAAGATTGCTCTGATTGAATTTGATCTACAATGATTTCGTGATCAACCGCATTTAGAAAGTATTCCAAATAATTTGGTTTTCTACCACCATGTTTTTGAGTAAAATTACTTTTTGTTGCTTGAATTGTAGGCGACAATTGTATTTTATTAATATTCCCAGGTTCAATTTTTGCCTGCATCAAGAAATTCAACACACCATCAATTTCCTTACAAATAATTCCCAAATAACCTATTTCGTTTTGCAAGATAACTGGCTGTTCTAATATGACATCCTTTTCTCTTTTTCTTTGGAATCCTTTTACTGTAAAAAATGATAAATTCTGATTTCTAATTTGTCCTTCTTTTTCGTCATAGTACCATGGACTACACTCGTTTAAAGATATTTTTTCTATTTGAACCTCAAGATCGTTATTTCGTTGCTCAATCCACTCATCTATTTCATCATTTCTAGTAACATTTCCTGCTTTATTTAGCCAAGATTCGTAGAGAAGGATAATTGTATTTTTCACACAATTACCCCCTTACTACGCTTACTTCATTGGCATCTTCTTCTGCAAGTCTTAATAAATATTTTCCGTAATCCGTTTTCGCAAATTTCTCTGCCAATTTTAACAATTGAATTTTATCAATAAATCCTTTTATGTATGCAATTTCTTCTATGCAGGAGACATATAAACCACTTCTTTTCTGAACTGCTCCAACATACTCAGATGCTTCAAGTAAAGCATTAGGATTTCCTGTGTCTAACCATGCAAATCCTCTTCCAAGAACTTTGATATTTAGCTTTCCACGACGTAAATATTCATTATTTACGGAAGTAATCTCTAGTTCTCCTCTAGCAGAAGGTTTTATCGTTTTCGCAATCTCTACAACATCATTATCATAGAAATACAACCCAGGAACTGCATAATGAGATTTAGGGATTTCAGGTTTTTCTTCTAGTGTTAGTACTTTATAATCCTTATCAAACGTGACAACGCCATATTCTTTAGGATTATCTACATAGTACCCAAAAATTGTTGCACCTTTTTTTGATAAAGCTTCATTTAACGTTGCCGTAAAATGACGACCGTAAAAAATATTATCTCCTAAAATCAATGCAACATGATCGTTTCCTATAAATTTTTCACCAATTATAAATGCCTCTGCTAATCCTCTTGGTTGTTCTTGTATTGCATATTCAATACTTAATCCCAATTGGCTTCCATCCCCTAATAATTCTTCAAATACTACTACATCTCGTGGTGTAGAAATAATTAGAATCTCTTTAATTCCAGCAAGCATTAATGTAGATAACGGATAGTAAATCATCGGTTTATCATATACAGGCAGTATTTGTTTCGATACGACTTGTGTCAATGGATAAAGTCTAGTTCCTGATCCTCCGGCTAAGATAATCCCCTTCATATTACACTCTCCCTTTCTCTTTATACATTTTGTTAAAATAACTTTGGTAGTCTCCAGAAAGAATATTATGCCACCATTCTTTATGATCCAAATACCATTGAATTGTTTGTTGGATGCCCGTGTCAAAATTATATTTTGGTTTCCATCCTAGTTCTGTTTCTAACTTATGTGGATCAATTGCATATCTTAAATCATGTCCTTTTCTATCTTCGACATACTTTATTAAAGATTCTGGCTTATTCAATGCTTTTAAAATCGTTTTAACTACTTCCAGGTTTGTTCGCTCATTATGTCCACCGACATTGTAAACTTCACCTACTTGTCCTTTTCTTATAATTAAATCAATTGCCACACAATGATCATATACGTGTAACCAATCTCTGACATTTTCTCCTGTTCCATATACAGGAAGGGATTCCTCAGCTAAAGCTCTAGAAATCATTAATGGAATTAATTTTTCTGGAAAATGATAAGGTCCATAATTATTGGAACATCTACTAATGGTCACTGGCAGACCATATGTTCTATGGTAAGCTAAAACAAACAAATCTGCCGCTGCTTTTGATGAACTATATGGACTAGATGTATGCAAAGGAGTTTCCTCAGTAAAAAACAAATCTGGTCGATCTAATGGCAAATCCCCATATACCTCATCCGTCGAAACCTGATGATAGCGTTGTATCCCATATTTATTACATGCGTCTAATAAAGTCGTAGTTCCCATTACATTCGTTCTAACAAAACTTTCTGGGTCCTCAATACTTCTATCAACATGAGATTCAGCCGCAAAATTTACAACCACATCAAATTTTTCTTTTTCAAACAGATCAAAAACAAAAGCTCTATCGGCTATATCTCCTCTAAAGAATTTATAATTGGGTTTGTCCTCAACAGGTTTGCATGTTTCTAAATTACCTGCATATGTTAGTAAATCAAGATTTACGATTACATCTTCTGGATACTTATTCACCATATAATGAACAAAATTTCCTCCAATAAAGCCTGCACCACCAGTTACTAAAATTTTCATTTTTAATCTCCTATCTTATTTTCCAAATGTAATATGACCCTATTTTTTTATACAAAGTCACTCCAGCATTTACTTTATAATGTTCTTGTACAAAAGTCAAGACTTCATTTATCGGCCTATTCTCTATAAAATAAACATTTTCCTTTAATAAATGTTTCATAGGGTTATTTATACTATTATTTTCCAAATGTTTCACCCAATCCGGGTGAAATGTATCAATTCCAGCAAAAAAAGCAGCATTTTTAAATTCTGATTTTTGAATCCCTTTCCATGGATTGTAATTCAAATATAACGTTTGAATATTGGAATAAAAACCTAAATAATAAAAATTATTTGGATTCTGCTTAATTTCGTTTATAACGCTCATATCTTTCTCTTTTGCAAAAGAAGCATTATATTTTGCTAAATCATTATTCCATGAGATAAACATGGAATCGTAACTACTTTTTCCATAACTTGGTATATGCACTGGTATTCTGCATACAAACAGGACAATCAGCACTGCATATAGAGCTTTATTGCTAAATTTTTCAAATCGACTTTCCGATATTTGAAAGCTATAGAGCAAAAATGCCGCTGCTGCTAAAAAGATAGAATACTCAACGCGATAGTTTAGTCTTCCAAGATACATGTTTATAAACAATAAGCAGAAAGCAAAGAAATTCACAGACAAGACTTGGAAGATTCCATTTCTTATTGCAAAAATTCCAATCAATGAAATGAACATCAGTGCCCATGCACTTACGTAATATTTATACTGGCGATTTATTAAATTGACAATCGTTCCTTTTATACTCGTATATTGACGATCACGATAGGTACTTAAAATCGTACTTACCGTTTTTAATTTATCTAAATCGTAATATTCTATATCTCCAAAATTCCAATGAACTAATGTATAAAAATCATTTTCACTAATTCCATTTTTTTCGAATTCTGTTCGATTTTCCTCATATGAGTAATAAGAATAATCAACAATATCGGATCGATATGCACTGTATTCTTTATATTCTTTATACGCAGGATATCGTTGGACAAATTCTTTACTGAAAAAGCTCAGTCCTACTAAAACAAAAAAACATGGGAACATTACTTTTCCTGCTTTTTTAGCCAATTTCACGAAATCTATATACTTGAACCTCTTCTGGATTCCATGAAATAAGATTGGTAGCACAGAAAAAAATAAAACAATATAGATGCATTTATTTCTTATCATATAGCCAACACAGAAAAGGAGGATCCCCAAGGCGATTTCTTTTTTATTCATCGTGTTGCGATCTAAAATATTGCTTAACATAAGAATGCATCCAGCACATAGAGAGAGTGTCGCAGTCTTTGTGAATTGAACTAATAAGTATAGATCATTGGATAAAAACAAAAGAAATATCATGAAAAGCAATATGCTTAGATTATCTTTTCTATATTTCAAAAACGTATACGATAGGATGCATAATGAAGTGAATATTACCGTAATTTGAAAAATAAAATACCAGTTAATTGTTGCGATGAATGTATATAAGATAGAAAGAACAATCCCAATGATAGGATGCATAAACATAATAAATGGGGAAGGTGAACCTGTGTAAGCTCCAGAAACTATCATTTCCATGATAAAGTCATCAGAAACCTCATACTTCATACATCCTGAGAAGGCAAATAATAATAGGAGAGCTAAGTTTATACAAAAAATTCCTTTTTTAGAAATTAAAAACTCTTTCATCACAACGTTCACCTCCTTTTTAATGCGAAATAACCTTTATATATGTAGTCGATCACAAACTCTTCTTTCAATAGAATCAAGCAAATAACATAGCTTCCAAAGTATAAACTTGCATATACAAATAGACTGAAGAAGACAGAGAAATTGATAAATGCATTTATAGAAAGTACAACCACTGTTGCAAACACACATGAAATAATAATTTTAGAAATATGCAAACTACTCTTAACTGCATATAACTGTTTGGAAGTATACACAATTTGCACAACCAAAACAGAAAATTCAGCAATCAGTGTCCCTAAAGAAGCTCCTGCTGCCCCAAATTTAGGGATACATATATAATTAACAATTAAGTCTAGAATAGCTCCCATCATTACTGAATATACAACAAACTTTTCTTTTCCTAAAGGAGTTAATATTTGAATACCTGTGATGTTGGATAATCCTATTAAAAGAATCGTAGGAGTAATTATTTGCATTGCTAGTGTTGCGCCTATAAAATCTTCTCCAGATAAAACAATCAACGTTTCTTTTGCAAATAAAATAAAGAAAATAGTTAGCGGTAATGCTACTATAAAAACAAATCGAATACTCTTAGAAATTAAGTTTTGAAACTGTATTTTATCATTTCTTTGAATACAATAAGATAATCTAGGTAATAAAACCGTTCCTAAAGATGTAACCAAACTTAACAATATTGTCTTAATTTTTATTGCAGCATTATAGTACCCGACCTCTACATCAGATTGCATAAAACCAAGCATGACAGTATCGAGATTTGTATAGACTGTAATTGCAACAGACTGAGCAAAGAAAACCAAAATCGGTCTTATATGCACTAGAAAATTATAACTTTCAACCTTTTTAAAACTAATTAGTTTACGTAATCTAACAAAATTCATTATATTAGATCCTGCATTTGCAAAAATCGTAATTCCACCATACATAATATAGTCGCTTTTTTGATGAATAAAGAAAAACATTAATATGATGGACATAATTTTAAAAAATATAGAGCGGTAAGTTATATAGCTATACTGCTCCAGGGCTTGATATAACCAATTAACCCCAAAAACATTTAAAAGAATTGACAAAGAGTTTATTAGCATTAAAGTTTTCTCTTTATATAATTCTGGCACCATAAAGATACTAATAAAATAAAACACTAACGCTATACTAGTCGCACTCATATGAATAATAAGAAGCTCTTGTACTGTTTTATTTAGTTTGTCTTTATCATCGCGTATTCTTGCACATGCACGTATGCCGTATGTTGGAATTCCTAAAGCAGCAACCATAGAAAAGTAACTTGCAATCGATGTTGCAAATGCTACTTTACCAGTTCCCTCAGCTAATAGAATTCTAGAAACATAGGGAAATGTTACAATAGGAAATATAAAATTTGCTGCAGTCAAAATGAAATTCATTACAAAGTTCTTTTTGACAGATTGTATTTTATTCATTAAATTCTTTTCCTACCATGTCTAAGGCTTCACTTATGATATGATGCATATCATAATACTTGTACATTCCCAATCTTCCTCCAAAAATAACTTTATTTTCTTTGTCTGCAAGTGCTTTATATTTTTCATATAAATAATTATTTTTTTCATCATTCATCGGATAATATGGTTCATCACCTATTTTCCAAGTTGCTGGATACTCTCTTGTTATTACTGTTTTTCTTGTTTCCCCGTACTCAAAATGCTTGTGTTCTATAATTCTAGTATATGGTATTTCATATTCATTATAATTTACCACAGCATTACCTTGATAATTCTCCATTTCTAATACTTCTGTTTCAAATCTAAGACTACGATATTCTAATTCACCAAAGCAATAATCATAATATTGATCAATCATACCAGTGAAAACTATTTTATTAGCAATCGTTTCTAGTTCTTTTCTGTTAGAAAAATAATTACAATTCAATCGTATATCAATCCCCTCAAGCATTTTTTCAATAATCTGTGTATATCCGCCGATTGGTATACCTTGATATAAATCATTAAAATAGTTATTATCGTATGTAAATCTCACAGGTAATCTTTTAATAATGAAGGAAGGTAGTTCATCACATCTTCTTCCCCATTGTTTTTGTGTATATCCTTTTACTAATTTTTCGTATATGTCTCTTCCTACTAATGAAATAGCCTGCTCCTCTAGATTTTTAGGATCTGTGATACCTGATTCTTTAATTTGTTGCTCAATTTTTTTCTTTGCTTGCTCTGGGGTAATGACTCCCCAAAGCTTATTAAACGTATTCATATTAAAAGGCATGTTGTAAATTTCATCTTTATATCTAGCAATAGGAGAGTTGGTATATCTGTTAAACGTAGCAAATTGCTGAATATATTTCCAGACCTCGTGATTAGATGTATGGAATATATGCGCCCCATATTCATGAACATTAATACCTTCCACTTCTTTAGTGTAAATATTTCCGCCAATATGAGGTCTTTTGTCAATTACAAGACAATTTTTTCCCCTTTTTTTTGCTTCATATGCAAAAATAGAACCAAATAGACCTGCACCTACTATCAAATAATCATACATTCAATTCACTCACTTTCCATCGAACTTTTCTCCAGGTTCAACCTGTTTTCCTAATAAATTATGCCTAGCATCATGATATGCTTTTTTGGTATATCTAATTCTAGGCAAAGACCATTTTGAAATTGCTCTTAAATATGAAAACAAACAAAAATACATTGGGCGTAATCGTTTAAAAATGAAATTCTTCCCATATTTCATATCAAATACAAATGAATTCCTCAACATATAGTATTGTTTCCAATAAATTGGTTCACTTATATTGGGCAATGGTAGTTGCCTATTTAATTTTGCATTAACCATAAAATATATCTTTGTTATCTTTGTACAGCGATATGCGTAGTCACTATCATCAAAGAGTAAAAAATATTTATCATCTGGTAGACCAATTTCCGACAAAATTTCAGAATTAAACAATGGTCCTTCAAACGCAAAATCCACAACTTCTATTTTTTCTTTTCCGGTAAAATCTGAAATAACTTGTTTATCTTCTACACGTTTAAAGAAATTGTCAAAATTCATTTTTATAACAGCATTATCTTTAAAATTTTCACAAGTTCTGTTTGGGATGCACACTTTATGATTTTCATCCATTCCCTCAAGCAAAATTTCTAAGCAATTTACTTCTGGTAATACATCATCATCCATTACCCAATAATAGTCATAGTCATACTTTAATCCTATTTCAAAGGCTTTTTTAAATCCGCCTGCCCCTCCTTCATTTTTTTCATTTAAATAATAATAAAATTTGATATTATTTAAATTAGTGATTTGTACCTCATTAATCTTTTCATGTAAGTTTAAGCCTAAAGCATTTAAATGACATAAAGTCCCATCAGTTGAATGATTATCAACGACTACAATCCCTGATATTTGATGGGTTTGATTACTTAATGCATTTAAAACTTTTTCTAAACATTTTTTACGATTATATGTACATAATAATACACAGACTTTTTTATTCATTTATTCGCCTTCCCTTTCTTTTTTGAACTATCCTAAATATGTAGGAGCCTACTACAATTTTTAAGACAGAAATTTTTAGTTTTTTAGATAATACACTTAGCTTTATATTTTCTACTAAAACATGATATGCTCCTGCATAATACATCCTTTTAAGTTCTGATCTAGCTTCATACTGCATAAGTTCTATTGTATATAGTAAAAAACCTTTCGGCGATTTAGCCAAATGATGATAGATATTTCTAGTTAAGCCTGAATCCAAATACTCACATCGATAAATGGGTTCATTAAACCATCTTATTTTATATCCGTCTCTTGCTATTTCATTCCATAAGACACATTCACTTAGAAATTTTTCACCACTAAATTCCGGAAATCTATACTTCTTTATTACATCTGTATAAAAAACCTCAGCTTTATCTCCTTTTATATTCTTTTCTCTTCTTTCTATCGAAGAACAGTCCAAATATTCTCCTTCAAACGATTCTCCTACATCTCCACTAAATTCATAAGATTTCAAGCCTCCAATACCTGCAAACTTTTCTTGTTCACTTTTTAGAGTAGTAAACCAAAAGATAATTCTTTCTATTGAATTTTCTGGTAAAGTATCATCTGAATCAACTATAAAGAAAAATTCTCCTGTCGCATTTTCTATTCCCATATTAACTGCATGATGTTTTCCTCTATTTGTTGATTTTATATAATTAATTCCAAATGGACTCTTTTCTTTCAGCTTATGAACTATATCTTCTGTATCATCTGTTGATCCGTCATCTACTATAATCCATTCCATCATCGTTAAATCAACTGTTTGCTTTGTTAAAGTCTCATATAATTTAGGCAAGAAACTAGAACGATTATACGTAGGTGTCATAATTGTTATTTTAATATCACTCATATTCATTACCTTTTTCAAATAAACAGTCAAACTCATATAAACGTGCTTGTAAATCAAAAAAAGGACTTCTTTCTACTGCTTTTTCTCTCAATTCATTTAATTTATCCTTATCCATAAGTAATTGCTTTAAACCTTCATATAGTCCATTCTCATTATTCTCTACAATTAGACCGAATTCACTGTCTCCTAAAATATCTTTCATTCCTGCAATGCTGGAATTCATACTACTCACGATAAATGTAA
>ENA-OPRK01000978-OPRK01000978.1-human-gut-metagenome-genome-assembly--contig:-NODE-978-length-12131-cov-3.070967_pt1 | contig 12131 bp, 9 predicted proteins | sample MGYA00241793_ERZ501877 | MGnify/ENA primary metagenome ERZ501877 (study PRJEB25962, sample SAMEA1966253) | human gut metagenome | biome: human gut; feature: human-associated habitat; material: faeces... | reverse complement strand
CAGGTTCATCGCTGCGCTGTAAGAGACTGCATAAAAGAATTCACGGATCATCTCTGTATCCAGAGTTCCCAGTTTTTCCACTGTAAACTCTGCCTGATAATTCAGGTAAGGGCGACCGGATAAGTCTACTGCACACATGGCGAGTGTCTCGTCCATCGGAAGCAGAAAGCTTCCGTAACGCTTGATTCCTTTCTTTTCTCCCAGTGCTGCTGCGATTGCCTGCCCCAATACAATGCCGGTATCCTCGATCGTATGATGGGAATCCACCTCCAGATCTCCTGTTACGTGCACCTTCAGATCAAACAGACCATGTCTGGCAAATCCATTCAGCATATGATCAAAAAACGGAATTCCGGTTGCAATCTCATTTTCCCCGGTTCCATCCAGATTGATCGTCAGAGAAATGTCCGTCTCTTTTGTTTTTCGTTCGATTGTTGCTGCGCGCTGCTTCATTTTTAATCCCTCTTTTCAAAGCGGACATGGATGGAGTTTGCATGTGCCGTGAGCTGTTCTGCTTTTGCAAACTGCTCGATGTCCTGATGTACGGCTTCCAGTGCTTCTTTTGAGTAAGAAATAATGCTGGATTTTTTCAAAAAGTCATCTACAGACAACGGAGAGAAGAATTTGGCAGTCCCGTTTGTCGGAAGGACATGATTTGGTCCTGCAAAATAATCTCCAAGAGGCTCACTGCTGTATTCTCCGATAAAGATGGCACCCGCATTGCGAATCTTGGTCATCACGGTAAATGCATCTTTTGTCACGATTTCCAGATGCTCAGATGCGATTTCGTTTGCAGCGTCGATCGCGTCATCCAGCGTCTCGGCGATCAGAATATGCCCATAGTTATCCAGAGATTTCTGAATGATCTCGCCTCTGGAGAGCTCTTTTACAAATCCGTCCACTTCCCGGGATACTTCTTCTGCCAGTTCTTCACTGGTCGTCACAAGAATTGCAGATGCCAGCTCATCATGTTCTGCCTGGGACAGAAGATCCGCTGCCACGTAACGTGGATTGGCAGTCTCATCTGCAAGAACAAGGATCTCACTCGGTCCTGCGATCGAATCAATGCTGACATGACCGTACACTGCTTTTTTGGCAAGTGCTACATAGATATTGCCCGGTCCCACGATCTTATCCACTTTCGGGATGCTCTCGGTTCCATAAGCAAGTGCTGCGATTGCCTGTGCACCGCCCACTTTATAGACTGCATCCACACCCGCTTCCTTTGCCGCAACCAGCGTTGCCGGATTGACTTTACCGTCTTTTCCCGGCGGCGTGACCATAATGATCTCATCCACACCAGCCACTTTTGCGGGAACGATATTCATCAGAACAGAAGACGGATAAACAGCCTTTCCTCCCGGTACATACACACCAACCCTTTGAAGCGGCGTCACTTTCTGTCCTAGGATCGTACCGTCCGGTTTGCTGTCAAACCAACTGTACTGCATCTGTTTTGCATGATAGGATTCGATATTTTTCAGTGATTTTCGGATGACATTCAGAAGAGAGGAATCCACCTGGGAATAGGCTTTTTGAATCTCTTCTTCTGTTACCTGAATATTATCCGCATTAAGTGCTGCACCGTCAAATTTTTCCGTATAAGCGAACACGGCTTCGTCACGTCTGTTTTTTACTTCATCCAGAATCTCGCGGACACTTGCTTCATACGTTCCATAACTGTTGGGACTTCTTTTGAGCAGATCTTCGAGCAGATTTTTTCTGGTTATTTCATCTAATCGTTCAATTCTCATACTGTTTCCCCCTCCAAAAGATTTCGGATCCTTCCAATCAGATCACGGATCCGGTCATTCTCCATCCGCATGCTGACTGGATTTACGATCATGCGCGCAGAAAGCGGACACACTTCTTCAAGCACCGTCAGTCCGTTTTCCTTTAAGGTGGATCCCGTCTCCACAATATCAACGATCACTTCAGAAAGCCCGACGATCGGTGCCAGCTCAATGGAGCCGTTCATCTTGATGATCTCTACGGTCTGATGCTTCTTATTATAAAAATAGTCCTTTGCGATCTTTGGGTATTTGGTTGCCACGCGGATCACCTCACGATGCTCCAAAAGCTCTTTGGCATCCTGTGGCCCGCATACACACATTCTGCAGGAGCCGAATCCAAGATCCAGTACCTCATGTACGTTGCGTCCTTCTTCCACGATCGTATCTTTGCCGACAACTCCGATATCTGCTGCTCCATATTCGACATAAGTCGGAACATCCGGCCCTTTTGCGAGGAAAAACTTTAATTTTAATTCTTCATTGACAAACACCAGTTTTCTGGAATCCTTCTCTTTCATTTCTTCACAGGTGATTCCAAGCTGTTCCAGCATCTCCAGTGTTTTACTTGCCAGGCGTCCCTTGGTCAGGGCAAAGGTTAAATATTTCATCTGTTCTCCCTCGCTTTCGCTTTTTTTCTGGCATTTACCTTCTTTTCTTCTCCGGTAGAGAGGTTTACCATGTCAATCGTCAGATTCTCGTTCAAATACAGCATGCTGACCGCATGTGTCCGTTTTCCGTAAGCGATAAAGGTCTCTTTTGAATCTTCCTCAGTCCGTTTCAAAAGTTCCATGTATTTTCCTTTTTCACGGAAATCTTTTGCCAGTGCAATGGCCCATTTTTCTGTGGCATCGGTATAGACGATGAGATTGTTGTGACCGGTCTCCACAGTGATCTTCTGTCTGGACAGAGCGTTTTGCAGCTCATCAATGATAATGGCAAATCCGATCGACGGCGTCTGCTTTCCAAACTTTTCCAGAAGATGGTCATAACGTCCGCCTGTCACAATGGCATCACCGGTTCCGTAAGTATAGACCCGAAATACAATCCCGGTATAGTATCCATAATGACCGCTCATACTCAGATCAAAGGTCACATAATCATCAGCCCCATACAATGCAAGCAGTTTATAAATCTTCAAAAGCCGTCCCACCGCTTGTTTTGCCTGATCGGTAGGTGCATGCTCAACGGCCTTTTTCAGCACATCCACATCTCCTGCGAACTCCGGAAGCAGACGGAACGTCTCTTTTAATTCCGGGGAGGCATCCGCCTGCTCTAAGAGTTCCTCGACTCCAAAGAAATTCCGGTTTGCGATCAGATTATAGATTTCTTCCTGCTGCTCTTTTGAAAGTCCTGTAGCTTCCATGAGGCTCTGCAGGAAATCCACATGCCCGATATTCACCTGAAATTCTTTGAGTCCTACTTTTTTCAGACCATCTACGACCATGGCGATCATCTCGGCATCTGCTTCCACAGAATCGATTCCGATCAGCTCAGCACCAAGCTGTGTACTCTCTTTTAAGCGTCCCTGATAACTGCTGTGATTGATAAAGGTACTTCCCACATAACAAAGACGGATCGGAAAGTCTTCGGTCTCAAACAGAGTTGCTGCCGCTCTTGCGATCGAAGGAGTGATATCCGGCCGAAGTGCCAGTGTATCCCCCTCCCGGTCAAAAAACTTATACAGCTCTCTGGATGAAATCGTCCCGATCTCTTTGCGGAACACATCAAAATATTCAAAAGTCGGAGTCTGAATATCCTGATATCCGTAAAGATGCAGCACCTGATGAAGTTTATCCTGTACTGCCAGCTTTGCTCTGCATTCATTACTGTAAATATCTCGAACTCCTTCGGGAGTATGTAACTTTTGTTCCATAATTCATAACACCCTTTCACTTTACTATGCTAATACATTAAATTATTCTGTAATTATACGAACTTTCATTTCTTCTGTCAATCCCTGTCATCCAAATCTTTTTGAATATAATCCAGATATGGAACAAAACAATGATTTTTCAAAGCCATAAAATATTCCGGGGAAAGTTCTTCAAACCGGATACTTTTGCGCCCGCCGGACTGTGCCCGTTTCCAGAATTTCAAAAGCTCTCCAAATCTCATGTAATACAACGTTTCTTTCTGACTGTAATAAATAATCAGAAAAGAAATCCCCTGCTGTTTTTCATACTTCTCCATAAAAGAAACCTGATGCTCGTGAACATTCTGAAGCGGAAATGTATCTGCGGCACACTCTTTTGCGTCAAAACAAATGGGAATTCCCTGAACAGCTCCGATATAATCCACGGTGCTGACCTTGTCAAAATAGGCAAGTGTGATATGACGCCGTTCCTTGTCAATCCGAACCGGAGTGATCGGGGTCGGCACCTTCTGGATCAGCGCCAGTCCCATTTCTTCATACCGGGTATTTGTGTAATTGATCATATCTTCCAGGGTAGAACCACGAAGTCCCCTTGAATTCCAGGTTCCCATTACAACACCCCTTTTTCGGCTGCAATCCTGTAAAACTGTTTCGGAAGCGGCGCTGTAAACTCTTTCTTGGATACGTTGCATAAGGTTTGCGTACATACCGGAAACTGCAGTCTGGCAGCATGAAGAAGCTGTGACTGCAAGTGATATTTCTGCTCGTATTCCCGGTTGATCTGCGATGCTCCGTATTTGTGGTCTCCAATCAGCGGATGTCCGACCGAAGCCAGATGGGCACGGATCTGGTGGGTCTTTCCGGTGATCAGATGCACTTCTAAAAGCGTTACACCGTCATGGGACTTTATCGGACGGTATTCGGTGATGATCCGTGCACTTCCAGGTCTTTCCTGAAACAGTATTTCTACTTTGTTGGTGCGCTCGTCCTTAAAAAGCCATCCTTCTACCCGGCTCGGTTTTTCGATGATTCCCGCTGTCAGGCAGAGATAATATTTTCCAATGGTGCGATCATGAAACATCTGGCTGAGTGACTGCAGTCCTGCCATGCTTTTCCCTGCCGCTACAATTCCGCTTGTATTGCGGTCCAGACGGTTGCAGATGGAAGGTCTGAATGTCCGGAGATCCTCCTCTGTCAGTGCATGGCTCTGGATCAGATAAGAAATCAGATGCTCCACCAAAGACTCGTCTGACCTTGCTGCTTTCTGGGAGAGCATCCCCACAGGCTTATTGATCAGAATAATATCCGCATCCTCATAGAGAATGTCCAGACTGACATTTGTATAGCCGGAAAACGCTTCCGAAAATTTTTGGATCGTTTCATCTGATAAAAATAATTTTACACAGTCGCCCTTTGCCAGCTTTTCATTGCCGGACGCCTTTTTCCCGTTCAGCGTAATATTTTTTTTCCGGAGCATTTTGTACAAAAAACTCTTCGGGGCTTTATTTAAGTATTTGCAAAGCAGCTTGTCAAACCGCTGCCCGGCTTCCTGTTCTGTAATCTTGATTTCCTGCATGTTTTGTAACTCCTCATTACATGGAGAGGTTTAAAAGAAGCTGTCTGGTCTGCGCTTCTTCCTCTCCGTTTATTTTGGCATTTTCTACCATGGCGATCGATTCCAGTCCTTCGATCCTGGAGAGAAAAACCTTATAATCCTGATAAAATTTCACAGTGGAATACGAAAGACGATTCTGCGTCATCATATCCCTGATATGTTTGGAAAGGACGTTTAAATCGACCTTTTTGCTGTCTGTGTATCCAAATACCGTTCCGTTGGAGATCACCACACACTCCACCGGCATGATTTTTTCACGGGTTGTCAGGACAAGATCGTATACTCTGGTCGTATGCGGTGCTTTTGTATCAACCTCATGAACCAGCTTCTGATCTACAGAAGCATAAGGAAACCTGGTGATAACTCCCACCAGCGCTTTTGCGGCAGGAAGACAGCCAAGAATTGCCACCACTGTCAGAAGATTGCTTCTTGTTTTTGTCTGTACGTAGCCCAGTGTAAAAATGGCAGCTACGAGCAGAAAATAAATCACAGTCCGGATGATTTCTACTTTTTTCTTATAATCCAGATAACCTGGAGTTCCTTTTTCGATTCGCTTCATTTGTTCTTCTCTCCTACTTTTTTCCAATGGTCTGTACGTTTAAAATCCAACTGACCGGAACGATCCTGACCAGTATGTACAGTGCCCTCATCCAGAACCCGAAGATTGAGACTGCTTTTTTTCGTCTCGCATCCAGAAGTGCCTGTTTTACTACGTTTGGAGCCTTTGCCATTGTCATTTTTTTGAGCGGATTTTCAGGTTGCCCGCACCGCTCAAAAAATTCTGTGTCCACAGGTCCCGGGCAGACTGCAGTGACATAGATTCCTTTTTTCTTCCACTCTGCGCCAAGAGCTCTGGAAAAGCTGAGTACATAAGATTTGGTGGCTGCATAAACCGCAAACCCGGGCTGCGGAGCAAATGCCGCAGCAGATGCAATCTGCAGGATCCGACTTCCTTGTGACAGATAGGGCGCACACAAAAGCGTCATGTTTGTCAATGCCTCGCAGTTGAGACGCACCATCTCACTTTGTGCGGGCCACTCTTCTTTTGCGATATCCAAAACAGTACCGCTTTTTCCGAAGCCTGCTGCATTCACCAGCATCCGGATATCGGGTCTTAGACGCTGCAGTGTATCTTTGACCGTTTGAAGAAACATCGGATCTGTCAGATCTCCTGCAAAGATGCGGACCGGAACCGAACAGGTCTTCGCGATCGCTTCCAGTCGGTCTTTTCTGCGTGAAATGATCCACAATTCATCCAGGTTCATATAGAAATGCGGAATCTGGCGGACAAACTCCCGCCCCATACCGGAGGATGCCCCGGTGATCACTGCAATTTTCATCTTCCACGCCTCTTTTCTGTCTTCTTTTTCTGTACATTCCGTATGGTCTTTTTCTTCTGTTTTGGTCTGCCCGTTTTGACAGGCTGTTCCTTTTTCAATCTGCGCGGGCGGATCAGACAATTCTTTTCAAATCCGATCAGATCTGTTCTGCCGGCTTTTTTCAGCGCCTCTGCAACCAGATCATAGTTTTCCGGATTCCGATACTGGATCAACGCTCTCTGCAGGGCTTTCTCATGCGGATTTTTCGGAACATAGACCGGTTTCATTGTCCGCGGATCCACACCGGTATAGTACATACAGGTAGAAATTGTAGACGGAGTCGGATAGAAATCCTGCACCTGCTCCGGCATATATCCAAGATCTCTGCAGTATTCTGCCAGTTCCACTGCTTCTTTTAACGTCGATCCCGGATGAGAGGACATCAGATACGGCACCAGATATTGCTCTTTTCCGATTTTCTGGTTCATGGCATAAAACTTTTTCGTAAAGGTCTCATACACATTGTTGGCCGGTTTTCCCATCATAGAAAGAACCGGATCTGAAACGTGTTCCGGTGCCACCTTTAACTGTCCGCTGACATGATACTCACATAATTCTTTCAAAAACGTATCATCTGCGTCCGCCAGCAGATAGTCGAAACGAATTCCGGAACGGATAAAGACTTTCTTCACTTTCGGAACTTTTCTCAGCTTTCGCAGAAGTGCTACATAGTCTTTGTGATCTGCATTCAGGTTTTTGCAAGGTGTCGGGAACAGACACTGCTTTGTCTTACACACGCCTTTGGTCATCTGCTTTTCACAGGATGGATGCCGGAAATTTGCAGTCGGTCCGCCCACATCATGGATATATCCCTTAAAATCAGGATCCTGCGTGATCTCCTTTGCCTCCTGCAGCAGAGATTCGTGACTTCGTGTCTGTACGATCCGCCCCTGGTGGAAGGTCAGTGCGCAGAAGCTGCATCCGCCAAAACAGCCCCTGTTGCTGATCAGACTGAACTTGATCTCTGCGGTCGCCGGAACTCCTCCCAGTTTTTCATAATCCGGATGGGCACAGCGGGTAAACGGCAGTGCATAGACATCATCCATCTCCATCTGTGTCAGCGGTTTTGCCGGAGGGTTCTGTACCACATATAAATGTTCGGAATACGGTTCGACCAGACGTTTTCCGGAAAATGGATCCGTATTACAGTACTGGGTGTAAAAACTTCTGGCATAAGAAAGCCTGTCCGCTTTTAATTCTTCAAAAGACGGAAGCATCACGGCATCATAAACCGAATCCAGAGATTTTGTCTTGACTGTTGTCCCGCTGATGTAAGTGATATCTGACACGGCAATTCCTGCATCCAGGGCTTCCGCAATCTCTACGATCGAGTGTTCACCCATCCCGTAGGAAATCATATCTGCTCCGGAGTCCAGAAGGACGGAACGTTTCAGCCGGTCAGACCAGTAATCATAGTGTGCAAGCCTTCGAAGGCTCGCTTCAATTCCGCCGAGAATAACCGGCGTCTGTTTGTAGGTCTGACGGATCAGGTTTCCATAGACCACGGTTGCATAATCCGGACGCCTGCCCATCACTCCTCCGGGCGTATAGGCATCGGATTTTCTGCGCTTTTTGGAGACAGAATAGTGATTCACCATGGAATCCATATTGCCGGCAGATACTAAAAATGCAAGCCTTGGCTCTCCGTATATGGTCACACTGTCTTTGTCCTTCCAGTCCGGCTGGGAAATGATCCCGATCCGATAGCCTCTGGATTCCAGAAGTCTTGTGATCACAGCAGGACCAAAAGATGGATGATCGACATACGCATCCCCGGTAATATAGACAAAATCAACCCGGTCCCATCCTCTGTCTTTCATATCCTGTCTGCAAATTGGTAAAAACCTTTCTCTCATGTATTTATACTCCACATCTTTCATATGTTTTTGCTTGGATCTCATCATAACTGCGGATAAAATAGTCCGCCTTTTCTTTTTTCTCTTTTTCATCACTTGCCGAGAATGCATCATCCACTGCACACACTGTCATTCCCGCATTGCGCCCGGCTTCGATCCCCTTTGGAACATCTTCAAATACCAGACACTCTTCCGGCTGTACACCGAGGTCCTCTGCCACTTTCAGATAAACATCCGGTGCAGGCTTTCCTTTTTTCACTTCACATCCGGTGCGTACAGAAGAAAAATACTCCCGGATCTGCAGCGCGTCCAGAGCGGCAAGAGCCAGCTCCTTTGCATTGCTCGTAGCAATTCCCATCAGGATCTGCTCCTGTTTTAAAAATTCCAGAAATCCTTTTGCCCCCGGCTTTAGCTCCACTTGGGTCTGATACAGATGCAGTGTCATATCGATCCACTCCTTTTGCACATCTTCCAGCGAACAGGAGAGCTCTGGAAATACATCCAGAAAATACTGTGCGGTCTCTGTGTAGCTTTTTCCCTCCAATGCCTTGGCGAATCCGGGCGGCGGGGTCAGATGGTATTTCTTTAAAAAGATCCGGTCCACTTCCGGCCAGATCCACATGGAATCCGTCAGCGTCCCATCCATATCAAAAATTACTGCTTTTTTTCCACTGAGCATAGTGTATCCTTCTCTTTCTCTGTCAATTCCCGGTATTCGCCGGGCATCAAAGTTTCATCCAGCTGAAGCGGTCCCATACTGAGCCTCTTCAGATAAATGACTTTCTTACCGACTGCTTCAAACATCCGCTTCACCTGATGAAACTTCCCTTCGCAGATCGTCAGAAGAATCTCTGAAACTTCTCCCGACTTTACTACCTCCAACACTGCAGGAGCAGTCAGCTTTTTCTCATGGATATCCACGCCTTCTGCAAATTTACGGACATCTTCCTGCGTAACGATCCCCTGCACTTTCGCATAATACGTCTTATCTACATGCTTTTTCGGGGAAAGCAGCCGATGCGCCAGTTCCCCGTCATTGGTGATCAGCAGCAACCCTTCGGTATCTTTATCCAGACGTCCTACCGGAAACAGATCCTTTCTTTTGCGGGAACCAATCAGGTCGCTCACCGTCTTTTCTCTGGCCTCCTCTGTTGCCGAAATCACCCCGGCGGGCTTGTGCAGCATATAATATTCTTTTTTTGTGTAGCCGACGGTCTGACCGTCGAATACAACGGTTGTCTCTTCGGTATCGATCTTTGTTTCCGGCTTTTTCACACAAGCGCCATCCACAGACACTCTGCCTTTGGAAATCGCCCGCTTTACTTCTGTTCTTGTGCCCACTCCCATATCTGCGAGATATTTATCCAGTCTTATCTTCATCTCTTTTCATCCTTATGACTGCCAGCGCCAGCCCGGCAGATATTTGTTTTTCAGCGTCTGGTTTGCCAGTTTTCCGAATCCGAGCGGATATCCGTCCACACAGACCAGATACCATCCTTTCTCCTTGCGGGAGACAAGATCTTCTACATCCAGAGTCTCTCCTTTTAAATATTTGATCACACGTTCATCCTGTACGGACAAATCCAGAATATTGGCATACTCTTCTTTTTTCAGTGACATTGCAAACGCCTGACTCGGTTCAAACCGCTTTTTCTTAAGTTCTCCGAGCAGCAATCCGGTTCTTAAAAAGCGGACACCGTTCAGCTTTGGAAGTCCCTTCGGCATATAGTAGACTCTCTCTCCATGGATATCCAGTCTTGATGCTTCCGGTTTCCAGGAAACGTTCCGGAAAAACTCTTCCAGCTCTTCCGGCAGTTTTCCGCCTTTTTTAGAATCCTTTTCTTTCAGAGCAATCGGAGAGCCTTCCCCCTTTTTCAACAGTGCAAGATAATGTCCTTCCCCTTCCATTCGATGCGGAAAAATCCGGACTGTCTTTGCAAGATTTGGGTTTTTGCTGTCTGTCACTTCCGGCATTCCCGGTGCAAAGCCTTCATATCCTGCCATCTCACAAATCTCAAACTCCGGATATTCTTCCAGCAGATATTCGATGGTCTGCTCATTCTCTGACGGATCAAAGGTACAGGTAGAGTACAGCATCATTCCACCAGGACGCAACATGGATGCCGCCTGCGTGATGATACTTCGCTGAATTTTTGAGAAAAACTCCGGACCATGCTCTTCCCATGCTTTGACCATCTTTTTATCTTTTCGAAACATTCCTTCTCCGGAACACGGAGCATCGATCAGGATCTTGTCAAAATATTCCGGAAAATACTCGGTCAGCTTGCCCGGCTCTTCGCTGAGCACCAGCATATTTCCGATTCCGAATAATTCAATATTCTTCAGCAGACCTTTGGCTCTGGAATTGCTGATGTCATTTGCCATCAGAACTCCTTTTCCCTGTAACTTTGCCCCAAGCTCTGTCGCCTTTCCTCCGGGAGCGGCACATACATCCAGCACCCGGTCTCCCGGCTCGATCAAAAGCCGGTCTGCCGGTGTCATCGCGCTTGGCTCCTGCAGATAATACAGTCCTGCAAAATAGTACGGATGCTTTGCCGGCTGGATCTGATCTCCGTCATAATAAAATCCATTTGAGATCCATGGAACCGGACGCAGCGGCCATGGAGCGATTTTCAAGAAATCCTCCACGGAAATTTTGTTTATATTGACACGGAGTCCGTAATGACGCGGCTCCTCATAGCATTTTAAATAATCCTCATATTCTTCACCCAAAAGGTGTTTCATCTTTTCTTCAAATGTATTTGGTAAATTCATATTCATTCCTCCACATGAACATGATTATACCATAATTCCTATAGTAAGACTACCTAGAATACACACATTTTATTCTGGCATTTTCTGCATACCGCAGCACCGGATACGGATTTACACTGATTTCTTCCGTTCCTTCTTTCAGATAAATCCCAAGGTGGAGATGCACCGGAAACTCCCCCGTTGTTCCCTCCTCTCCATATCCGCTGTCCCCCATATAGCCGAGCAGATCTCCTGCCTTTACCGAATCTCCCTTCTCAAGCTCCGCATAAGAATCCAGATGTGCATAATAAAAATACGCTCCCGTCGGTGCCGTGATCCCAATCCTCCAGCCGCCCTTTTCCAGCCAGCCTTTTTCGGTTACGACACCATCCGTCATGCTTACAACAGGATAATACCCGGGCGTATTTTTCTCTGCCATAATATCTGTTCCCTCATGCCCCCGTTTTCCTCCGTAATTTCGTTCAAACATCCAGGAATCAACATAAGAAATCTTATCCTCGGTATCATCCAGAGACTGCGGGATGGGGAAATATTTTACATCATTCCAGATTGCCCTGCATGATTGCACATAAGCATCCCAGCCCGTTTGGTTTCGCCATTGGCGGTACAGCTTCTGAAATCCGGAAGGTGAGACTTTTCCTGGAAATCTGCGGTTTTCAAAGTCTGTTGCCATCCAGTAGAGTCCCACGTCCCGTCCCGGATCTGCAGCCTGTTTCAAATAAACCTGCATGGTTTCAGAAACAGGCTGCCTGCGAAAATCAGGCTGAGATACCACCGGTTTTTGAAGTCTCTGAAATCCACTGACAGAAATCAAAACCCCGGTATTTAATACGGCAAAAA
>ENA-OPRK01000977-OPRK01000977.1-human-gut-metagenome-genome-assembly--contig:-NODE-977-length-12142-cov-2.636800_pt1 | contig 12142 bp, 6 predicted proteins | sample MGYA00241793_ERZ501877 | MGnify/ENA primary metagenome ERZ501877 (study PRJEB25962, sample SAMEA1966253) | human gut metagenome | biome: human gut; feature: human-associated habitat; material: faeces... | reverse complement strand
GCATGTTTTATAAAGTTATGCGGAAACTTTCCCACATTGAGATTGCAGATGGGGCAAGGGATTACCGTCTGATGAACCGTGCAATGGTAGATTCCATTCTTTCCGTCAGCGAATACAACCGGTTTTCCAAGGGAATCTTTGCCTGGGTCGGATATGATACCAAATGGCTGGAATTTCAAAATGTAGAACGGTCTGCGGGAGAAACCAAGTGGAGTTTCTGGAAACTTGTGCGCTATTCGTTTGATGGGATTATCAATTTTTCGGATGTTCCGCTGAAGATTTCCTCGTATCTGGGGCTGGTGCTCACCGTGGTTTCTTTTATTGCAATCATCGCGGAAATCGTACGCGCATTGGTATTCGGGGATCCGGTTGCCGGCTGGCCGTCGCTGGTATGTATCGTGACATGCATTGGCGGAATCCAGCTGTTTTGTATGGGAATTATGGGACAGTATATTGCAAAAACCTATATGGAAGTCAAAAGACGTCCGCATTATATCATAAAGGAGAGTAACTGTACCCGGAACAAAAAGAACAACGCACAGAATTGACGCAGATATGCTTTTTCTATATAATGATACAGAAAGACTGCACTGCATTTGGGATGCCGCGCAGTCAGATCATAACAGGTGAGGAAGAATATGCGAAAGATAAAACGCTTTTTGAGTGCTCTGCTTTGCGGAGCAATTCTTATAACAGGAACACTTGCCGGAGTCAGTGTGCGTACAGATGCAGCAGCCAGCAGTTATGCCGTGCAGCTGCGTGCGGCAGGATTTCCGGATAGTTACATCAGTGCACTTTCCGCGCTTCACACAGCATATCCGCAGTGGCAGTTTCAGGCGGTTAAGACCGGGCTTGACTGGAATACCGTGGTCAGCAAAGAGAGCGTAAACGGAGTCAATCTTGTTCCGAAGACCGGAAATGACGCAACCAAATCCACCGCAGACGGTGCATATGACTGGACCACCAATGTGTGGACGGTCTATGACGGATCTTCATGGGTCGGTGCCAATTCTAAATATATCGCCTATTATTTAGATCCGCGGAATTTTCTCAATGAGACCGATATTTTTCAATTTGAAAGTTTAAGTTTCAGCAAGGTGCAGACCAAGCAGGGAGTTTCTTCTATTCTGAAAGGAACCTTTATGGAGAATACGGTTGAGGACAGCGATGGATCTACGCTGGATTATGCGCAGGCATTTATGGATATCGGTGAGGAAACCGGGGTCAGCCCATATCATCTTGCATCGAGAGTGCGCCAGGAGCAGGGGTTAAAAGGAACCAGTTCCCTGATTTCCGGAACTTATAGCGGTTATAAGGGGTACTATAACTATTTTAATGTGGGGGCAGCGGGCATTACCTCCACACTGGTCATCAAAAACGGACTGGCATATGCAAAAAAAGCGGGATGGAATACCCGGTATGCAGCACTTGAAGGAGGAGCAAAAATTCTGGCGAAAAACTACATTGGCGTGGGCCAGGATACGTTGTATTTCCAGAAGTTTAATGTAGTGAATCAGAAGAATCTGTACAGCCACCAGTATATGGCAAACCTTGCGGCTGCTTACAACGAGGGCAGAAAGCTTGGACAGGGGTATGCGGACAAGCAGCAGGCATTTGTATTCCGTATTCCGGTTTATTCCGGTATGCCGACATCTGCAGTGACATTTATAGCCAGTGGAAATCCGAATAACTATCTGAAATCGCTCAGCGTAACCGGACAGACACTGACACCGGCATTTCGCGGGGACACGACTTCGTATTCCCTTCTGGTGGACAGCAAAGTTTCTTCCGTTACCATAAGTGCATCACCGGTAGCTGCGAAATCTTCTGTGACGGGAACCGGCACCAAAAAACTTCAGACGGGAACCAATACGTGTAAAGTTACCTGCAAATCGGAGAGCGGAGCATCCAAAACCTATACGCTTACCATTGTAAAGAAAGCTGGTGCAGTGGCAGAGACCGAGAAGACTTCCGTGACTTCGAAAACATATCAGTTGAAAAACAAAATGGTTACGGGGATTGCGCCGGGAACAAAGGCGGCAGCATTTTTAAAAAAACTTAAAGTGACCGCGGGAACGGTCAAACTGTTCAGTGCATCCAAAAAGAGTGTTACCGGAATCGTTTCAACCGGCAATGTTCTGCAGGTGTATGACAGCAAAAACAAGAAAATTTCTTCCTATACGCTTGTGATTTATGGAGATGTAAACGGAGATGGAAAGATCAACAAAACAGATCTGAACCGTTTGAACAGGCATCTGAATGGTACCCAAAAGCTTACCGGATGTTATCTTAAGGCCGCAGATACAAACCGCAAAAAAGATGGGGTCAATGTGCTTGATCTGGTATATCTGAACAAACATCTTCAGGGGAAGATCACCATTCAGCAGTAAAAGAAAGGCAGAACATATGAGACAAAAAAGCAAAGCAAAAGGAAAACGGATACTGGGAGTGGTACTGGCACTGGTATTTCTGATCAGTTGTATCATGACACCGGATGTGCATGCACAGGCGGAGAGCATGATCATTGCTTTAAGCGCCAGATCCGTGAAAATAGGAGATACTCTGGCAGTGACAGTGACACTTCCGGCAGGGGTGACGGGAACGGTAAATCTGACATATTCCAAAGATCTTTTTACTTATCAGTCAGCAACAGCGGAAACCAGTGTAAATGCAGGCACGGTTTCTATGACTCTGGGAAGTTACGGTTCCGGAAACAAGCGTGCAAGCGGAACTGTTAAATTTAAAGCAGATGCGGCGGGAACTGCAAGTTTTGCCGCATCCGCACCATCTGCGGGCAATCAGGAAGGGGACCGCGTGGATGTGGGAGGTGCAAGTGTATCTGTAGCTGTTGAAAATTCGGCAGCGGCAGCAGATGACAAATCAAAAGACAATACGCTGGCATCCCTGACGATTTCCGAAGGAACCCTTTCTCCGGAATTTCAGTCGAAAGTTACCGAATATCAGGCAAAAGTGGGAGATCAGGTGACATCGCTGGCAGTCAGCGCACAGCCAAATGATGCTAAGGCATCTGTGATCTCGGTCAGTGGGGCAGACAAACTGAAAACCGGTGTAAATAAAGTACAGATCGTCGTGCAGGCGGAAAATGGTGTGAAAAAGACCTATACCATTCAGGTGACCAGAGGAGCTGCGCAGCAGGAATCACAGGATACACAGCAAAAAGGAGAGACACAGGCTCCGGCAGACGGGCAGCAGTATTTTACGATTGACGGAACAAATCTCTATCTGACAGACAGTATTCCGGATCGCTATGTTTTGGATGGCTTTGTCAAAGATACAGTGACTTTGTGGGAAAATCAGTATCCGTGCATGCGCAAAGACGGAATAGACACACCGCTGAGACTTTTGTATCTGGTGGATGAAAACGGACAAAACGGTGCTTTGTATATGCTGGATCTGGATGATCCGGAAGAAATTTATCCGTTTGTATGTATGAACTATAACCAGTATAAGCATACCATAGGGGAAGAGACAACATCTGCAGAAGCTTCTACCCAGGAAGGGGAAACGGGCCTGTTCCAGAGTACGGAAAGCCAGATGCGGCTGATTCTCTGTGCGTTCGTTGTGGTTGTACTGATTCTTCTGATTATCATAGTGGTTCTGATCGTCAAAAGAAAAAAAGATGATGACGATCCTTATGATGATTTTTATGACGATGATGATGACGACGATGAGGATTACGATGATCCGGACGACGAAAAACTGTATGAAACGGATGATCCGGATGACACCGGGATATCCAAGCGTTACGGAAAGGAAACATTCCGCAAAAAAGGCGGATTTATGCATAAACTGTTAGAGGGTATTGAGGATGATCTGGACGATAATCTGGAGGATGACCTGGATGATCCGGAAGAAGATACCGATGACAGGGAAAAAGAGCGGGAGAAGCGGGAGGACCATTACCGGGATGCAGATGATGAAGATATCATGCTGCAGAAAGAACTGGCAGAAGAAGTTCGAAGCTCCATGCTCGGAAGAAAGAAGAAAACAACCCAAAAAGATACCGATGACGATATCGAATTTATTGATTTGTAGAATTGTAACAGGAGGTATAAATTTTGATTCCATATACAGATAAGGCGAAAAAAGCTCTGAATTATGCGAACCGCCTTTCCCGTTCGTCCGGCTGCAACTATGTCGGAACCGAACATATTCTGGCGGGGTTGCTCAAGGAAGGAACCGGTGTAGCAGCAGAAGTACTGACAGCCAATAATGTGGAACTGGAAGCGCTGCTTAAGCTGATTGATGAACTGGTTGCGGCAGGTGAGGAGGTGACGGTGGCAGACCGTGACGGATATTCTCCGCGTACCCAGATGGTGCTGGATCGTGCCAGGGAGATGGCAGACCGTTTTGACAGTGAACGGATCGGAACCGAACACCTGCTGCTTGCCATCATAAAAGAGGGGGATTGTGCAGCTTCCCGGCTTTTAAATACAATGGGAGCCAACCCACAGAAACTTTTTGTGGATATTCTTGCTGCGATGGGAGAGGACCCGGCACAGTACCGGGAAGAAATCCAGCGTGGAAGAAATGAGGAGGCAACATTTACCCCTACGCTCGATCAGTATTCCCGCGATCTGACAGCTATGGCGCGGGCCGGACGGTTAGACCCAGTAATTGGCAGGGAAAAGGAAACCGAACGGGTGATCCAGATCCTGTGCCGCAGAGGCAAAAATAATCCGTGTCTGATCGGAGAGCCGGGTGTCGGTAAGACAGCGATCGTTGAAGGAATTGCACAGAGTCTGGTAAACGGAAACGTACCGGATATTGTGGCAGATAAACGTCTGGTATCTCTGGACATGTCCGGACTCGTTGCAAAATCCAAATACCGCGGGGAATTTGAAGACCGTATTAAAAAAGTGATAAATGAAGTGGAAACGGCTGGGAACGTGCTGCTGTTTATTGATGAACTGCACACAATCGTCGGAGCCGGAAAAACCGATGGTGCCATGGATGCCGGACAGCTGTTAAAACCAATGCTTGCCAGAGGCGAACTGCACTGTGTCGGTGCCACAACCTTAAATGAATATCGTGAGTATATCGAAAAAGATGCTGCCCTGGAGCGTCGTTTCCAGCCGGTTATGGTAGATGAGCCAACGGTGGAAGATACGATTTCCATCCTGCGTGGCTTAAAGGAGCGCTACGAAGTATTCCACGGCGTTAAGATTACGGACTCTGCACTTGTTACAGCAGCAGTTCTTTCCAACCGTTATATTACAGACCGGTTCCTGCCGGATAAAGCAATCGATCTGGTCGACGAGGCCTGTGCGATGATAAAGACCGAGCTGGATTCCATGCCGGCAGAACTTGATGAGATGAACCGGAAGATCATGCAGATGCAGATCGAGGAGACGGCATTAAAGAAAGAGACGGATCATCTGAGTCAGGAGCGTCTGGCAGATCTGCAGAAAGAACTTGCAGAATTGCGTGATGAGTTTAATACCAGAAAAGCGCAGTGGAGCACCGAAAAGGATGCAGTTGATAATGTCAGCAAGGTCAGAGAGCAGATTGAGAGCACAAAGAAGGAGATCGAGGCAGCACAGCGTGACGCAGATTATGAAAAAGCTGCGGAATTGCAGTACAGTAAACTGCCTGGATTACAGAAAGAACTGGAAATTGAGGAAGATAAACTCAAAGACCGTGATCTGTCTCTGGTACACGAAAATGTCACCGATGAAGAGATTGCAAAGATTATTTCCCGCTGGACGGGAATCCCGGTTGCGAAGTTAAGCGAAAGCGAGCGGAACAAGACACTGCACCTGGATGAGGAACTCCACAAACGTGTGGTAGGCCAGGACGATGGTGTTACCAAAGTGACAGAGGCGATTATCCGTTCCAAAGCCGGAATCAAAGATCCGACCAAACCAATTGGTTCGTTCCTGTTTTTGGGACCGACCGGTGTCGGCAAGACCGAACTTGCAAAAGCACTTGCTGCCAGCCTGTTTGACGATGAATCCAACATGGTGCGTCTTGATATGAGTGAATACATGGAGAAATACTCCGTGTCTCGTCTGATCGGAGCGCCTCCAGGATATGTCGGATACGATGAAGGCGGCCAGCTGACAGAAGCCGTGCGGAGAAAACCGTATTCTGTTGTCCTGTTTGATGAGGTGGAAAAGGCACATCCGGATGTCTTTAACGTACTGTTACAGGTACTTGATGACGGGCGGATCACAGATTCACAGGGACGTACCGTAGATTTCAAGAACACGATCATTATTATGACCAGTAACCTTGGATCGCAGTATCTGCTGGATGGCATTGATGCAGATGGCAACATTTCGCCGGAGGCAGAAAAAGAAGTCATGGAAGATCTGCAGGGACATTTCCGACCGGAATTTTTGAACCGTCTGGATGAGATTATTATGTTTAAGCCACTGTCAAAAGAAAATATTGGTGGCATCATCCGTCTGCTGATGGATGATCTGAACAAACGTCTTTCTGATCGTGAGATCAAGGTGGCATTGTCACCGGAAGCGGAGCACTTTGTGGTTGAACATGGTTACGATCCGGTTTATGGTGCAAGACCATTGAAGCGGTTCCTGCAAAAGCATGTAGAGACCCTCTCTGCAAAACTGATTCTCGAAGATCAGGTACGGCAGGGAGATACGATTCTCATTGACGTGAAGGATGGTGCACTTACAGCATCTGTACAAAAATAAAAGCAATATTTATGTAAAAAAATCTCAATAATAACTTGTCAAGCGTCAGGAAATCATGTATCCTTATAAGGATGAAATGAATTTCCTGACGCTTTTTCTTTCAAAATGAGATAAGCGGGAAATGAAAGAATAATAGAAATTACATAGAAATATCGCAAAGAACAAAGCGTAAAGAAGTTTGTGGAAAAATTCCTGCAAAGAATAAAAATGCAGGATACACACAAAAATTATTCAAAAAGATCTTGAATGATATTCATATGGGGATTGGATACGAATGGATTTATTTGAGTATATGAGACAACAGAATATGAAGGATGAGTCACCGCTTGCCTCACGGCTGCGTCCGACCACACTTGATGAGGTTGTCGGGGAGCAGCCCATCGTCGGGAAAGACAAACTGCTGTACCGTGCGATCAAAGCGGATAAACTCAGCTCCATCATCTTTTACGGACCGCCTGGTACGGGAAAGACGACGCTGGCGAAAGTGATTGCCAATACCACAAGTGCAGAGTTCATGCAGATCAATGCGACTTCGGCGGGCAAGAAAGACATGGAGGAAGTGGTTGCCGCGGCAAAAAACAATCAGGGCATGTATGGAAAGAAAACGATCCTGTTTATCGATGAGATCCATCGTTTCAACAAGGGACAGCAGGACTATCTGCTTCCGTTTGTCGAGGACGGCACGATCATTCTGATCGGAGCCACAACGGAAAATCCGTATTTCGAAGTGAATCCTGCGCTTTTGTCGCGCTCCGTCATTTTTGAGTTAAAGAAACTTTCCACGGAGGATATCCGTACATTGCTGCTTCGGGCGGTCAATGATACGGAAAAGGGCATGGGTTCTTACCATGCACAGATGGATGATGATGCACTGGAGTTTTTAGCTGACATGGCAAACGGAGATGCGCGTGCAGCGCTGACCGCCATTGAACTTGGAATTCTGACCACGGACCGGAGTGAGGATGGGATCATTCACATTACACTGGATGTGGCCAGTGAGTGTATCCAAAAGCGGGTCATCAACTACGATAAGACGGGAGATAATCACTATGATACGATCTCTGCTTTTATCAAGAGCATGCGTGGATCAGATCCGGATGCCGCGGTGTATTATCTGGCACGGATGCTTTATGCGGGGGAAGATGTGAAATTTATTGCCAGAAGAATCATGATTCTTGCATCTGAGGATATCGGGAATGCGGATCCGCAGGCATTGCAGGTTGCAGTAGCTGCGGCACAGGCGGTGGAGCGGCTCGGAATGCCGGAAGCACGGATTGTACTGGCACAGGCAGTTACTTATATGGCAAGTGCGCCAAAGAGTAATTCCGCGATCAATGCCATTGATAAGGCCATGCGTGTAGTGCAGGAGACAAAGACACCGCCGGTACCGGTACATTTGCAGGATGCCCACTACAAATCGGCAGGAAAGCTTGGGCACGGAAAAGGTTACAAATATGCCCATGATTATAAAAACCACTACGTGAAGCAGCAGTATCTGCCGGACGGACTGACCGGCGAGGTTTTTTATGAGCCGTCGGAAAACGGATATGAGCAGCAGATTCGCGCCTATTATAAAAAAATCAAAGAAAATCCAGAGGAATAATAAGGAGGAAAACTTACCATGAAAACCTATCAGGAGATGAGCAAAGAGGAACTCACACAGGAGCTGACCGCACTCAAAGCCGAATATGAAAAAATAAAAGGCATGGGTCTTGCACTGGATATGTCCAGAGGAAAGCCGGGAGCAGACCAGCTTGATTTAAGCATGGGAATGCTTGATGTGCTTGATTCCAAGACTGCATTAAAGAGTGAAAACGGCACCGATCTGCGAAACTATGGTGTCCTTGATGGTATTCCGGAAGCTAAAAAACTGATGGCGGATGTGATCGGGACAAAGCCGGAAAATGTGATTATATATGGTAACTCCAGCCTGAATATCATGTATGATCAGGTTGCCCGTGCAGAAATGTTTGGTATTTGTGGCAACACTCCATGGTGTAAGATTGATAAGGTAAAATTCCTCTGCCCGGTTCCGGGATATGACAGACATTTTGCCATCACAGAGACATTCGGTATCGAGATGATCAACATCCCAATGACAGAGAATGGACCGGATATGGATCTGGTAGAAAAATATGTGAATAACGATGAGACGGTAAAAGGAATCTGGTGTGTGCCGAAATATTCCAATCCACAGGGTGTGGTCTATTCGGATGAGACGGTCCGCAGATTTGCAGCCTTAAAGCCGGCAGCCGCAGATTTCCGTATTTTCTGGGATAATGCCTATGTGGTACATCATCTCTACAAAGAGGACCAGGCACAGATTCTGGATATTTTAGAGGAGTGCAAAAAGGCAGGAAATCCGGATATGGTATTTGAATTCTGTTCTACCAGCAAAGTCAGCTTCCCGGGTTCCGGTATTGCAGCAATCGCTTCCTCAGAGACAAACATTGCAGATATCAAGAAGCGTCTGACGATTCAGACCATTGGCCATGATAAGATTAACCAGCTGCGTCATGTGAAGTTTTTTAAGAATGTTGATGGCATCAAGGCACATATGGAAAAACAGGCAGACCTGATCCGTCCGAAATTTGAACTTGTCGAGAAGATCTTTTCCGATGAACTGGCATCCCGCGGAATCGGTACATGGATGCATCCGCTTGGAGGATATTTTATTTCCTTCGAGGCACCGGAAGGATGCGCAAAGGAGATTGTTTCAAAGTGTAAAGAGGCAGGGGTGGTACTGACCGGTGCGGGTTCTCCGTTCCCTTACAAAAAAGATCCGAAGGATTCTGTCATCCGTATTGCACCGACGTATCCGTCACTTGCCGAACTTGAGCAGGCAGCAAATGTATTTGTTGTTGTGGTACGCATGGTTGCAGCAGAAAAATTTCTGGCAGAAAAATAGAGTGAATGACTAAGGTAAAAGCAAAAAGAAGGGCTTCCCGGTGCGGAAGTCCTTTTTAGTACCAAAGAACTATTTACAAAAACCCAAAAAACGGTATAGTAAAAATATCTTTTTTCAGTACGGCAATGCATGTGATGCAATCGCCACATTTTTTGTGCCCACAGATATTCTTCTGTGGTTTCCCATAAGAACGTCCTTCATACAGGAGGAAAATGAAAATATGAAAGAAATATTTCAGGAATATGGCGGTATTTTAATTACCGTGGTAGCGATTCTTGCAGTGATCCTTGTCATTACAGCAGTTGTGGGAACGGATACAAGCGGACCGATCGGAAGTGCGTTTCAGACACTGGTGAAAAATTTTATTGACCAGGCGAACAAAAATACCGGTCTGCCGACACCCTAAGGAGGCTGTATGGAACTTGGAAAAGAGTATTTCGGTCCATTGTGGAAATATATTGCGAACGAAGAGATCACAGATGTCGATTACAATGGGCGGGAGATCTGGCTGACCAATATCTATAACGAACGTTACCGGGTGAATCAGGCGTATGTGGATGAGAATATGACTTTGGCATTTGTAGAACAGTTTACCCAGCGGATTGCAAATGTGGTCAGTCAGCAGTTTAACAAGCAGAATCCGGAGCTGGAGGCAGAAACCAGTGAGCTGCGGGTGACAGTTCTGCATGAGTCGATCGCACGTTCCGGGCGCAGTATCAGCATCCGGAAAACACCGCCGGTCATTCGGCTGACAGCAGAAAAGGCACTGCAGGAACAGTATTGCAGCAGGGATATTCTTGCAGTATTGGTTAATTGCGTGCTGACGAAAATGAATCTGATTTTTTGCGGGATGCCGGGAATTGGAAAGACGGAGTGTGTAAAATTTTTTTCCCAGTATGTTCCGGGAAATGAGCGTGTCATCACAATCGAAGATACCATGGAGATCCGGTATTCCGTAACGAATCCGGGGAAAGACTGTATTGAGATGCGGGTCAATGACCGGTTTGATTATGCGGATGCGATCAAGGCAAGCCTGCGGTTAAATCCTAAATGGATCATGCTCTCGGAGGCGCGTTCCAAGGAGGTGAAATACCTTTTGGAAGGGTGGTCAACGGGAGTACGGGGAATGACCACCCTGCATACGGACGATGTCCGGAATATCCCGGACCGGATTTTAAATATGCTTGAAACGCGTGTGGATGCGGACCGTCTGGAAAACGATATCTATCAGGCAATGGATGTCGGGGTTTTGATCCGAAAGAAAAAGAACGGGGCCGGTCAGGTGTACCGTTATATTGACCAGGTATGTTTTTTTGACAGAGAAGGCCAAAAAAACAAAATTATTATGGCAGTGACCGATGGAAAACTGGTGCTGAAAGAATTTCCGGAATCGCTGTTGCGGCGGTTTAAAAGAGAGGGAGTTGACAACCCGCTGCTTTGCAGTCTTTTGAACCAGCAGCTTGGAAAGGATGCAGACAGGGAGGTGGAAACATGATTTATCTGGTTGTCCTGTCGGCACTGTATGCGCTGCATCTGCTCTTAAAACTTCACTGGATTACGACGGTTGTCATTGGCGGGTTTCTGCTGCTTCGGATTTCCGGACACCGGAAATGGTACAAAAAAAAGATCGTATACGAGAGAAAATTTGAGGAGGTATCCGAGTACCTGGATATGCTGTTGTATGCTTTCGTCAAAGAAGAAAAAGTGGAGAGAGCACTGGTGAATGTAGATGCGGCGATGGTGGATGGTCCGATGCGCGGAGTTCTCCAAAAAGCCATTGATCATATGCATATGACATTTGATGAAACTGATGTCATGCGGGATTCCCTGCAGATGATCGAACGGGAATATGCCTGCAGCCGGATAAAAAATGTACATGATTTTATTGTACATGTAGAGATTTACGGAGGAGCAATAGAAAGACCGGTGGAATTGCTTCTGGCGGATAAAAAGAGATGGGAGCAGCGGATTTGTGGTTCTATGAAGGAACGCAGGAAAATGTTTGTGGATATTGTAATGTCAATTGCTGCGTCATTGTTGATATGCGGGATGATTTTATATCTGCCGGTTATGGAAATTGATATCAGTAAAAATTTGATTTCTCAGGTGCTTACGATCGTAGTTGTGATTCTTGATGACCTGATTTTTACAAGAGCGCAGAAATATCTTGCCATCGACTGGCTGGCTCTGGATGGACAGACGGACGAGGCGGATGCAAAGAAAATAGAAGAATATTACCGGTATGATGAGCGGAAAGAGAAACGTTTATCGGTAGTTCTGGCAGCTGTGGCTGTGGCAGGTGCAGCTGCTGCATATTATTTTGGGCATCAGTTTATGACAGCGATGGCACTGCTTCTGGCTGCACTGATGGCAAATCAGCACCGGGTAGGACGGGCGGTTGCCAGAAAAACGCTGGTACGCAGTATCAAGTGTGCATTTCCGGGATGGCTGATGGATATTGTACTGCTTTTGCAGAGTGAAAATGTTCAGGTTGCTTTGCAGAAATCACAGGAGCATGTTCCGCCGGTGTTGCAACGGGATCTGGATATAC